>Ga0079224_100001871_pt1 | contig 24855 bp, 22 predicted proteins | sample Stecom2015_FD_80414 | JGI IMG/M metagenome (GOLD analysis project Ga0079224, IMG submission 80414) | Agricultural soil microbial communities from Utah to study Nitrogen management - Steer compost 2015 | ecosystem: Environmental > Terrestrial > Soil > Agricultural land | place: USA: Utah... | reverse complement strand
GCCCTGCTGGTAGCCGCCCTGCTGGTAGCCGCCCTGGGAGCCCGGTCCGCCGTGGTAGCCGAAGTCGTCGGCGACCATGGCGGCCAGTTCCAGCAGCGCGCGCCTGGTCGGCTTGCCGACCAGCTCCAGATCGATCTCGGCGCCCTCGGCGAGATGGTCGTCGAAGGGGACGATCTGCACGGCGCGGGTGCGGTCGAGGAACAGTTTGCGCAGCTGGTCGAGGTCGACGGTGGAGGCGCCGCGACGAGAGGCGTTGACCACCACCACGGTTCGCTCGACGAGCTTGCCGTAACCGTGGTGCTCGAGCCAGTCCAGCGTGGCCGAGGCGCTGCGCGCGCCGTCGATGGCCGGGGAGGTCACCAGCACCAGCGAGCTGGCCATGTCGAGCACGCCCGCCATCGCCGAGTGCATCAGGCCGGTGCCGCAGTCGGTGAGGATGATGTTGTAGAACGACTGCAGGATGCTGATGGCCTTGCGGTAGTCGGCCTCGCTGAAGGCCTCCGAGACCGCCGGATCCTGTTCCGAGGCGAGCACTTCCAGGCGGCTCGGCGCCTGCGAGGTGTGCGCGCGCACGTCGGAGTAGCGCGAGATGTTCTGGTCCTCGAGCAGGTTGCGCACCGTGGAGCGGGTCTGGCGCGGCACCCGGTGGGCCAGGGTGCCAAGGTCGGGGTTGGCGTCGATGGCGATCACCCGGTCACCGCGCAGCGAGGCGAAGGTGGAGCCGAGACCGACGGTGGTGGTGGTCTTGCCGACGCCGCCCTTGAGCGAGAGGATCGCGATCCGGTAATCGCCGCGCACCGGCTGGTTGACGCGCTCGACCAGGTCGCGGTGCACCACGTCGGCCGCGGACTCGCCGGGGTTGATCACGCCGCCGGAGACCTTGTGCACCGCCCGGCGCCAGCCGCTGCGCGGGGCGCGCCTGGCGCGCTTGAGCAGGTTCAGATCGTTGACCGAGCTGCCGGGCACGGGCGGCTGGCCGTGCCCCTGCGGCCCGGCGGGCTGCTGGGTGAACTGGCCGGGCAGGCCGAACTGCTGGGGCGCGCCGAAACCCGAGGGACCGGTGGGCTGGCCGCCCTGCTGGTCCTGCGGTCCGAACTGCGGCGGCTGACCGGGCACCGGCCCCGGCTGCCCCGGCGCGCCGAACTGCGGCTGACCTGGCGCGCCGAATTGCGGCTGGTTCGAGTCGAACTGCGGGCCGGCATCGGCCTGCGGCGGGGGCGGCGCGTCGAACTGCTGAGTCGCCTCCGGCGGCGGAGCCTGCCCGAACTGCGGCTGCTGCACCGGCTGGGAGCCGCTCTGCCACGGCGGAACCGGCGCGTCCGGCCCGAATCCCGGTGGCGCGAAACCCGGCTGGGGCGGCAGGGCGGGCGGCGGCGGGGGCGCCCAGCCGAAACCGGGATCGCCGCTGCCTTCCGGGGCGCCGCCGGGCTGCGGTGGCGCGAAGCCTGCGGCGGGCGGCGGCGGGGGCGCGAATCCACCCTCCGGGCCCGGCGCCTGCGCGAATTGCCCACTGCCGTAAGGGTCGAAGCCGCCCGGCGCGGAGCCCGCACCGGGGGCGGCCACCGCGTGACCGCCGGTGTCGCCGTGATCGCCCGTCGCGCCGGCGCGCGAGGTGGTCGAGAAGTCCCCGCGCTCGGCGGAATCCGCTTCGCCGCCCGCCTGCTCGCGCTCGTCCTGTCCCTCCGCCGCCGCGGAGGCTTCGGCCGTATCCGCCGAACGACCCTGGAGCCAGGGCGGAGTGGTCGGATTCTGGTCGTTGTCTGTCACAGGTTCCCCCATCTGCTCGGGTAGCGAGCAGAGAGCTCGGCGCTTGCGTGCGACCCCACGCTAGCAGGTGCGAGCGACCGCTCGCAGATCCTGCCCGGTCCCCCAGGGGATGCCTGGCCTGCTGATATCCCGGTCGCACCGGCAGTCGCGGGCCCGGTCCGGCGGGGCACGGCGGCAGTGCGTTCCGCGCGAGAACGCCGACGGCCGGGTTCGCGTGGAACCCGGCCGTCGGCGTCTGAAAGATCTCCGGTTCGTCAGGAGGTCGCGGCCGCCCGGTTCACCGCCGAGACCACCGCGCGCAGCGAGGCGGTGGTGATGGAGGTGGCGATGCCGACGCCCCAGACCACCTTGTCGCCGATCGCGCACTCCACGTAGGCGGCGGCCTGCGCGTCGTCACCGGCGGACATGGCGTGCTCGGTGTAGTCCAGCACCCGCACGTCGAAGCCGACCGTGGCGATGGCGTCGACGAACGCGGCGAGCGGGCCGTTGCCCTGACCGGAGATCTCGTGCTCGACGCCGTCGACCTTGACCACCGCGGTGATCGCGTCGACGCCGCCGTCGGTCTCCGAGGCGGTCACCTTCTGCCGGATGCGCTCGAGCGGTCGGATCGGGGCCAGGTACTCCTCGTGGAAGAGGTCCCACATCTCCTTCGGGGTGACCTCGCCGCCCTCGCCGTCGGTGTGGCGCTGCACCGACTGGGAGAACTCGATCTGCAGCCTGCGCGGCAGCACCAGACCGTGGTCGGTCTTCATGATGTAGGCGACGCCGCCCTTGCCCGACTGCGAGTTGACCCGGATGACGGCCTCGTAGGTGCGGCCAACGTCCTTGGGGTCGATCGGCAGGTAGGGCACCTCCCAGGTGATGTCGACCACGTCGGCGTTCTGCGCGTCGGCGACGGCCTTCATCGCGTCCAGGCCCTTGTTGATGGCGTCCTGGTGGCTGCCGGAGAAGGCGGTGTAGACCAGGTCGCCGCCGTAGGGATGGCGCTCGTGCACCGGCAGCTGGTTGCAGTACTCGACCGTGCGGCGGATCTCGTCGATGTCGGAGAAGTTGATCTGCGGGTCGATGCCGCGGGAGAACATGTTCATGCCGAGGGTGACCAGGCAGACGTTGCCGGTGCGCTCGCCGTTGCCGAACAGGCAGCCCTCGATGCGGTCGGCGCCCGCCTGGTAGCCCAGTTCGGCCGCGGCCACCGCGGTGCCGCGGTCGTTGTGCGGGTGCAGCGACAGCACGATCGAGTCGCGGCGGGCCAGGTTGCGGCTCATCCACTCGATCGAGTCGGCGTACACGTTCGGGGTGGCCATCTCGACGGTGGCGGGCAGGTTGATGATCAGCGGCTTGTCCGGGGTGGGCGCGATGATCTCCGATACCGCGTCGCACACCTCCAGCGCGTAACCCAGCTCGGTGCCGGTGTAGGACTCCGGGCTGTACTCGTAGCGCCAGTTGGTGTCGGGATAGCGCTGCTCGATCTCCAGGCACAGCGCCGCCGCGTCGGTGGCGATCTTCTTGACCTGCTCGCGGTCGGCGCGGAAGACCACCCGGCGCTGCAGGATGGAGGTCGAGTTGTAGAAGTGCACGATCACGTTGGACGCGCCGGCGCAGGCCTCGAAGGTGCGCTCGATCAGTTCCGGGCGCGACTGGGTCAGCACCTGGATGGTGACGTCCTCGGGGATCGCGTCGTCCTCGATGATCTCGCGGACGAAGTCGTAGTCGGTCTGGCTGGCCGAGGGGAAGCCGACCTCGATCTCCTTGTAACCCATCCGCACCAGCAGGTCGAACATGCGGCGCTTGCGGGCCGGGCTCATCGGGTCGATCAGCGCCTGGTTGCCGTCGCGCAGGTCCACCGCGCACCACGCCGGGGCGCGGTCGATGACCTTGTCCGGCCAGGTGCGGTCGGGCAGCGTGATGGGCTCGACCTCCTCGGCGAAGGGCCGGTACCGGTAGGTCGGCATCGAGGAGTTCTTCTGCTTGTTCCAGGCGGGCTGGTCGGCAGGAGCCGGCTTCGAGGGGGCGCTGATGGTGCGCGTGCCGGAGACGAAGGCGTCAGCGGGTGACATGCGATTCTCCAGGGTGTGATGGAGGATGGTGGAATCCCAATGGTTGGGTCGACCGGCGCGGCGAAACCCCGCGACGGGAGCCGGTCCGATCAGAACCCGTCGCGGCGGCCGAGAAGAAGAGCCCGCTGCATGATGCTGCCAGTCTAGCGCCTCGTCCCCTCGTTGCGAACGCCCGGGTGCCGATTGCCACAGGTGTACTCGCGGGCCGTTAGCCTCGCTGATCATGACCTGGCTCGAACAACTGGCGATCCTGGCGGCCGGTGTGGCCGCGGGCGGCATCAACACCATCGTCGGGTCGGGCACCCTCATCACGTTCCCCGCGCTGCTGGCCTTCGGGCTGCCTCCGGTCACCGCGAACGTGTCCAACACGGTCGGACTGGTGCCCGGGTCGATCAGCGGCGTCATCGGCTACCGCCGCGAACTGGCCGGGCAGCGCGGCAGGCTGCTGCGGCTCGGCTCGGCCTCGCTGCTCGGCGGCATCACCGGCGCTCTGTTGTTGCTGTGGCTGCCCTCGGACGCCTTCGACGCCATCGTGCCGGTGCTCATCATCGCCGCGCTGATCCTGGTGGTGGTGCAGCCGAGGCTGGCGGCCTGGGTGAAGCGGCGGCGGGAGGAGAACACCGACGCCGGTGTCGAGGCGCCGAAACACGGCGGGCCGGTCCTGCTCGGCGCGGTCTACCTCACCGGCATCTACGGCGGCTACTTCGGCGCCGCCCAGGGCGTGCTGCTGCTCGGCCTGCTCGGCGTGCTGGTGCACGAGGACATCCAGCGGCTCAACGCGGTGAAGAACGTGCTCGCGCTGCTGGTCAACGCGGTCGCCGCGGCCATCTTCATCATGGTGGCCGAGGTGAACTGGGTGGTGGTCGCGCTGATCGCGGCCGGGTCGATCGTCGGCGGCCAGCTCGGCGCCAGGGTCGGGCGCAAGCTGCCGCCGAACGTGCTGCGCGCGGTCATCGTCGTGGTCGGCACCATCGCGGTCGTGCGACTGCTGATCACCTGAGAGTCCGACTCCATGAGAGTCTGGCCATGTCAACGTCGCCGACATGAGGTCGATCCCCGATGAGCTCCACCCAGACGACCCCGACCGGACACGTGCCGGATCTCCACACCGAGGATGACGACATCCCTGCCCGCCGTGACACAGGATGTGCACGTGCGTAGATGCAGGAGCGCGCTGGTGGCCCTGGCGGTGCTCGCCCTGGCCGCGGCGACGGCCGGATGCGGGCCGTCGGTGCGGGAACAGACCGTGCCCGCGCGGCTGGCCGCGGCCGCCGACGCCGCGCCGACGCCGGAGCTGGACTGGACCGATTGCGAGGACGAGCGGCTCGGAGGGTACCGCTGCGCACTCGCGACCGTCCCGCTCGACTACAGCCGACCCGAGGGGCCGACCATCGACATCGCGGTGGTCAAGCAACCGGCGTCCGACGCCGACCGCCGGGTGGGCACGCTGTTCGCCGCGGCGGGCGGACCGGGCGATTCCGGGCTGGACTGGGCGCGGCGCGGGCCGCTGTTCACCGGTGAGATCAGCCGCCGCTTCGACATCGTCACCTTCGACCAGCGCGGCGTGGGCGCCTCCGCGCCGGTCAAGTGCTTCGCCGACGAGGCCGAGCAGGTGCGCTTCTGGCAGAACCTGGCACTGCCGCCGCGCACCGCCGAGGAGCAGGCCGCCTCGGCGCTGGCCGGCCGGGTCTACGCCGAGGGCTGCGCGCGCCACAGCGGAGAGCTGCTGGCCAACCTGACCACCGTCGACGCCGCCCGCGACCTGGACCTGCTGCGCCGGGCCGTCGGCGAGGACATGCTCACCTTCACCGGCGGCTCCTATGCCACCTACCTCGGGCAGGTCTACGGCGCGCTGTTCGGCGAGCGGGTGCGCGCCATGCACCTGACCTCGCTCATCGACCCGAAGGCCTACAGCGCCGACACCATCGGCCAGGTGGCCGCCACCGCCGCGGGCACCGAGGAGGTCTTCGAGGAGTTCCTGCGGCTGTGCGTGGGTGCGGGCGCGCAGGGATGCGCCTTCGCCGCCGACGCGCGCGGCGAGCAGGCCGGGAGCGAGCCGACCGGGGCGGCGCCCTCCGAGGAGACCGGGCCCGGCACGGCACCGTCCGGTGACGGTGCGCCGGACGGTGCCGACCAGGACGATGCCGACCAGAACGGTGCCGATGAGAGCGGTGCCGATGAGAGCGGTGCCGATGAGAACGGTGCCGAGGAGAACGACGGTGGCCGGAACGACCGGCCGGAAGAGGGCAAGGCGGGCGGCGCCGGGGGCGTGCGCCTCACCCCGACCGCGGCGACGCCGGTCCCGGACGAGGACGCCGACCGCATGCGCGAGCGCGTCACCGCCCTGTTCGAGCGGCTGACCGAAGGCCCGATCGTGGTCGGCGAGGCCGGGGACGGGCGGCCCGAACCGGTGAGCGTCGACCACTCCCAGGCGTTGCGGGCCACCACGCTGCTGCTCTACGACGCCCGCCGGGGCTGGCCCGCGCTGGCGGGCCTGCTCGCCGAACTGGAGCGCGGCCCGGCGGGCGACCCGGAGACCGCGCGCCGCGCGCTGGCCGTCGACGTCGCCGATCCGGCCTTCCTCGACTCCTTCATCGCGATCACCTGTGCCGACACCGCACTGCCCCGCAACCCCGATCTGTGGCCCGAACTGGCGGTACGGACGACCAAGAGCACACCCCCCTTCGGCGACTTCTGGCTGTACGCCCGGCAACCCTGTGGCGCATGGCCGGTCGCGGCCGACGACCCGCGCCGCGGGGTGAGTCCGTGGACCCTGGTCTCGGACAAGCCGGCACTGCTGGTCAACAACGAATTCGATCCCGCCACACCGCTTTCCGCGGCCGAGCGGGCGCAGCAGGAACTGGTCAACGCCCGGCTGGTGGTGGTGGCCGACGGCTACGGTCATCAACCGGCGGGCGACTGTGTCCGCAACCTGCGCGAGCGCTATCTGATCGACCTGCGGTTGCCCGCGCCCGGCGCGACCTGCTCGACGACACAGCTTCCTTTCAGCTACTGAGCCGCAGGTCACACCCAAGATTTGCCCGGTTCCGCGCCGCCATGCAGCGCGCTATCCTGCCTCCGCCATGCGTGATCTTTGGAGGTGGCCTGGTGCGCAGACGCGCCCTGTTCAAGGCGGCCGGTGTCGCGGCATTGTTCGCCGGAGCGAGTTCCTTCCCGGGAGCGCGACCTGCCGCCGCAGCACCGTTCTGGTACGACCTGTTCCGCGAATGGGTGCCGGAGATCTTCCGGCCGCTGCCCGAACCTCCTGAGCACTCCACCGCCATCGTCATCGGCTCCGGTTTCGGGGCCTCGGTGGCCGCGCTGCGCCTGGCGCGGGCCGGGGTGCGGACCACCGTGCTCGAACGCGGCTCCCGCTGGCCCAACGACCCGTGGCGGGAGATCTTCACCGGCGACGACCTGCCCGACGGCCGCGGCTTCTGGCATCGCACCAGCTTCACCGGCGTCACCAAGGTGCCCATGCACTTCGCCTCCTTCGGCGGCGTGCTCGACTGCACCGAATATCCGGGCATCGACGTCTGGCGCGCGGCGGCGGTGGGCGGCGGCTCGGTGATCTTCAGCGGCGTGATGATCGCCCCGCCGCGCCCGCTGTTCGAGGCGGTCTTCGGCCGCACGGTGAACTACGACGAACTGGAGCAGGTCTACTTCCCGCGGGTCAGGCAGATGCTGCGGCTGGACCCGATGCCCGCCGATGTCTACCAGTCCGCGCCGTTCGCGCACTCGCGCGCCTGGGACCAGCAGGTGCGGGCGGCGGGCTACGAGCCGGTGCCCAACGACTCCGTCTTCGACTGGGACATCGTGCGCGCCGAACTGGCGGGCGCGGTGCGGCCGTCGGCCACGGTCGCGCGCAGCAACCTCGGCAACTCCAACGGCGCCAAGTTCGACCTGAACAAGAACTATCTGCGCTACGCCGAGGAGACCGGAAAGGCGAGCGTCCACCCCGGCCACCGGGTCGACGCCATCGCCCGCGAGCGCGACGGCCGCTACGCGGTCACCGTCACCGTCCTCGACCCGACCGGCGCCGAACTCGCCACCCGCACCCTCACCTGCGACAAGCTCTTCCTGGGCGCCGGCTCCATCGGCACTTCCGAGCTGCTGGTGCGGGCGCGGGCCACCGGCGCGCTGCCCGATCTGGACGAGCACATCGGCGAGGGCTGGGGCACCAACGGCGACGTGGTGCTGGCCAGAGGCGCGAGCAGCCTGGACGGCTTCGGCCAGGGCGTGCCGAGCGCCAGCCGCATCCATGACGACTCCGTCGCGCCGCTGACCCTGGAGAACTGGTACATCCCCGGCATCCCGGTGGAGACCGGCGCCATCGCCTCGCTCGGCATGGTCTTCGACGATGCCCGCACCTCCTTCCGCTACGACTCGGCCACCGACTCGGTGGGACTGCGGTGGAACGAGGCCGACCGGGAACGGGTGGTGGAGACCGCGCGTTGTGTGGACGAGCGCATCGCCGCCGAGTCCGGCGCGCTGCTCGGCTTCCGCTCGCTCGGCTACGACGCCAACGGCCTGTTCACCGCGCATCCGCTGGGCGGCGCGGTGCTCGGCCGGGCCACCGACGAGTTCGGGCGGGTCAACGGCCACCCCGGCCTGTATGTGGTGGACGGCGCGATGATCCCCGGCAGCACCGCGACGGTGAATCCGACGCTGACCATCACCGCGCTCGCCGAACGCAATATGGAAACCATCCTGCGGGACGGCCGCTGAACCGTCCCGACCGGAAGCGGGGGTGAAAGCGCTTCCGGTCGGTACGGTTCGCCCGTTTCCGGCACAGTCGGCCGGTTACCCTCGATCGGGGACCGGCGTCGAAGGGAACAACGTGGTATCGAGCACGGCCAGCGGGGGCTACGAGGCCGGGGCGGAGCCGGAGCCGGCGGAGTACCCGCGTAAGCCGCCCGCGCTGGCGACCGATTTCGCGATGCTGGGGCTGGCCGTGGTGTCGGTGGCGCTGATCGTGTGGATCAGCTTCTTCGACGTCGCGTCCGAGACCTACCGGGTCGTGGTGGTCGTGGACTACGCGATCTGCGGTGTCTTCGCGCTCGAGTTCCTGTGGCGTTGGCGCCGCGCTGGCTGGCCGTGGACCTATCCGCTGGTCTACTGGTACGAGGTGCTCGGCATGGTCCCGGTGACCAGCCCGGTCTTCCGTGGTTTCCGGTTGCTGCGCGTCGTGGTGATCCTGGTGCGCCTGGCCAGGGTCGCCGACCGTGCCTTCGGCGACCGGGTGACCGCGGCGGTGGTCGGGCGGTTCGTGCGCACCATCGTCGATGTCATCAAGCGTCCGATGACCATCGCGGTGCTCGACGAGGTGGCGCACGTGTTGCGTACCGGCCACTACACCCGCAACATCGCCGCCGCGCTGGAGGAGAACCGCGCGGAGATGGACGACATGATCGTCGAGCTGATCAAGAACGATCCGCAGGTGGGCCGGGTCCGCTACATCCCGTTCCACGACGAGATCATCCGGTTGGTCGCCGACACCACCTTCCGCATCGTCTTCCAGGTGCTGGCCGATCCGCGCACCGACGAGCTGGTCTCGGACATGATCAGGGAGAACGTCGATCAGATCCGCACCGCGGTCCAGGAGGGCGTGCGGGTGCCACCCTCGGCGTACGGCATCACCGACCATCATCAGACGGCACGGCACACCCTCGGCAATTGCGAGCCGGGGGAATGCGAGGACACCTCGATGCGGTGATGTGTTCTCGCTATATCCGGTGGTAGCTCTCCGATTCCGGGAAGCTCTCGGCGAATTCGGCGAAATTCTGCGCCGCGGTTTCGTGCCAGCGCTGCACGGTGCGCTTCATCAGCAGGCCGGGCAGCGGAATGCGCGAAGACAATTCCATGTGGTACCAGACCTCGCTGCCGCCCTCGGAATTCGCGGCCACCTGGAACCAGCCGCCGCCGCCGATGCCGCGCGAGGAGTCGACCACCTGCCAGGAGGCGCGGTCGTCGGTCCACTCGTATTCCAGGACCTGGAGATCGGAGCTGCCGAGCACGTCGGCTGTGACGTACACCCGGTGCGGCCTGCCGTCCTGATGTCGCGTGGCCACCCTGGCGTCGCTGTACATCGACCATTCCGGGAGCATTTCGATCGCCGCCACGACATCGAGCACGTGCTCTGGTCCGGCGTCGACCGTGAAGCGGATATCGGTTTTCGTGCGCATTGCGGGTACCTCCGCCCCCCGGTGGAACGATCTCGGGCGATTGTGCCCAGGGCTGTTCCGATCCGTCAACCACGGCTTTTGCCGCGAATTCGGACTACCCGCTGGTACGTCGGCCGGGCAGATTCCGGGCCGGGCGACGGCCGCGGGGCCGTAACCGCCGATAGGGGCACCGCGCGGAGATCATGGTGAGCAATTTCGCGCGCGGGGCGAGTCCTGCATTCCGGTGACTTTTATCACAGACCGATAACGGGGTAATCACTGTTCTGCGAACGGGGTGGGCCGCGGCGCGGTGGTTCGCCCGGAAGCGCCGCCCGCGCCCGAGGTCAGGAGGGGTCGCGCAGGAACGACAGTCGCACCTGGCGGTCCGGGTTGTCCACATTGAGGTCGACCAGCGCGATGGACTGCCAGGTGCCGAGCATCAGACGGCCGTCGAGCACCGGCACCGTCGCGTAGGGCGCGATCAACGCGGGCATGACGTGCGAGCGGCCGTGACCGCGTGAGCCGTGCGCGTGCCGCCAGCGGTCGTCGGCGGGCAGCAGCTCGCGTAGCGCGGCGAGCAGGTCGTCGTCGCTGCGGGCGCCGAGTTCCATCACCGCGACGCCCGCGGTGGCATGCGGGACGAACACGTGCAGCAGGCCGTCGCCGCCGATTCCGGCCACCCAGTCCGCGCATTCGGGGGTCAGGTCGCGCACCACCTCGGACCGGCCGGTGTGCACGTCGATCACGACGCTCTTCATGGCCACCATGCTCGTCGCGCCCGGCCGTGCGGGCAAGGCGGCGGGCGGCGCGCCGGAGGTATTGACAGCACCCGCCATAACAGGAATCATCTGATTCACATGTAGTCCGCCTCGGACTCGCCGCGGCGTGCGCGCCGGGTCGGGGCGCACGCCGGAGAGGCGAAGCGATGACGCTCACCCCCGACCCCGGCCGCCATCCGGCCACAGGCGGGCCGAGCCGGCGATCGGCGCTCGCCACCCGTCCGGTGCGCGAACGGGGCCGCCCGGTGCTGCGCCACGTCCCCGTCACCCCGCCGGTGCCGCGCGCGGGCGTCCCGCTCGTCGGCCCGGCCGCCGCGGGCGTGCCACTGGAACTCTCGGTCGCCACCACGGCGGCCTGACACCGTCCACACCACCCACCAGGGGGAACCACAATGTCAGAGGACTACCGGGGGCACGTCGCCGTCGTCACCGGCGCCGCGTCCGGCATGGGCCGCGAACTCGCCGTCGAACTCGCCCGGCGCGGCGCGAAGCTCGCGCTGTGCGATGTCGACGCCGCCGGACTGGCCGAGACCGCCGCGCGCTGCCGGGTGCAGCGCGCCGAGGTGCTGACCGAGGTCGTCGACGTCTCGCAGTACGAGCAGGTGCGGCGGTTCGCCGATGCCGTGGTCGAGCGCTACGGCGTGGTCAACGACCTGTTCAACAACGCGGGCATCGGCTTCGTCGGCACCGTGGAGCGCAGCGACATCAAGGACATCGCCCGCGTGGTCGACATCGACTTCTGGGGCGTGGTGCACGGCGTGAAGGCGTTCCTCCCGCACCTCATCGCCTCCGGCGCCGGCCGCATCGCCAACACCTCCAGCGTGTTCGGCCTGTTCTCCGCGCCGAGCCAGAGCGCGTACAACGCGGCCAAGTTCGCCGTGCGCGGGTTCACCGAGTCGCTGCGCCAGGAGATGCGCGTCGCCGGACATCCGGTCAGCGTGAGCGTCGTCCATCCCGGCAGCATCCGCACCCCCATCGCCCGCAACGCCACCGGCGTGGACGACGCCGAGCTGGCGAATCTGGCCCAGCTGTTCGACCGCAACGCCCTGACCAGCGCCGAACGCGCCGCCCGGGTCATCCTCGACGGCACCGCCGCCGGCAGGCCCAAGATCCTCGTCGGCCCCGACGCCAAGGTGAGCGATCTGGTGGTGCGCCTGCTCGGCGCCTCCTACGCCGACCTGCTCGCCAAGGCGAGCGCCCGCCTGTTCGGCTGATCGCCCTCGAACCCCCGGCGCGCCCCGCCCGGCCGCGTGCCCCCATCCAGGAGGAGAGCCATGTTCACCGAGGAGAAGTTCCAGCAGGCGTTGCGCACGCCGCGACTGGCCCGCCCGGTCCCGGAGTTCCTGAACGCCAACCGCGGCGTGCCGGTGCGCGCCATCCCCGAGCACGAGCTACAGGCCACCACCGCGCAGTGGTTCGTCGACTTCGAGCGCAAGATCGACTTCTATCGCAAGCTCGATGTCGATCTGTCCTGGCTGATGGACTGGGCCAAGAAGTACTGGTGGAGCTGGATCGACCGGGACATGAGCTACAACCACGAGCTCTACGCCGCCGACATGCGCTACACCGACGTGACCACCTTCGGGCGCACCATCGTCGGCATCGACGACTTCGTCACCTACAACATGGCCTTCTTCGACGCCATCCCGGACTGGCGCTACGACCCGCTGCCCGGCCAGATCTACATCGACGTCACGCCCGAGGGACTGGTGCGCACCGTCATCCGCTACATCGGCAGCGGCCACTGGAGCGGCCCGCTGCGGCTGTACCCCTACGACGACACCGCGCCGGTCCTCTACGGCACCGGCCGCTTCATCCAGTGCAGCGCCGTGGACCGCTACCACTTCAACGCCGACGGCCTGATGGAGGAAGGCGAGACCCTCTACGACTTCCTCGACGCCACCCAGCGCGCCGGCGTGCTCCCGCGCGACGACAGCTGGCCGTTCAAGGCCTTGTTCGCGGCCTCGAAGATCCCCGCGCTCGCCGACGACCTACGCGCGCGCCTGCCCCTTCCCGGCATCTTCAAACTCTGATCTCCGCGCTGATCTCTCCAGCGTGGCGCGGGTCACGCTGGAGTAGGTAGCCGCCGATCTCGGGGTAACCGGCCGGTAGTCTGATCTGCTGTCAGCAGCCGCTAGCGATCTGGGAGGACCTGCCGTGGCTCTCGTTGTTCAGAAGTACGGAGGATCGTCGGTGGCCACCGCCGAACGCATCCGGCGCGTCGCTGAACGGATCGTCGAGACCAAGAAGCAGGGGCACGATGTGGTCGTCGTCTGCTCTGCGATGGGCGACACCACCGACGAACTTCTCGACCTCGCCGAGCAGGTCGCTCCCGCTCCGCCGGCGCGCGAGATGGACATGCTGCTCACCGCAGGCGAGCGCATCTCCAACGCGCTGGTCGCGATGGCCATCCACTCCCTCGGCGCGCAGGCCCGCTCCTTCACCGGCTCGCAGGCCGGTGTCATCACCACCGGCGCGCACGGCAACGCCAAGATCATCGACGTGACCCCGGGCAGGCTGCGGGAGGCGCTGGACGAGGGCACGATCGTGCTGGTCGCCGGCTTCCAGGGCGTCAGCCAGGACAGCAAGGACGTCACCACCCTCGGCCGCGGCGGCTCCGACACCACCGCCGTCGCGCTGGCCGCCGCGCTGGAGGCCGACGTCTGCGAGATCTACACCGACGTCGACGGCGTGTTCACCGCCGATCCGCGCATCGTCTCCGACGCGCAGCGCCTCGAGCAGGTCTCCTACGAGGAGATGCTGGAGATGGCGGCCTGCGGTTCCAAAGTTCTGATGCTGCGCTGCGTGGAGTACGCGCGCCGCTACAACGTGCCTGTGCATGTCCGCTCGTCCTACACCGACAAGCCGGGTACCTACGTCTACGGATCGATGGAGGACATCCCCTTGGAGAAAGCAATCCTCACCGGTGTCGCGCACGATCGCAGCGAAGCCAAGGTGACCGTCGTCGGCCTGCCGGACGAGCCGGGCTATGCCGCCAAGGTGTTCCGCGCCGTCGCCGACGCGGAGATCAACATCGACATGGTGCTGCAGAACATCTCCAAGGTGGAGACCGGCAAGACCGACATCACCTTCACCCTGCCCAAGTCCGACGGCGCCCGCGCGGTCGAGCTGCTCACCAAGCGGCAGGACGAGATCGGCTTCTCACAGGTGCTCTACGACGACCTGATCGGCAAGGTCTCCCTGGTCGGCGCGGGCATGAAGAGCCACCCCGGCGTCACCGCCACCTTCTGTGAGGCGCTGGCCGAGGCGGGCATCAACATCGACTTGATCTCCACCTCGGAGATCCGCATCTCGGTGCTGGTCAAGGACACCGAGCTGGACGACGCCGTGAAGGTGCTGCACCGCGCCTTCGATCTCGGCGGCGACGAGGTGGCCGTGGTGCACGCGGGAACGGGGCGATAACTGATGGGTGTTCGTATCGGTGTGGTCGGCGCGACCGGTCAGGTCGGCGCCGTCATGCGCAAGCTGCTCGAGGAGCGGAACTTCCCGGCCGACGAGGTGCGTTTCTTCGCCTCGGCGCGCTCGGCGGGCAAGACCCTGCCCTGGCGCGGCGGCGAGATCGTGGTCGAGGACAGTGAGACCGCCGACCCGACCGGCCTGGACATCGCGCTGTTCTCCGCGGGCGCGACCATGTCCCGCGTGCAGGCCCCGCGTTTCGCGGCCGCGGGCGTGACCGTCATCGACAACTCCTCGGCCTGGCGCAAGGACCCCGAGGTGCCGCTGGTGGTCTCCGAGGTGAACCCGGAGGCGACCCTCGACCTGCCCAAGGGCATCATCGCCAACCCGAACTGCACCACCATGGCGGCCATGCCGGTGCTCAAGCCGCTGCACGACGCGGCGGGCCTGCGCCGGCTGATCGTCTCCAGCTACCAGGCGGTCTCCGGTAGCGGCCTGGCGGGCGTCGAGGAGCTGGCGAGCCAGGTGCGCGCGGTGGCCGACGAGGCCGAGAAACTGGTGCACGACGGCAGCGCCGTGCGGTTTCCCGCGCCGAACAAGTACGTCGCCCCGATCGCCTTCGACGTGATCCCGCTGGCGGGTTCGCTGGTCGACGACGGCAGCGGCGAGACCGACGAGGACCAGAAGCTGCGCAACGAGAGCCGCAAGATCCTCGGCCTGCCCGAGCTGCTGGTCAGCGGCACCTGCGTGCGGGTGCCGGTCTTCACCGGTCACTCGCTGTCGATCAACGCCGAGTTCACCGACCCGCTGTCGGTGGAGCGGGCAAAAGAACTGCTGGCCAAGGCGCCCGGGGTGAAGCTGGTCGACGTGCCGACCCCGCTGCAGGCGGCGGGCATCGACGAGTCGCTGGTCGGCCGTATCCGTCAGGATCCGGGCGTGCCCGACGGCCGTGGTCTGGCGCTGTTCATCTCCGGCGACAACCTGCGCAAGGGCGCGGCGCTGAACACCATCCAGATCGCCGAGGTGCTGCTCAGCCGGCGCTGAGTTCGCCTGGGACGGATCACGATCGAACATTCCGGGAGCGCCCGGCGCGAGGAACAAAGGGCTTCCTCGCGCCGGGCGCTCCCTGTTAGCCTGCGCCGATGGCAGATCCTCATGCTCATGTCTTTCTCGGTGACCGGCTCGTCGCGGCCGACGACGCGCACGTGGGGGTCGCCTCCTCGGCGGTGCTGTACGGCCTGAGCGTCTACACGGTGTTCCCGGTGCACGTCGACGGCGACACCCGCACCGCCTTCCGCCTGCCCGACCACTACCGGCGGCTCGAGGAGTCCTGCAAGATCATCGGCATCGACCGGTTCGCCGCCGAGTGGGACTACGACCGCTTCGTGGCGGCCGTGCGCGAGCTGATCGCCGCCGACGCCCCCGCCGAGGAGGTGTTCGTGCGCGCGACCGTGCACGTCACCGCGTCCATCCCGGGGACGCGGGTGCGCGGCTGCGAGATCACCGTCTCGATGTTCGTCTACGACGCGGTGCCGATCGTCCCGCAGGACGGCATGCGGTTGAAATCCTCGCCGTGGCGGCGCATCCCGGACAACGCCATCCCCTCCCGCGCGAAAGTCAACGGCGCGTACGTGAATTCGGTGCTGGCCAAGCAGGACGCCATCGACAGCGGCTACGACGACTGCGTCTTCCTCGACGGCAACGGCCACGTCTGTGAACTCAGCGCCGCCAACATCTTCCTGGTCCGCGGCGGCACCCTCGTCACCCCGGACGTCTCCTGCGACATCCTCGACGGCATCAACCGCCGCACCGTTCTCACCCTCGCCGCCGAGGACGGCATCCCGGTGGTGGAGCGCACGGTGGACCTGACCGAGCTGTACATCGCCGACGAGGTCTTCGTCACCGGCACCTCGGCGGGCGTGGCGCCGGTGACCGAGGTGGACGGGCGGATCGTCGCCGACGGCAAGCCGGGCCCGCTGGCCGCCACCCTGCGCAAGCGGCACGCCGACGCGCTGCGTTCGGACACCGTGCACGGCTGGATCACGGTGCTCTGAGTCCCACCGGCACCGGCGTCTCGTCCCGGGTGGGCGCTACTGCCAGGTCGCGGTGGCCGGGTCGATTCCCTCGGCCCTGGCCGCGGCGTCGACGATCCGGCGGAACCACGCGGCAAGGCCGGGCCGGATGCCGTTGTAGTGCGCGGCGAAACCGGGATCGGTCTCGTAGAGCCTGGCGAGACAGACCTGCATCTGTCTGGTCAACGGGAAGTACGACTCGCTGAACACCTCCCGGTGCCGCGCCACCAGCCGGTTCGCCGCGGCGCTGCCCGGCGTCACACCCGCCGCCATCGCCTCGGCGAGGGCGCGGTCCAGCCCGAGCACGGCCTCGGCCACGGCCCGCCAGTCGTCCGGCTCGCGGTGGGCCGCGCGTTCGGCGTACTGCCGCCACTGCGTCGTCTCGCCCCAGCGGTCGCGCGCCTCGGCGGTCCGGTCCGGGTTCCAGTCCGGTCCGAAGATCTCCGCCTGCTGCCGCGCGGTCAGCGGCAGGCCGCGCTCGTGAGCCGCGATCATCCGGTCGAGGCCGACGCCGAGTTCCCGTAATCGCTCGATCCGTTCGGCCAGCTGGGTGCGCTGGCCGCGCAGCGCGCTCAGGGCGTCGTCGGCGGACTCGTCCAGCACGGTGCGGATGCGGTCAAGGCCGAGGCCGAGTTCGCGGTAGACCACGATGCGCTGCAACCGTTCCAGATCGGCGGCGGTGTAGAGCCGGTAACCCGCCGCCGTGCGCAGCGACGGCGGCGCGAGACCGATCTCGTCCCAATGGTGCAGGGCCCGCACCGTCACACCGAGGCGGGCCGCGACCTGGCCGACCGTCAGGCCGTCGCCCCCGCCCGGCCCGTTCCGGTCGCGCCCGCCCACCGCGCCGCCGCCTGGCTCGTCGGCGCCGGGCCGGTTGCCCCCGCCTGCCCCGGTCCACGAGGCGGTGTCACCGCGCCGATCGCCCCCGGGCCCGAGTGCCGTCGTCGTCACCGGGCGGTCTGATTCCGATGGCTGCAAGGTTCTGTGCCTCCTGGCTCGCCGGGTCGAAGGGCCGCGCGGCGGTGAACACGACCCGGGTGTGCTCGGGCGTGATCACCTCGATGTCGCGGGTGTTCCAGGCAGTGTCCCGCGGTCCGGCCACCGAGTCCGGCAGCAACGCGCGGCAGGCTCGCGCGACGGGCTCGATCTGGTCGAGCACGCACGCGAAGTTCACGCTCAGCGCGGGCGCCTCCGTGGGGATCTCGTCGGCCGCCACGAGCAGCACGTCCTGGAAGGCCCAGCGGCGCAGGTGCACGAGAGTGCCCGGCACGGAGAACAGCTCGATGAACCCGAGCCCGCGGGTCCAGAACACCGTCGACGCGGCGAGATCGGTGCTCGGCACGCGCACGAAGGCGGGCATGCCGTAGATCCCGCGGAAGGGTTCCGGCGCCACCGCGTCCGGGCCGGGCGTGGGGACAGGGCTGATCTCGAAGGCGTTGAAGTGATCGCCGGTGGTGTGCTCGCTGGTGGTGTGTTCGTTCATGCCGACGACTCTCGGGCCTGACGCTACGTGAGAGTCAAGCCGCCGTTCCCGGCGCGCGTCACCTGATGCCGGGGGTGCGGGGATCATTGCCGAGGCAGGTCAGCAGGAAGCAGCCGGGCGGCGCGTCGGCGAACGGCGCGGCCAGCTGATAGTCCAGGCAGGAGAAGACATTGCAGTTCTCGTAGGCGGCGGGCCCGAAACCGAACACCGAGATCAGCAGGTCGGTGTCGATGTAGCGGCTCGGGTCGTTGGTCAGCGGCGGCTCCACATACGGGCCCGGCTCGCCGAACGGACGGTCCGGCAGGGCGAGGGCGAGCCTGCGGAAGAACTCGTGCGGCAATTCGCGGAAGTTCTGCAACACGCCCTGCGGGCCCTGGCTGCTCACATTGCCGAACACACCCGTCCACACCACCACCAGGTCCAGGCTCGGCAGCACGAACACGTTCTGCATGCCGAGGCCCGACATGGCGAAGGTGTCCTCCGGCAGGAACTCCGGGATGTCGGTGCAGCCGCTGCCGCGCCAGAACAGGTAGCCGTAGCAGCGATAGGCGGGGGAGGGGCTGGTCGCCGCGCGCAGGTACGCGGCCGGGACGATCTGGCGATCGCCCCAGCGGCCGTCGGCGGCGACCAGCAGGCCGAGTTTGGCGAAGTCGTCCGGCGGGATCATCAGGTGCGCGTAGCCGTAGGTGTTGCCGGAGCGGTCGCGCGCCCAGTAGTAGTCGCCGCGCTGAATGCCCAGCGGCTCGAACAGTTCCCGCTGCGCGAACTGTTGCAACGGCTCGCCCACCGCCAGCTCGATCACATAGGCGAGCAGGTCGACATTGCGCTGGCTGTAGGTGAACACCGTGCCCGGCTCGTTCACCAGCGGCACGCCCAGCGCCTGCACGGCGCTGTTCGGGTCGATCGGGATGGCGCCGGTGATGCCCTCGGTCACCACGGCGGCCTTCATGCCCGAGGTCTCGGTCAGCAGGTCGTGCACGGTGATGGCGCGGTGCTCGGCGTCGCCGAGCCCGGCGGGTAGGTAGCGGTCGATCGGCGCGTGCAATTCCAGCACGCCGCGATCGATCGCCATGCCCGCCAGCAGCGAGACCACACTCTTGGTGGAACTCCACACATTCCACGGCACGCGCCCGGTCTCGGCATTGTTCGGGCCCTCGCCCACCAGGCAGTTGTTGCGGTAGACCTGCACATTGAACCTGTTGCGCCCGGCGGCGAAGCGCAGCGCCTCCGCCAGCGCCCCGGCGTCGAGTCCGACCTCCTCGGGCGTGGCCCGCTGCGGGGTCCGCCCCGAGTCGACGGTGCAGGTCGTCCGCGGTTGCGCCTGTGCCACAGGCGATACCGTCCCGGAGACCGTCAGCGTCCCCGCCACCACGACCAGCGAAGCCACCGCTGCCGGCAATCTGCGCACCATGGGTCGGGAGGCTACCGGCACGTGGCCCCGGTCGCCCGCCGTTCTCACCGCGGACCGTGCAGGTCACACCGGACGCGCGTCGCCCGCTGTCCGGTCGGGCTGCTGTCACCGCTGTCGGCGAAACGCGTACCAGCCCGCCCCCACGGCCATCACCGCCGCACCGGCCAGCACCGACGACAGCGGCAGCGCCGAGGCCACCACCGCACACCCACCGGCCCCCAGCACCGGAATCCAGCGCGCGGGACGCCCTTCCGCCACGCTCAGCGTTCCCGCCGACACATTGGCGACCAGGTAGTAGGCCAGCACGGTGAACGAGGAGAACCCGATCGCCGCCCGCAGATCCACCAGCAGCACCGCCCCCGCCACCACCGCGCACACCGCCAGCTCGGCCCGATGCGGCACCCCGAAGCGCGGATGCACCGCCGACAGCGCCGAGGGCAGATGGGCATCGCGCGCCATGGCCAGCGTGGTGCGCGAGACGCCGAGCAGCAGCCCGAGCAGCGAACTGCCCGCCGCCACCACGGCCCCGGCCCGCACCAGCGGCGCCAGCTCCGGCGCGCCTGCCGCGCTCACCACCCGCGCCAGCGGGTCGGCCGCCGCGGCCAGTCCCGCCGAACCGAGCGTCAGCAGCGCCGCCACCGCCACCAGCGTGTACGCCGCGAGGGCGACCGCGAGCGAGATCAGCACCGCGCGCGGGATGGTCCGTTCCGGGGCGCGTACCTCCTCGCCGAGGGTGGCGATCCTGGCGTACCCGGCGAAGGCGAAGAACAGCAGTCCGGCCGCCTCCAGCACCCCGTACGGCCCGATCCGCGCGGTCACCCCGGCCGCGTCGGCGTGCGAGCCCGCGAAACCGGTCGCCGCCACCACCGCGAGCACCAGCAGGGTCAGCCCCACCAGCACCCGCGTGGCCAGCGCGGATTTGTGCACCCCGGTGTAGTTCAGCACGGTGATGGCCGCGACCGTCGCGACGGCGACCGGCCGCGCGTGCTCGGGCCAGGCGTAGTGCCCGACGGTCAGCGCCATCGCCGCGCAGGATGCGGTCTTACCGACCACGAACCCCCACCCGGCCAGGTACCCCCAGAACGGTCCGAGCCGCTCCCGCCCGTACACATACGCCCCGCCCGACACCGGATAGCGGGCCGCGAGCCTGGCCGTCGAGGTGGCGTTGCAGTAGGCGAGCAGCGCGGCGATCCCCAGCGCGAGCAGCAGCCACGGTCCCGCCGCGCCCGCCGCCGGGGCCAGAGCGGCGAAGACGCCCGCGCCGAGCATGGAACCGAGCCCGATGATCACCGAATCGCCGAGGCCCAGCCTGCGGTGCAAAGCCTCGCCCGAGCCGGATGCCGAAGTCATACCCGCATCCTCGTCCCCCCGGGTGAGCACGGCACGTACGGAGGGTGTCCGGGAAATGCGAAGCGCCGCCAGTTCCGGGGGGTAGGACTGGCGGCGCCGCGGTGTCGACGCCCCACAAGCGCCTCTCGGCGAGTGGTCGCACGCAGCGACAGAAGGGGTGAGGCCCGGGGCTGTCCGGGCGCCGACAGCTGCTACAACCGGCCGCCCCCGCGAGGCATTCCACCTGCTGTCGTGGCCTATATCACCCCGCGATATGCCCCACCTTTACTTGATCGACTCCAATTGTTTGCCGAACCATGGAGTCATGCACACCGACACCGTCGAACCCCGGGAATGGCTGCGCGCCGCCGGCCTGCGCGTCACCGCTCCGCGGATCGCGGTATTGGAGGCCGTCGTGGCCCGCCCGCATTCCGATGCCGACACCATCGCCGCCGACGTGCGCGCGGCCATCGGGTCGGTGTCCACCCAGGGCATCTACGACGTGCTGCACGCCTGCGTCGGCGCGGGCCTGCTGCGCCGCATCGAGCCCGCGGGCTCGCCCGCGCTGTTCGAGGCCCGCATCGGCGACAACCATCATCACCTGGTCTGCCGGAACTGCAATGCCGTCGCCGACGTGGACTGCGCGGTCGGCCCAGCGCCCTGCCTCGACCCCTCCGAGACCCACGGCTATGCCATCGACGAGGCCGAGGTCGTGTTCTGGGGACTGTGCCCACAGTGCCGGGCCGCGCAGAACTGACGATCGAGAACCGGATACTTCCCGGCCGACGGCCGGAACCCCACGACGGGCGAGTGCGTCAGCACGCACTCGCCCGTTCTGTGCGCTAGAGCAGGCCCCACCAGTACAGGAGACAGGCCGCCAGCCAGACCACCACGGTTTGCATATCGAACTCCCATCGTCATCGCGCACTCGAATCATCGCCCGCGTTGTCACCTCTTGTTAGCAGAACGGTGTCCGCCTGCCCACGAGCACCCGTACAAGGTCTTCTTAAGGGCCTGTCAAGAGGCAGGCCGCATTGTCATACCCATCACCGGCTCGCCCGGAACCGGTGAGGAGGTCACAAGACCTCCACGGACCACCACCGCGGTGGGAACCGCGGGCGCGGCCTGTCTTTTCGAGGGGTGGCAGGTCGCGCCGCGGCGGTGCGACCGGCCGGGTCGGTCTCGAGGGGTGACCGACCCGGCCGGTCCATCACCGGCGATGGCGCTTCCAGGAGCTCGCGGCGCCGCGCCGCTGCCGACGGTAACCACGCTGAACGCACCGAACCACCGAACGGCGGGCGGGCCGGTTCACCAGGGATGACCGGCCCGCCCACGAGGTGTGATCGAATCGGGACATGGTCAACCGAATCACCGGCGCGCTGATCCACCAGGTGCTGCGCATCGCGCGGACCGCTTTCGACGGTGCCGAGGACCGCATGGGCCGTCCCTTCACCGAGCCGGACATCCTGGGCCCGCACACCCGCTCCCGCCGCGTCGGCTGGACCCACTACGGTCTGATGATCCCCGACCTGCCCGAGCCACACCGCTACCTCACGATCATGTCGCTGATCGGCGGCACCGGCTCGCTGGCCTTCGACAACGACCACGCCCTGGTCGCCTCACCCCGCCGCAACGCCACCGTGGTGGTCGGCACCGCCGCCACCCACCCCCGCCACTTCGGCAACTACGAGATCGGCCGCGACGGTCGCTTCCGCGAGGACGGCAGCGAGCTGATCTTCGGCCGCGAACTGTCGATCACCGGCGGCTACCCGTACTACCGGGTGCGCGCCGAGATCGGCGACTGCGCGATCGAGCTGGGCATCGAGAACACCGACAAGGTGTCCTGGTTCTTCCACAGCCCCGTCTACAAGCACCTCGGTCTGCTCTCCCGCTACCGAGGTCACCTGACCCTCGCCGGCGAGCGCCAGGAGGTGGAGGGGCTGTGCTCGTTCGAGTACGGCGCCTGCCCCAGCGCCCACCTGCTGCACGACGCACCGCTGCCCGCCGCCCTCAAGGCTCCCCTCGACTACTTCGTCTATCACATCGTCAACCTCGACGAATCGAATCAGGTGCTGCTGAGCCAGTATTCGATCGGAGGTAGGCCGCTGATGACCTTCGCCCTGCACCGCGCTCTCGACAGCCACACCGCCGCCTACCACGACACCACCTTCGAGGTGCTCGAGTACGACGACGATCCGCACCCGACCCCCGCGGGCCCGGACATGCGGCTGCCGCGGCGCACCCGCTTCACCGTCCGCGACCGGGGGAGGCAGTGGCTGGTGGTGGAGACCGACATGGACACCCCGTGGACCTACGGCCTCGGCACCGGTTTCGTCAGCGGCTTCGCCTACACCGGCCGCTGGCGGGACGCCGACCTGGCCGGGCGCGGTTACGTCGAATACATCGACCGCCGCGCCGGCTGAGCCCCGGCGCCCGTTCAGCCGGCGTTCTTCTCGGGAAGAGTGTGCGCGACAAGGGCGTTGGCGTGCCCGTGGCCGAGCCCGTGTTCGGCCTTCAACCAGTTCACCAGCTCCATGTGCTTGGTGAGCGGCGAGGCGAGGATGAGTGCCTTCCACTCGGCGATCGGCTTGCCGTACTTCTTCTCGATGGAGGGGAAGTAGGAGGCGGGGCCCTTGGCGGTCGCGGTCATGGCATGGTCCTTTCTGCGCTGTGCTCTCCGTGCTCGCAGGTAGGACGGGACGGTTTCGCCGAATTCATCGGTGCGGGGGGAAATTTCCCCGGCCGGTGGGCTCGGGCCCATCCGAGCGCGTTCGTGTTCGCCGGCCGACCGTATCCGCCACGACCGGCGAGGTCCGAACTTCTCGGCTACGACTCGGACTCGACAGCAGGGCGTGCGGACTCGCCGTGGCGGGTGGCGACAGCGGCTGCTCTGTCCCGCAGAGCTTTCCGCAGCGACAGTGGCGCCAGGACCTCGGCCTCGGGCGCGAGCTGCCACAACGCCCACTCGGCGTGCCGGGCGTCTTGGAAGCCGACCTCCATCACCAGCTGATCCCCGTCGAGCTGCTCGTCGCCGACGACCACCGCCGTATCGACCAGTTCCTTCCGCCGTCCCGGCACGGTCCGCACCACGGCTGTCACCAGATCTCCGCCGGCCCGGAACCGGGCCGCCCGCTCCCGCCAGGCCGCATCCAGATCCACTCGATCCGCCCGCCGTGCGGGTTCGGCCAGCACCTCCGCCTGCGCCATCCGCGAGAGCCGATAGGTCCGTTCGGCCCCTTCGCGTGTCGCCAGCAGGTAGCTCTGTCCGCGCGCCACCACCATCCCGACCGGATCCACCGTCCGCCACCGCGCCCGCTCGCCCACGGCCGTGTATCGGATGCGCAGCCTGCGACCTTCGAGCACCGCCCGCCGCACCGCCTCCGCGACGCCGCCCGGCACCTCCTCGCCCGTCAGCCGCCGCGCCAGCAGATCCGTCTCCGGCTCCACCAACAGCCGCTCGGCGACATCCACCGCCGTCTCCCGATAACCGGCGGGCAGCGCGTCGACCACCTTCAACACCGCCGAGGCCGATGCCGACCCCAGTCCCAACGCCTGCGCACCCCGCCGCCCGCCCGCGATCAACAGGGCCAGCGCCTCGTCGTGTGTGAGCCCGGTGAGTTCGGTCCTGAATCCGGGCAGCAGGGCGAACCCCCCGTGCCGTCCCCGCTCCGCGTACACCGGAACCCCCGCCGTCGACAAGGCCTCGATGTCGCGCAACACCGTGCGCGTCGACACCTCCAGTTCCCGCGCCAGCTCACTCGCCGTCAACCGCCGGCGCTGACGCAGCAACAACACCAACGCCACCAACCGATCGGCCCGCATCAGGAAACCCTAGAAGAAATACCCGACAGAGGATGTCGTGAAATCCGGTCAGGCTTGCTTCCGCGCCCGCGAAACCGGGGCCGATTCCCACTGTCCGACACAGGAAATGGAGCCGCTGTGGCAGCCGTCCGAACCGCCGTCAACCCCGTCACCTGGTCCACCGAACTCGGCTTCCACCAGGCCGAACTCGTCACCACCCCCACCCGAACCCTCTACTGCTCCGGTCAGACCGCCATGGATGCCGACGGCAAACCCCGGCACGACGGCGATATGGCCGCCCAGCTCGCCCTGAGCCTCGACAACGTCGAAGCCGTCCTCCACGAGGCAGGCATGACCATCGCCGACCTCGTCCGCCTCAACGTCTACACCACCGACGTCGAAACGCTGTTCCAGCACTACGGCATCCTCGCCGCCCGCCTGGCCGCCGCCGGGGTCGCGCCCGCCACCACCATGCTCGAAGTCACCCGCCTCGCCGTCCCCGGCCAGCTGGTCGAACTCGAGGCCACCGCCGTCGACTGAGCGGTCCGCCCCGGCGCGGGCCCGTGCGGTCCGCG
>Ga0079224_100001870_pt1 | contig 24856 bp, 21 predicted proteins | sample Stecom2015_FD_80414 | JGI IMG/M metagenome (GOLD analysis project Ga0079224, IMG submission 80414) | Agricultural soil microbial communities from Utah to study Nitrogen management - Steer compost 2015 | ecosystem: Environmental > Terrestrial > Soil > Agricultural land | place: USA: Utah... | reverse complement strand
GTCCGCAGGCTCGCTGCCACCGTCTGCCGCCCGCGCTCGACGCGCGCCGTCTCGCCGAGGATCTGCTCGAGCTCCGCCTCGTAGGCGGCGACGAGCCGCTCGAGCTCGACCTGGCTTTCCTCGAGCCGGATCGGCTCGAAGATCTTCGTGATCACGAGCAGCAGGACGATCGCGCCGAAACCGCACGAGATCGCGTCGAGAAACGACAACGACATCGAGTCGTCCTGAGCACGCCGCCGTCTGCGCGTCATGGCCAATCCTCCGCGGGCGCGAGCATCGACCCGCCGGTGCTGAGCGCGAGCGTCCAGAACGCCGGCGCCGCCTGCGGGTCGCCTTCCATTGCGAGCAAGATCACGTTCACCGGCACGCCGACCGGAAGCTCGCGCGCCGCGCGGTTGAAGTGGCCGAGCCGCTCCCGTCCGGTCACGCCGGGCCGGGTCGGCATCACGTCGCCCATCGTCGGCAGGCCGTCGGTGACGAGATAGACGTTATCGGGCTTCGGATTCAGCCGCCGCAGCGAGCCGAACGCCGCGTGCAGGCTGCTCGGCCCGCTCGGCACCATCCCGCGCAGCGCGTTCACGGCGGCATCGAGGTTGCGCCCGTCGGTCACCTGCTGCCATTGGCCGTCCGACCCCTCGAACAGCGACCACGCCTTGTCGTTGAACGCGATGATCTGGACGTTCGTGCCGGGCTCGATCTGGGTCGTCAGCCAGTCGACCGTGTCGACGGCCTGCCGCCATTTCGGCGCCGCGCGCTGCTGCTCCTCCGGCATGTTGCGCCGGCGGATGATGTTCACGATCGTGCGATCGAGCATGCTGGTCGAGACGTCGACGAGGATCGCGACGTGGCGCCCACCCATCAGCATGCCCGTCAGATACTGCCGGTTGCCCTCGCCGGTGAAGCCCCGCAGCCGATCGCCGGCCTGCTCCGCCGTGATGTTCGCGGCGGAGATCCGCTCCGACTCGCTCTCGAGCGCCGCAAGCTCCTGGCGCAGGCGCTCGACCGCGGCGCGGCGGCTCGCGCTGTCCTGCTCGATCTCGGCGAACGTCTGCTCGGTCGTGCGGATCTCGGCGACGAGCTCCTCGCGCATCCCGCGCAGCGCCGTCCACTCCTCGACGAGCCGCGTCAGCGCATCGCGGACCTGCACGAGGTTCTTGCGGCCGGCGAGCACCTTCAGCTCCATCCGGTCGACCTCGGCGGTCAAATCCTCGAGCACGACCTCGGCGCGCTGATCGATGCTCGCGTTGATGATCATGAAGAGCAGCACGGCCGCGCCGAAGCCGCACGCGATCGCGTCGAGGAACGATAACGAGAAGACGTTGGCTTGTCGGCGCCGAGCCATCGTTCACTCCACCGCGACGACGAGGAGCTCCGCCCCGGGGGCCCCGATCCGGATCACGTCCGAGCGCGCGAGCGCCGTTTCCCCGGCCACGCGCTTCTCGTTCACGAACGTGCCGTAGCGGCTCAGATCGTAGAGCTTGAGCTCGCCGTCGCGCAGCACGATCTCGCAATGCTCGCGCGAAACGCCGTTCGCGTCCTCCCCGACGACGATCGTGCGCCGGCCGTCGACCGGCGCGCGCCCGACGACGATGCCTTCCGCGCCGACCCGGTACGCGACGCCCTGGTAGACGACGTGAGTCGGCGGCGCCTCGCGCGGCGCGGGCTCGCTCGCCGCGGCCGCGGCCGCGGCTGCCGGGACGCTCTCGCCGCGGAGCTCCACCGGCGGCCCACGCCACGGCAGCCGCTTCAAGAGCTTCACCTGTCCCCGGCCCGGCCCTGCGGGCAGCTCCGCCGCGAGGGCCGCGAGCGCGGCGTGCCCCGGTGCGAGCGTCTCGACGTGCACGTCGTCGAGACGCGCGAGCTCGACCGCGAGCCCGGGCAGCGCCGCGAGCCGGTCGGTCAGCTGGACGACCGCGCTCGTGCCCGGCGAGCGGCTCTGCGCGAGCAGCCGCACGACGGCTCGATAGAAGCCCTGCGCCGCGCCGAGCCACTGCTCGCGGCGCACGCGCACCCGCGCTTCCTCGGATCCGTGCGGCAACGCGAGCTCGATCTCCTCCTCCGTGCGGAGCCGCTCGAGCCACTCCGGCAGCCGATCGTAGAGCTGCTGCTCGGAGTCGGCCCGATGCAGCGGATCGAACCGCGTCGCGAAGACGAAGAGCTCGGCCGCGCGCCGCGCGAGCGCCTCGGTCAGGCTCGCGAGGCCGGCGGACGCGAGCCCCTGCTCCGCGCCGGCCGCGACCTCCTGCCCCTGCTCGAGCGACACCGCGGACACCCGGTGCAAGCCCGCGTCCGCGTAGAGCAGCTGGTGGCCCGGAAACGGGCGCGCACTCGCGGCAGCGGCGGCATCGATCATCGCGCGCACCGCGATGCCGCATTCCTGCGCGAGGCCGAGCAGCACGCCGAGCTGCTCGGCCCGATAGTGAGTCGGCACGACGAGGACCGCGTCGGCGCCGGTCTCGCCGAAGCGCTTCCACAAGCTCTCGAGCTGCGCGAACGCGAGCTCCGCCGCGCTGAGCGGCTCCGCGAGCCCGCCCGACCCGGGCTCGAGGTCGAGGCTGGCCCAGAAGCGGTTGCTCGAGTGGCGCGGCTTCAGCCGCGCGGCCCGCAACGCCTCGCGGCCGGTCGCGACGCGGCCGCCGTCGACGACGGCGAAGCCGGGCTCGATCGCACGCACGCCCTCGGCGCCCGCGATCACGAGCCCGGCGTCGTTGATCTCGATCGCGACCGTCGCCATCCGCAAACCTTCAGCCGCGGCTCTGCAAGTGACGGACGAGGTTGTGATCGACGTAGTTCTGCGTGTCGAACACGAAGCGCTCCTGCACGAGCTGCAGCTGGTGCACGAGGAACATCACGACGATCGAGATCAGCAGCGCGATCAGCGTGGAGTTGAACGCGGTGCCCAGGTTCTCCGTGACGCCGGTGATGTCGCCCTCGACTGCGCGGTGCGCCTGCCCGAGCGCGAGACCGATACCGCGCACGGTGCCGATGAACCCGAGCGCGGGAATCGCCCACGCGATGTAGCGAATCATCGACTGCTCCGAGTCGAGCCGATCGCCTTCCGCCTCGCAGAGCGAGTTCGCGACCGAGGAGGCGTCCTGCACGTTCTTCGTCGAGCCGAAGCGCTCGAGCGCCGTCAGCAGCACGCGCGGCAGGAGCTTCCGCCGCTCGCTCTCCGGCAGCTCCTCGATCACGCGCGCGTATTCGCGCGTATCCTCGGGCAAGATCCTGACGCCCTCGCGCACCGGCAGCAGCTGACGCTCGAGGAGCTTCCGCTCCTGGAAGGTCGCGACCGCCTTGTAGGCGAGCAACGCGAACGCCCAGAGCATCAGGATGAAGCAGGCTTCCTGCTCGTAGTCCTTGATCACGACCCAAAGAGAGGATTCGGGCGTGTAGTTCGCGTCCTGCTCGAGCCTGAGCGCCTGCTCCGCGAGCACGGCGGCCGCGCGCGGCCGCACGACCGTCACGTAGAAACTGTGCACGACGATCGTGACGATGATCAGCGCGAAGACCTGATACAGGAATTCGTTCGGTAAACGGCGGTTCATAGATGCACTGACTCTCCGATCAGATATCGACTGGGAACGTCGCTTCCTCGTCGGCCGCGAGCTCCTCGCTCGGAATGAAGACGTCGTCCGTGCCGCCGGCGCGGCGCCGACCGGCCTCGGACGGCGGCGGCGGCGCGGGCTCCGCGGCCTCGTCCGGCGGTGCGGGCGGCGCTTCGCGCGGCTCCTGCGCCGTCACCGCGTGCGCGAGCGCGAAGCCGAGCAGCAGCAACAGACACCGTAGCGCGTTCATCGGTTCTCACCTCCGGTGCTCGGGCGGAACGCCCGCCCGCACGCTTAGACCGTCATTCGAGATTCCGTGCGATCCTGAAGCCCAAATCCTCGCGTCCCTCGGCGCCGTAGTTGCGGTAGGCGAGCCGCAGATCCGTCACGGTCGCGCTTCGCCAGCTCGAGCCGCGGATCACGTGGAAGCGGCCCGTCTCGGGACCGAGCGGGTCGGACACGGCTTCCGTCGCCTCCGCAACCTCGATCGAGTAGTAGTCCTGCACCCACTCGGCGACGTTGCCGCCGAGATCGTGTATGCCGACCGGGTTCGGCTCGAAGCTGCCCGCCGGCGCCGCGACCGGGTGGCGGTCGGTGTAGGTCACGAGCGTCGTCGGCAGAATCTGCGCGGCCGACAGATCCGCGTAGTTGCCGGAGCGGTCCGGCGGCGGCAGATCGTTGCCCCACGGATACAGCGGCGGCGCGTCTCTGCCCGCGAAGCGTGCGGCCCACTCCCACTCCGCCTCGGTCGGCAGCCGATAGCCGTTGCGCAGCGGTCGCACCGGCACCCAGACGCCCTGCCGCTCCTCGTACACCGGCTGCAGCCCGTCGTGGATGCTGAGCCAGTTCAGGAACTGGACCGCGTCTTCCCACGTGAGCCGCACGGCCGGCTGGTCGTCCTCGTTCAACGACATGCCGCCGAACTCGCCCGAGTCGTGATCCGCGCGAAACGCGCGGAATTCGGCGTTCGTGACCTCGCGCACGCCGAGATAGAACGCGCGGGTGATCTTGACCGGCCGCTGCACCTCGTTCGAGCGGCGGCCCTGCTCGCGGCGCGACGAGCCCATCGTGAACTCGCCGGCCGGGATCAAACGGAGCTCCTGGCCGAGGCTCGTGCGGATCACGGGTGCGTAGCCGCTCCCGCTCGCGTCGTCGAGCGCGTCGAGCTCGAACGACAGGCGCTGCGGGAAGCCGGGCCGCGGCGTGATCTCCGCCGAGCGCGGCGCGTAGCCCGCCTGGCGCACCTCGACCGAATGCGGCAGCGCCGAGAGCGTCAGCCGCAGCGGCGTCGTCCCTTCGCGGCGGCCGTCGACCCAGACCTCCGCGCCCTCGGGCGCGCTCGCGACGTCGACCTCGCCGTACTGCGCGACGAGCTCGACGGCGACCCGGCGGCCGCTGTCGGCTTCGACCGAAAGCTGCTGCGTCACGGGCTCGTAGCCCGGCTTCGACAACGTCACCCGATGCGAGCGCCCGGGACGAAGCGCGAGCGTGAGCGGCGTGCGGCCGCGAAACTCGCCGTCGACGCTGACGCTCGCCTCGCTCGGCGTCGTCACGAGCTCGACGCGGCCGTCGGCCTGCGTCAACCGGATCGGCGGGACGTTCTGCGGCTCGGCGGCGACGACGTTGATGCGGTTGCGCCAGGCGTTGTAGCCGCGCAGCCGCACCTCGACCTCGCGCGTGCCGGCCGTGAGCTCGGCCTCGAGCGGCGTCGTGCCGACCGGCTCGCCGTCGACGAGCACCTCGGCGCCGGGCGGCTCGGTCGTGAACGTGACCGGCGCCCAGCTCGGCGTCAGCGTCGCGACGACGCTCTGCCGCTCGTGGCCGCCGGCGACGTCGATCTCGAGCACCTTCGGCAGATAGCGCGGCGCCGCGAACTCGAGGCGATGCCGGCCCGGGCGAATCTCGTGGTCCGCGAGCGGCGTCACGCCGATCGGCTCGCCGTCGAGCAGCACCTCCGCCCCGACCTCGGGATCGGCCGCGAGCGTGACGAGGCCGGGCAGCCGCGTGAACTCGAGCACGACGGTCTGGTCCGGCGACTCGCCGACCTCGATCCGCTCGTCGAGCGGGTAGTAGCCCGCGAGCTCGGCCGCGACGCGGTGCTCGCCCGTGCGGAGCAGGAAGCGGTCGCCGATCCGGACCTTGAAAAACGTGTCGGGCAGGCTCATCGCCTCGGTCTCCGGCACGAACCGGATCTGGACGGATTTCGCCGTGAACGCGAACCACGCGAGCACCGCGAGCACCGCGAGCGCCGTGCCGGTCGCGATCGCGGCCGCGCTCGGCCGCGACCGGCGCGTCGCGTCCGCGTTGCTCGCGCCGGGCTTGAACGCGATCGGCGTGATCTCGACGTCCGCCGCGGACGCGCCGCCATGAGCGAGCTCGTCGAGGCTCGGCGGCGCGGTATCGCCGGCCGTCGCGCCCGGCACGATCGCGAGCGTGAGCCGACCGTCGTCGACGCGGCACGTCGCGCGCGCCGCGTCGAGCGCGATCACGTCGCCGTCCGCGAGCCGCCGCGAGCCCGTCACGAGCTCGCCGTTCAGCCGCAGCGTGCGAGTCTCGCGAGCCGGCTGGACGAAGAACACGCCGTCGAGCACGCCGACCTGCGCGGTCCCGCGAACGCCGGGCAGGCGCACGTCGACGCCGGGCTCGCCGCCGAACGTGACCGGCAGCGCTTCCGGCGCGTAGTGCCGCGTGCGGCCCTCGACGTCGGTCTTCAGCACCCAGTCGTATTCGACGCTCATCCGCGGGCTCCGTCCGTCATATCGGCTCCGAGCAGACGATGTCGATCGCCGGCGGCTCGCGGCCCGGCAGCACGGTGAACGTCCTGCGCACGTCGCGGTAGCCGTTGCGGCTGCCGAGCGCGGTGTACGTGCCCGGGCGCAGCTCGACTTCCTTCGCCGCGAACGTGCCGAGCTTGCCGACCCGATAGAGCGTGACCTCGGTCCGCTCGTCCGAGCGCAGCTCGACCCGCACCGGCGTCGTCGCGAGCGTGATCAGCCGACCGAGCTCGGCGATCTGGCCCTCGATCCGCGGGCCCGGCTCCTCGACCGCGCGGGCATCGGCGAGCAGCGCCTCGGCGTCGCCGAGCACGGCGTCGTCGAACAGCAGATTCGGGTTTGCGATCAGGTGCGCGAGCTTCGCGTCGAGGTCCGCGCGCACGCTCGCGCGCTCGAGCCCCGCTTGCGCGAACGCGAGCGTAGGATCGGCCTCGAGGGCGGCCTCGTACTGCGCGATCGCCTGCTCCCAGAGCTCGCGCCGCTCGAACGCGAGCCCGCGCGCCTCGGCGAGCGCGATCTGATCGAGCTTCTGCCCCTGCTCGGCCTGCGCGAGGCCGTCGCGCGGCGCGGCGGCGTTCGGGCGCATCGCGAGCGCCGCGGCGAAATGCTCGGCCGCGTCGCCGTACTGCTCCGCTTCGAGCGCCGCGTAGCCGCGCGAGAGCAGCGACTCGAACCGCGCGTCCTCGATTGCGCGGCGCGTATCCGCGAGCGCCGTCCGGGCCGGCTGCCACTCGCCGTCGAGCTCGACCGCCTCGGCGTACGCCGCCGCCGCCTCCTCGAGCGCACCGGCTTCCCGCCGCTCGTCGCCGCGCGCGACGAGCGCGAGCACCTCCGGCAGCCGCTCGGCACGCGCGCGCCCCGCGGCGGCTTCGGCGTTCTCGGGATCGATGCCGAGCACGAGATCGAACTGCTCGAGCGCGAGCGCGGCGTTGCCGGCCTCGAGCGCTTGCGCGCCCGCCGCGAGCGCTAGTGCGACGAGATCGCGCGAGCGCTGCTCGAGCGCCTCGCCGAGCGAGAGCGCCTGCTCGTAGCTCGCGACCGCGGCGCGGAAATCGTCGGCGAGATAGGCATCGTCCGCGCTCCGGGCGACGCCCGTGTACTCGAGCCACTGCTCGCCGCCCCAGCCCGGCGCCCCCTGCTCCTCGAGCCCCTGCTGCTGCGTCAACAATCGGGCGAGCAGGCCCTCGGCCTGCTCGCGCAGCGCCTCGGCCTCCTCGGGCGTCAGCGCCGGCGCCGCGGGCTCCGGAGGGGCTACCTCGGCCGGTGCGGGTGCGGCCGCGCGGCGCTCCGCCGAATCCTCGACGGCGCGCGGCAGCCAGACGAAGACGCCGAGCAGCGCGGCGAGCGCGACCGCGGCGACGCCGAGCGCGGCCGCACGGCCGCCGCGGCGAGCCGTGCGGGGCACGGCGCGGGGGCTCGCCGCCGAGCGCAAGCCCGGATCGACGGCCACGATCGTCTGCTCGTGCTGGTGTCTGTCGTCGGTCACGGTTTGTCGGTCGTCGCTAGGTGCGCGACGGAGCTACAGATTCTATGACATTCAGTAACTCGGAAAGGCTCCCGGGACCGGGCTCGGCCGCCCCCCCGAGCAGCCGCTCGACCGCCGGCGCGAGCGCCTCGAGCACCGCGGCACGGCCCGCGGCGAACGCCTCGTCCGGCCGGGCCGGCAGCGGCCCCCGGGCGAGCTCGAACAAGAGCGCCGCGGCGCCGTAGGCGTCGTCCGCCGGCTCGACCCGCTCGCCCGGGCCCGCGGGCCGCGCGTGTCCCGGTGTCACGCCGCCCGAAGGGGCGGCCGCGCCGAGCGGCGCCGCGGAAGCGAAATCGATCAGGCGCGCGCGTCCGTCCGCGCCGAGCAGCACGTTCCGCGCCTTGACGTCCCGGTGGGCCCAGCCGGCCGCGTGCAGGTGGCGCAGCGCGGCGAGCACCGCGAGAAACGCTTCGCCCCAATGCGCCGGATCGGCGCCGGCGAGCGCGACCAGGTCGCCGCCTTCGAGCAGCTCGGTCGCGAGCGCGAGCCGTCGTTCGTGCGTGCCGAGCGCGTGGAGCTCGACGACGTTGGGATGCCGGGCGGCGGCGAGCACGGCCGCTTCGCGCCGCAGCGCGGCCAGCGCCTCGGGGCGCGCGGCCCATTCGGGTCTGGGGCGCTTCAGCGCGAAGCGCCGTCCGTCGCGGTCGACCGCCCGCCAGACCTCGAAAACGGTGCCGGCCCCGAGGCGGCGGTCGAGGCGCATCGCCTCCGTAGGCTAGGCCCCGCTCGGCGCGGCCGACCCCGCGTCCGTCACCGCCTGCGAATCGCCCTCGGCGGCGCCTTCCTCGGCCGGCGGCTCGGCGGCCGGCGCGGCCTGCGTCTCCGCCGGCGGCGCCGCGTTCCCGGCCGGGTCGACGCCGTCAGAAGCCGCATCGATCGCCGGCGCGGCCTCGGGCTCCGGCTCCGCGTAGATCGTCAGATCCTCGGGCACGAAGCCGGTCTCCGCGACGAAGAGCTCGCGGAGCAGATCGCGCCACTCCTGATACTGGGCCTCCGCGGTGCCGGTCAGCCGGCGCTGCGTGCCCTGGATCTCGACGATCAGCGGCTCGACGTTGTCGTCGAAGCTGGCGGAAAGCTCCTCGAGCGCCTCGGTGTGCAGCCGCTTCTCCTGTCGCCGCACGGCGCTCGTACGCAGCATGTCCATGCCGACGTACATCAACGCGTCGCGGATCACGCGATCGGAAAAGCTGTTGTTGTTGTTGCTGCCGTAGACGAGCGACGTGACGATCGTCGCGATGCCGATGCCGGTGCGCCAGCGCGCGGTCTGGGTCAGCTCGCGGATCGAGATCGCTTCCTCGCGCGCGTACTGCCGCCAGCTGTCGTACGACGGCATCGCCTGCGCGTAGAACTTCTCGTAGTGCTGGTCGAGCGTATCGAAGAAGAGCCGCTCGCGCTGCCGCACGCGCTGCGTTCGGTCGAACATCGGATCGTCGACCGCGGGTAGCCGATTGATCGTGTAGCGCCCCTGCCGGTCCGCCGTGACGTACCCTTCGAACGCCTCCGGCGACAGCTCCGCGGCGTACCTGAGCGCGGCAATCGTGCGCACGTTGTTGCGATCCTGCTCGGGCAGCTTCGCGAGCGCCGCGGCGAGATCGTTCGAGATGCGGTTGAAGACGTCCTGATAGGGGTCCAGCTCCGGATAGCGCTGGCGGTTGAACGATCCGGCGGCAGTGTTCATCTCGTACTTGCCGTCGAGCCAAACCCGGCCCGCGGCATCGACCGCCGTGACCTTCAAGCCGAGATAGTCGCCGTCCGAATGCAGGATCTCGGCGCTGACGTTCAGGTCCGCCGCGAGCGACGGCTCCGGCGTGACCCAGACGCCGCCCCAGTGACCGCTCTGCTGGAGCGTGTCGCGAAGCAGCACGGCCATGTAGAGCGCCTCGGTGCGGCGGATCTGCACGAACGTGCCTTCGCGGATCAGCTCCTCGAGCAGCTCTTGATCGATCTCGCCTTCCGGAACGCCGGGATTGAAGACCGTGACGCCGACGTCGAGCAGCGCGCTCTCGGGCACCTCGTCGGTAGCCGAGACGAGATCGACGCTGTGCGCGATCAGCACCTCGCTGCTCGTGCAGCCGGCGAGCAAGCCGGCCGCGAGGATCGCGGCGCTCGCCTGGACTGCTCTCGCGCTATTGCCGAGCCAGGATCTTCTTGTACTCATTATATTCGTCCCACAGCGCCGCCCTCAGGAACGGATCCTGTTCCTTCGTCGCGGCCTCGCACAGCTGCCGGGCAACCTTGTCCTGATCGGTGCAACCTTCGACGGCGACCGTCGCTTGGGCATCGCCGCCGCCGGACGGAATGCCGGCGCTGCCGCCGCTCTGATTGCCGCCGCCGCTCGCGCCGACCTGTCCGCCCTCCTCGGAAGAGTCGTCGCCGCCCTCCGTCGAGCCGTCGCCGCCGCCGGGCAACCCGGCCGCGCCGCGCAGCACCTGGTCGGCAGCCGTGCCGCCGCCCGAGCGCGCGATCGCTTCCTGCTCCTCGCCCATCGCCGCGTCGAAATCCCCGAGCGAACGGTCGAACTCGTCTTCCTTCGCGCGGCCCGCCGCGGCATTGCCGCCGGCGCCGTCCGCACCTTCCTCGGGCCACTCGCCGGCCGCCGAGCCGCCTTCGCCTTCGGAGCCGGCGCCCGTCCCGGCCGTGCGCTCGTCGCCGGCGCCGCCGTCGGCCGCACCGCCCGCGGAGCCGGCCCCGCTCTCGTCACCGGACTGCCCGGTCGATGCGGAACGCCCGTCGCCTTCGCCGCGACCGTCCTGGCGGCCGGCCTGCGAGGAGCCGTCGTCGCCGCGGCCGCTCCGATCGCCCGCCTGGCTGCCGCCCTGCTGGCCGCCGCTCATGCCGCCCTGCTGACCGCCCGCCTGCTGACCGCCCGCCTGCTGACCGCCCGCGGTCGTGCTGCCGCTGCTGCCGTCCGATCCGGAAGGCATGCCGCCGCTCGGCGACGGCAGACCACCGCTCGGCGACGGCAAGCCGCCGCTCGGGGACGGCAAGCCACCGCTCGGCGACGGCAAACCGCCGCTCGGCGAAGGCATGCCGCCGCCGCTCGGCGAGCCGCCGCTCGGCGAGGGGATGCCGCCGCTCGGCGCGGGCATGCCCCCGCCGCCGCTCGGGATCGGAGAATTGCTGCTGCACGCCGCGAGCGCGGCCATCGCGCCTATGGCGAGGCACTTGCGAATGAGGTTCCGTTGCATACTTCCTCCCGCTGCGGGGGAACGAGCAAGGCGCCGGCCCGCGCCCGTCGAGATTAGTTTCGCGCGCGGCCGCCGAAGTTCACTGCCGCCGCCGCGAGGGCTGCCGGTCGGATCTTGCATAACGCGCGCCGGGGTCGATCCGTTGACCTCGCTTTGCCAGCCGAGATTGCTAATATCCGCTCTCCGAAGCGCGAATACCAGTCACAGGACCGAGCACCTCATGAGAACCATAACATCGATTGCCGCAGCCCTTCTAATGCTCGCGCCCGCCTCGAATCAGGCGCAGGAGGGCGCGGGCCAAGCCGCGTTGCCGCGGACGCCGGCGCCTCCCGGAGCGATGGTCTACTTCATCTCGCCGCAGGACGGCGCAGAGGTCAGCTCACCGTTCACCGTACGCTTCGGTTTGCGGGGGATGGGCGTTGCCCCGGCAGGCGTGACCGCGCCGAACACCGGACACCATCACCTGCTGATCAACGTCGAGGAGTTCGACGAGGGGCTGCCGCTGCCGATGACGGATCAGGTGCGCCATTTCGGTGCGGGCCAGACCGAGACACAGCTCGAGCTGCCGCCCGGCACCTACACGCTGCAGCTCGTGCTCGGCGACGCGCTGCACATCCCGCACGATCCGCCCGTTCGCTCGGAGCGCATCACGATCACCGTCCGCTGACTTCGGCCGGCCGCCCGCGCTGCACGGCACCGCCCGAAGCTCTGCGCGCGCCGCGCGCTAGCGCGGCCAGCGAGCGCGGTCCGCGAGCATCGCACGGGCCGCGTTGTACCCCGGCGCGCCGGTGACGCCGCCGCCGGGATGGGCGCCGGACGCCGACAGATACAGCCCGCGCAACGGCGTGCGGTACTGGGAGTAACCGAGCGCCGGGCGGGCCCAGTAGAGCTGATCGAGCGTCAGCGCGCCGTGGAAGATGTCGCCGCCGACGAGCCCGAACCGCCGCTCGAGATCCTCGGGCGTCAGCGCCTGCACGGCGAGCACGGCGGCCGCGAAATTCGGTGCGTACTCGTTCACGGTCTCGATCGCGAGCCGCACGGCCGCGTCCTTGTGCTCGTCCCAGCCGCCTTCCGGCAACCGCCGGCGGAAGTGCTGGCAGAACAGGCTCGCGACGTGCGCGTTCGGCGGCGCGAGCGTGTCGTCGATCGTCGACGGCACGAGCAGCTCGATCACCGGCGCCCGTGACCAGCCGTCGCTGCGCGCGTCGGTGTGCGCGCGCTCGAGATAGCCGAGCGACGGCGCGATCAGGATCCCCGCGCCGTGGTGCTCTGCGGCCGTGCGTCCGGGGCGGCACGTGAAATCCGGCAGCTCGCTCAGCGCGACGTTGATCCGCAGCGTCGCCGACTCGCTCCGCCAGCGGTCGATGCGCTCCGCGAACGGCTCAGGCAGGTGCTCCCTCGCGATCAGCCGACCGAAGAGCAGCTGCGGATGGACCGCACCGGCGACCGCTCGCGCGGCGTACGTCGACCCGGCCGTCTCGATCTCGAAGCCCGCGCGCACGGGCTCGATCCGCTCGACGGTGCAGCCGGTGCGGATCTCGACGCCGCGCGCGCGGGCCGCGCGCTCGAGCGCGCGCGAGATCGCACCCATGCCGCCGATCGCATGCCCCCAGACGCCGGGCTCGCCGAGGGCATCGCCGAGCGCGTGGTGCAGCAGCAGATAGCCGCTGCCGGGATCGTACGGGCTCGCGAAGTGCCCGACGATCGAGTCGAAGCCGAGCCCGCCTTTCAACAGATCGCTCTCGAACCAGCCGTCGAGCCAGTGCCCCGCGCTGCCGGTCAGGAGCTGCCACAGTGCAGCCGCCGTGCCGCTGGGCGCGCGCGAGAAACGCGCGAGCCGCACCGCCGCGCGCAGCCACTCGCGCGGACCGAGCGACGGATCGACGGGCGCCTCGAGCAGCAGCGGACGCACCAAGCCGGCGACGGCCGCCCGTTCGGCGCAGAAGGCCGCGTAACGTTCCGCATCGCGGCGCGAGTGCTCGGCGATCGCCGCGCTCGCGGCTGCGGCGTCGCTCGGCAGCGCGAGCCCGGCGCCGTCGCGGCTCGGCACGAAGTTCGCGAGCGGTCGCGGGACGATCCGCAAGCCATGCGACCGGAGCGCGAGCTCCTCGATGATCCGCCGTTGCAGCAAGCTCACCGTGTAGCTCGCGACGGAATTGCGGAAGCCGGGATAGAACTCTTCCGTGACCGCCGCGCCGCCGACCTCGGCGTGCCGCTCGAGCACGCAGACGGAGACACCGGCGGCGGCGAGATAGCACGCGCAGACGAGGCCGTTGTGGCCGCCGCCGACGACTATCACATCGAACCGTGTCCGCATGCCGTTCGGCCCTCGGGCGCTTCGCCGCGTCCGGTAGTCCGCGCGTCCGCACCGACGGCCCGCACCGCGGCTGACGCGACGGCCCCGGAGTGTACAATGAGCGCCCCGCGCGACGGCGCGGCGATTCGACCGAGGCACGCGAGCAGCCATGAACATTCGCGCGGATTTTCTCGACACCGTCGGCAACACGCCCCTGATTCGTTTGCGGAAGGCTTCGGAGCTCACCGGCTGCGAGATTCTCGGCAAAGCGGAGTTCATGAACCCGGGCGGCTCGGTCAAGGATCGGGCGGCGAAGTACATCGTGCTCGACGGCGAGCGCCGCGGCGCGATCGAGCGCGGCGGCTTGATCGTCGAGGGCACGGCCGGCAATACCGGCATCGGCCTCGCGTTGGTCGGCAACGCGCGCGGCTACCGCACGCTGATCCTGATGCCGAACACGCAGTCGCAAGAGAAGAAGGATGCGTTGCGGCTTTGCGGTGCGGAGCTCCGCGAGGTGCCGGCCGTGCCGTATCGCGATCCGAACAACTACGTGCACATCGCGGCGCGCACCGCGAAGGAGCTCGAGGCGACCGAGCAGCACGGCGTGCTCTACGCGAACCAGTGGGACAACCTCGCGAACCGCGAAGGTCACGTGCAGAGCACCGGGCCCGAGATCTGGGAGCAGACGGACGGCCGCGTCGACGGGTTCATCTGCGCGGTCGGCACCGGCGGCACGCTCGCCGGCGTCGCGGAGTACCTGAAGCACAAGAACGCGAACATCGTCACCGCGGCCGCCGATCCGATGGGCGCCGCGATCTACAGCTGGATCAAGACGGGAACGCTGTCGAGCGAAGGCAGCTCGATCACCGAAGGCATCGGCCAAGGCCGAGTCACGGGCAACCTGGAAGGCGCAAAGATCGACGATGCGTTCAAGATCACGGACGCCGAGATGCTGCCGGTGCTCTACGATCTGCTGCAGACCGAGGGCCTGCTGCTCGGCGGCTCGAGCGGCATCAACGTCGCGGGTGCGATCCGGCTCGCGCGCGAGCTCGGTCCCGGCAAGACGATCGTCACGGTGCTCTGCGATTCGGGGCAGCGCTACCAGTCGAAGCTCTACAACCCGGCGTTCCTCGCGAGCAAAGGCCTGCCGCCGCCGCCCTGGCTCTCCCCGCCCCCGGCGTGACCGCAACGCCCCCGCCCCACAGGTAGGAGCGGCTGCCCAGCCGCGACGCACGGTGGGAGCGGCTGTCCAGCCGCGACTCTTACTCTTCGCCGACCCGCGACCTCCTTCGCTCGCTCGCCGCGTTCAGCAACAATTCAGCGACCGCCCCCGACAATCCGCTCATGGCTGCCCGCACGTTCAACCGTCCTCTCCGTGCCGCCGCGATCGCCGCGGCCGCGCTCGCGCTCGGCGCCTGCGCGACGGCGCCGTCTGCAAATCACTCGCCCCGCGCCGCTAGCGCCGCGATTCGCGGCAGCGTCGACGGCGAGACGATCGCCGACATCGCGATGGGCCTGCTCGGCGTGCCGTACCGCTACGGCGGCAGCGATCCGCGTGAGGGATTCGACTGCAGCGGTCTCGTGCATTACACGTACACGCAAGCAGGCTTTCCGGCACCGCGCACGTCCGTCGAGCAGTACGGCGCCGCGCGGAAGATCTCGCTGCGCGAGGCCGCGGCCGGCGATCTCATGTTCTTTCAGGACGAGGCGAAGCTGTCGCACGTCGGCATCTACGTCGGCGACGGGCTGTTCGTGCACGCGCCGGCATCGGGCCGCGTCGTCAGCGTCGCGAGCATCGACTCGCCGTACTACTTGAGCCACCTCGTCGGCGTCGGCCGCCTGCTCCCGGATTGACGTAGAAGCGCGATTCCGGCCGGGTGCCTTGCGGTCGCCCCGGCCGCCGATCATCCTCGCATCGTCATGGTCTCGGTCGACCGTCTTCGCCCCCGCTTGCTCGCGGCCGCCGCGAGCCTCGCCGTCGCCGGCTGCGCGGCGATCACGACCGCGAGCGGCGAGCGGCTGCGCGTCGCGTCGCCGGACTTCCGCGACTACGTCGAGCAGGTGTTCCGGCGCCAGAACCGCGTCGCGACGGAGGTCGCGTTCGCGATCGAGGAGGCGGAGATCCGCGGCTTCGATCCACCCGAGGCGCTCCTCGACGCGGAGGAGGAGCTGCTCGCGGCGTGCGCGGGCCTGAACGAGCTCGCGGCGCTGCGGCGGGACGGGCGAGCGATCGGCGCCCGGCGCGGTCTCGCGGCCGCGCGCGGGGCCCCGCGCTGCGAAGCGGCGACCGACCGAGCGGCCGCCGCCCTCGAACGCTGACGGCTCCGAACGACCACCCGCACGGCGCACCGCGCCGGTGGGAGCGGCTGTCCAGCCGCGACTGCCGCGACGCGAAGACGCGGCATCAGCGCACACAGCCGCTGCGACGGCGACGCGCCGGGTAGTCGCGCGAGGCAGAAGATCGCGGCTGGACAGCCGCTCCTACCGAAGATCGCGGCTGGACAGCCGCTCCTACTCTCGGAGATGTCGCGGCCTTGCCGCGCGGGCTGTGCGATAATGCGCGCCGCCGACTACCGGGGATGCGCATAAACGACATGGCAGTCATCGCCAGCCGGGCCGTTCACGATCAGCCGCGCCTCGATCGAACGATTGAGAAAGCGATCGGGTGGCTCGATCGCGAGCAGGATCCAGAAGGCTTCTGGGTGGGCATGCTCGAGTCGAGCTACTCGATGGAAGCCGAGTGGCTGCTCGCGATGCATTTTCTCGGCTACGACCACCCGCGGAAGGCCGAGCTCGTCAAGACGCTGCTCGACGCGCAGCGTCCGGACGGCGCGTGGGAGAGCTACTACGGCGCCGCGACGGGCGACATCAACAGCACCGTCGAGTGCTACGCGGCGCTGCGCTCGGTCGGGATGCGGCCGGACGAGGAGCCGCTCGTCCGCGCGCGCGAGTGGATCCTCGCGCACGGCGGGCTCGCGACGACCCGCGTCTTCACGCGCTATTGGCTCGCGCTGATCGGCGAGTGGCCGTGGGACCGCACGCCGAACCTGCCGCCCGAGGTCATCGCGAACCCGCGCTGGTTTCCGTTCAACCTGTACAACTTCGCGAGCTGGGCGCGCGCGACGCTCGTGCCGCTCGCGATCCTGTCGGCACGCCGGGCGGTGCGGCCGCTGCCGCCGGACCGGCGCCTCGACGAGCTCTTCCCCGACGGCCGCGACAAGATGAATTACGTCCTGCCGCGGCGCGGCAGCACGTTCTCGTGGCGGCGGCTGTTCCTGCTGACGGACCGGCTGCTGCACATCTATCAATCGATCGGGATCACGCCGCTCCGCCAGGCGGCGATCCGCGCGTGCACCGAGTGGGTCGTTCGCCACCAGGACGCCGACGGCGCCTGGGGCGGCATCCAGCCGCCGTGGATCTACAGCCTGATGGCGCTCCACGTCGAGGGCTACGACCTGAAGCATCCGGTCATGGCCGCGGGGCTCGCGGCGCTCGACTCGCATTGGGGCTACGACCGCGGCGGCAGCTGGCATCTCCAGGCGAGCGAGTCGCCCGTCTGGGACACGTGGCTCACGCTCCTAGCGATGCAGGACTGCAACCGGCCGTTCGACGACGTGATGCGCCGCGCGCTCGACTGGCTGCTCGCGCACGAGGTTCGCTACCCGGGCGATTGGACGCAGAAGGTTCGCGGGGTCGAGCCCGGCGGCTGGGCGTTCGAGCGCGCGAACCTGCACTACCCCGACATCGACGACACGGCGGTCGCGCTGATCGTGCTCGGGCGGCTGCCGGCGGCGCTCCGCGAGGAACGCCGGATTCAGGAGCCGATCCGCCGGGCCGTGAACTGGGTGCTCGCGATGCAGTGCTCGAACGGCGGCTGGGCCGCGTTCGACAAGGACAACGACAAGCTGATCATCACGAAGATCCCGTTCTGCGACTTCGGCGAGGCGCTCGACCCGCCGTCCGCCGACGTGACGGCGCACGTGCTCGAGGCCTTCGGCACGCTCGGGATGGACCGCTCGCATCCGGCGATCGAGCGCGCGTACCGCTTCCTGCGGGCCGAGCAGGAGCCCGACGGGAGCTGGTTCGGCCGCTGGGGCGTGAACCACATCTACGGCACGGCCGCGGTGCTGCCGGCGCTCGCCGCGATCGGCGAGGACATGTCGCAGGAGTACGTTCAGCGCGCGGCGGACTGGCTCGTCGCACACCAGAACGACGACGGCGGCTGGGGCGAAAGCTGCGCGTCGTACATGGACGACAACCTGCGCGGGCGCGGGCCGAGCACGGCCTCGCAAACCGCGTGGGCACTCCTCGCGCTGCTCGCGGCCGCAAGCGACCGCCACGCGGGCGCGATCGGCCGCGGCATCGAGTACCTGATCGCGACGCAGCGCGACGACGGCACGTGGGACGAGCCGTACTACACCGGCACCGGCTTCCCCGGCTACGGCTTCGGAGCGCGGCTCGACTTCCGCGACGACCGCACCCGCGCACGCATCGCGCAGGGTACCGAGCTACAGCGCGGCTTCATGATCAACTACAACCTCTATCGGCATTACTTCCCGCTGATGGCGCTCGGCCGGGCGCGCAATCGCCTCCAGCACGGCGGCCGATAGAGCTCGAGTGAGTCGAGCGGGCGGCCGGTCCGCCGCCCGCCCTGTGCCCCGAGAAAAGAAAAGCCCGGCCCTGGGGGAGCCGGGGCCGGGCAAATGGCGTCGCGCCGAGATGCGTTCGTCTTTCCGCGCGAGGGGGAGTTTCGCTCGGCCGAGGCGTCCCGACGCGGCGCGCGCTCGCTAGTTGCCTCCCTGGCGTTGTGTGTCCATGCGTTCTCCAAGCTATTGCTCGCCGCGCTCGCCGACAAACGATTTGTCGCTACGCGACGGCTGACATCTTTTCATTCTCCGCGAGCTCCGCGAGCAGCCAGTCGCGCAGCGCACAGACGTCGCGGTCCTCTCCGTCCTCGTGACGGTGCACGAAGTAGTAGCGGTCCGGCGTGTCGAGCGCGGTGTCCGACAGCCTCACGAGCGCTTTCGATGCGAACCAGCTCCCGGCGAGCCGCGCCGGCACGAGCGCGATGCCGAGCCCGCGCTCGGCCGCGCGCGCGACGGCGAACATGCTGTCGAGCCGGATCACCTTCGGCTCGTGATCGAGCGACAGCCCGCACGCGGCGAACCAGCCGCTCCATGCGTGCGGCCGCGCGCGGTGCACGATCAACGTCTGCCGCGCGAGCACCCGCGGCTCCGCGCGGCCGAGCTCGCGCGCGAGCTGCGGCGAGCACGCCGGCACCAGCTCGAGCGAGAAAAGCGGATGGGCCGCGAGTCCGACCGGCGGCGCGGGCAGCAATGGAATCGACGCATCGCACGACGGCGAGTGGCCGGCGCCCGCCTCGATGGTATCGACGCGGATGTCGATCGCGCGATGCCGCCGCGCGAAATCGGCGAGACGCGGAACGAAGAGCTCGCTCGCGAAGAACGGCAACAAGCCGATCCGCAGCACGCGCCGCTCGACACCGCGCCGTGCGAACCGCCGCGCGACCTCCTCGAGCTCGCTCAGCAGCGGCTCGACCTGAGCGAGCAGCGCGGCACCGACGTCGGTCAGCACGACTGCGCGCGTGCGCCGCTCGAAGAGCTCCGCGGCGAGCTGCCGCTCGAGCGCCTTGATCTGATGGCTCACGGCGGACGGCGTGACGCACAGCTCGTCCGCCGCCGCCTTGAAGCTCAGGCGCCGGGCGGCGATGCAGAAGGTCCTCAACCCTTTCAACGAGCTGTCGCGCACCGAAACTCTCGGACTGATCGACTCGCCGGGCCCAGTGCAAGAAGCGTGCCCCGACGAAAACTCCTTGCTGATCAGTGAGTTCCGCGCAGCGGTCGCCGCCCACACGCACCGCCACGGAGCGCGTGGGCGCCGCTGCTGCACCATCGCGCGTCAGCGGTAGAACGCGTGCCCGCCGAACTGCGCGACGCGCTCCATCGTCCTCGCCCAGCTCGGCTCGATGCTCGTCGCGTGATAGAAGAGCGCACCGTCGGTCATCGGCTCGTGCTCGCCGTCGTAGACGGCTTCGGCAACTGCGAGCGCGCGCTCCCAGGCCGCGCCGTCCGCGCGGCGGACGGATGCGAGCTCCGTCCACGAGAACGCGCCGACGTAGCGCTTGCGGATCGCGTCCCAGCGCTTCTCGTGCACGACTTCACAGACGCTCGACGGAAAGAGCGGCGAGCGCACGCGGTTCAGCGTGACCTCCGCGACCGCGTACTGGCCTGCGAGCGGCTCGCCGCGGGCCTCGAAGTACACGTTCTCGGCGAGGCACAAGAGCTCCGCGCGGCGATGGCGCTCGGCCGCGAGCCGCTCGCGATCCGCGTTCGCGAGGTGGACGAAGTAGCCGAGCAGGAGCAGCGGCAACGGCAGCGCCGCGAAGAACGCCGCATGGCCCTTGTCCCAGCCGTACCACCAGAAGAGCAGCCGATCGCGTGCGGCCGCGATCGGGGATACGAGCCTCGTCAAGTCCCGAGCAGCCCCTCGAGGCGGTCCAGATCGTTGATCACGCGCCAGGTGCCGCCGTCGTCCTCGATGCGCGCGCGCCAGGCTTCGAGCCGGCCGAGATACTTCCGGGGGTCGACGTTGTCGCTGCGGAGCTTCGTCACGTTCAGCGCGACGACCTCGAAGCCCGCGAGCGGCACGGAGATCTCCCGCACGTAACCCTCCTCGAGGTCCTCCTCGAGATCCGAGAAGATCAGGATGATCTTCCGGCCGGGCGCCTTCTCGTTCAGGAACTCGACGGCCTGCAGCAATCCGCCCGTGATGTCCGTATGCGGCGACGACTCGACGCGCTGCAGGAACTCGTCGATCACGGCCGCAAACTGCCGCTTCTGCAGGTTCGCGGTGCTCGGCCGATCGTCGATGGTGATCTTCGCGACGATGTCCTGCTCGCTGATGCTGCCCGTGTCGATGCGCGCGACGGCGAAGGAATCCTCCGCCTCGAGCCGCGACAACGTGTAGTTGATGATCTGCTTCGCCTTGACGAGCTCCTGCCGGTACGTGCCCGAGGTGTCGAGCAGCAGGTAGACGCCGGCCGTGCGCGGAGCCTGCTCGACCGAGCACGCGACGGCGCCGAGCGCCGCGAGCGCGCACGCTGCCGCGAAACGCGCGCGGCTCACGACGACAGCTCCGAGTAGCCGGCGGGGCGCGCGCCGCCCATCCCGCGCCGCTCCGTCTCCCGCTTGCGGTAGGCGGCCTCGATCCACAGCGGCATGAAGATCGGTATGTCGTAGACCCGCGCGAGCGCGGTGCCCGCGTGCAGGAACAGCCCGCCGAGCAGCGCGCAGACGAGATGCGCGGCGCGAAGCAGGCCGCTGCCGGCGAGCCCGAGCACGGTGCGCAGCGAGTGCACGAACGTCTCGAGCGGGATCGCGACGAAGACGAGCGCGAACGGCAGCGTGAACCCCATGCCCATCTGCGCAGCGGTCGTGATCCACAGATAGTCGCTCTGCACGACGGTCTGACCGCCGCGCAGGAGCTCCGCCGTCGCGAGCTCGTCCTGCATCAGGATTTCGCGCATGTATGCGAGCCCCGCCTCGACGGACGCGAGCAGGAGCAGGATCGTGAACGTCACGCCGACCATCCGCACCCGGATCTTGTCGGGCAGCGCGCCGATCACCGGGAAAAGGCGCGTGATGCGCAGCGACTCCATCAAGAAGAGGCCCATCGACACCTCGACCATGATGATCACGAGCGCCGCGATGTCCGCGGTGCGATACCCGCCGATGAAGGCCGTGCCGCCGACCATCTCGGCCATCGGCCGCGCGATCAGCGAGAAGTTGATCGCGGCGCCGCCGATCGCGACCGTCAGCACGAGCGCCGAGACGAAGAACTGCACGAGGGAGGAAGACGAGAGCACCTGGAACGAGTGATCCGTTCCCCGCACGATCTCGCGGTACTCGTCGAGATAGCGGTCGATCGAGCGCGATCGCTCGAGCAGGCTCTCGACCGTCTTCGTGGCCCGGCCGAGCGTCTGTTGGATCAGCCGCCACTGCGGCATCATGCGCCGCAGCAGATCGTGCCGCCGCCGGCACGCCTCCCGGTACTCCTCGAGCGCCTTGTCCTGCGATTTGAGCAGCGACCGGTGGATGTCGGCGAGAATCTCGCCGACCGAGCCGTCCTTGCGCGTATCGAGCTTCGCGATCGCCTCGACCGCCTTCACCCAGCCGGGCGGATCGGGCGGCACCTCGACGGCCTGCGCGTGATCCTGCTCGATGCGGCCGATCGCCTCGGCGAGCGTCCGCTGCAGCGCCGGATAGCCCGCGAGGTCGCGGTGGACGCTGTCCGCGATCCGCTCGAACTCGCGCTCGATGATGCGCTCCTTGGCCTCGCGGCCGGCCGCGAGCAGCACCTCGCGGTTGCGCGCGGAGAGGCGCGCTTCCGCGGAGCGGCACGACTCCGCCGCGAGCCGGGTGACGTCGTGCAAGGCCTGGCAGAGCGTGCCGATCACCTTGTGCGCGGACGGCCGGGCGAGATAGAGCACGGCGACCGCGAGCACCGCCCACAGCACGATCGAGATCGCGGGAAACGGCGTGATGGCGAGCAGGGTATCGAGCGTCATGGCGAGCCTCCCCTTCGGTCTGCGGTGAACGTCGAGGCGACCCACGCGCTGCGAGGCTCGCGGCGGCGAACGCGCCGCTCACGCTGCTGGCAGCCCCGCTGTCGTAGGTTTCCCCTTAGACCGGTGGCTTTGCGGCCTCTTCTTTCGAAAAGTGTGCCTTTGTCAGTAGGCGGGCAGGATGTCGCCGGGCGCCGGGGGTGTCAATCGAGCCGGGCGAAAGCCTCGCGGGACGCGGCCCTGCTCGTCGGAAACGCGCTCTTATGTCAACCGAGCCTCGGTTCCGATGTTACTCTTCGCATCGCGCTCCGCGTGGGCTCCCGGGGGGACGATTCGCAATGACGATGAGCTTCGACTTCACCGACGGTCTCGCGATCCTGCGGATCGTCTGCGGCCTGTTCTTCATCCCGCATCTCGTCGTGAAGTTCCGCAATCAGGACTTCGTGAAGGGGTTCATGGCGAAGGCCGGTTTGAACCCGCCGGCCGCGTGGCTGTATGCCGCGTTCGCCGTCGAGATCCTCGTCACGATCGGGCTCGTGCTCGACGTCTACACGGCGTATGCGGCCGCGCTCGCCGCCGTGTTCCTGCTCGTCGCGGCGTGGGCGAGCTGGCGAGTGTCGGAAGGCAAGTGGATGTGGAACTTCGGCGGCGCCGAGTACCCGCTCTTCTGGGCGATCTGCTGCGCGGTCGTCGCGATCGAAGCCTACTAGCGCCGCGACCGTCTCGGGCGGCTCAGCCGAACGTCCGCTCGAGCGCTTGCGCGAGATCGGCGATCAGGTCGTCGGCGTGCTCGATGCCGACTGCGAGCCGCACGGTCGACTCCTTGATCCGCGCCTGCTCGAGCTCCGCGGGCGACAGGTCGCCGCCGAGATACAGCTGCACCGGCGCGACCAGCGATTCGGTCGAGCCCAAGCTCGCCGTCGTCGCAAAGAGCTCGAGCGCGTCGATGAACGCCCACGTGCGCTCCTTGTCCGCTTTCAGGTCGAACGTGACGACGCCGCCGAAATCGGCGAGCTGCCGCCGCGCGAGCGCGTGGCCGGGATCGCTCGGCAGCCCCGGATAGTAGACGCGCTCGACCTCGGGCCGTCCGACGAGGAACTCGGCGATCCGCTGCGCGTTCTCGCAATGGCGCTCGTAGCGCAGGTAGTACGTCTTCAGCCCGCGCAGGATCATGAACGCGACCTCGGGATCCATCGTCGCGCCGAGATTCACCGCCTGTGGGCGCAGCGCGCGGATCCGCGCCTTGTCTGCGATCACGATGCCGCCGAGCACGTCGCCGTGCCCGCCGGCGTACTTCGTCAGGCTGTGGACGTAGTAGTCGATCTCGAAGCCGCCCTGGTTGTGCAGCCCGGCGAAGGTGTTGTCGAGCACGGTCGTGACGCCGTGCCGCTTCGCCGCCGCGACGAGCGCCGCGACGTCCGGCACCTGGAGCATCGGGTTCGTCGGCGACTCGAAGATCAGCAGCTTCGTCTCGGGCCGCGCGAGCTCGCGCTCGACCGCTTCGGTGTCGTGCAGGCTCACCATCGAGTGCTCGATGCCGAAGCGGGGCAGCATCCGCCGCACCGCGACGCGCGTCGGACGATACGACTCGACGAACAGCACGACCCGCTCGCCGGTCTTGACGTTGCCGAGGAGCGCGAGCCAGATCGCCGCCATGCCGGAGGCCGCCGCGATCGCGTCGTCGCGATCCTGCAGCTCCGCCGCGAGCAGCTCGAGCTGCCGGGTCGTCGGATTCGAGTCCCGCGTGTAATCGAAGCCGTGCGCCTTCGCCTCGGGCGTCAGCGACGCCTCGATCGACGGATACGTGAACTTGACCGACCGGTAGACGGGCTCGACGAGCGCGCGGTTGCCCTCGGGCGGCGTCACCGCGGGCTGGTGGGTGACGCGCGTTTCCTTCTTCATCAGATCCCGTCGAGCGCCTGGGAGAGATCCGCGATCAGGTCCTCCGCGTCCTCGAGGCCGACGGAGAGCCGGACGAGACCGTCGGTGATGCCGACGCGCTTACGCTCCGCCTCCTCGACGTCCGCGTGCGTCATCGTCACCGGGTGGGTGATCAGCGTCTCGACGGAGCCCAAGTTCTCCGCGAGCGTGCAGAGCTTGACGGAATCCATCAGCTGCTTGCCGGCATGCACGCCGCCCTGCACCTCGAACCACAGCATCGCGCCGAAGCCGCTCGCCTGGCGCTTCGCGAGCTCGTGCTGCGCGAACGTCTCGAGGCCGGGGTAGCACACGCGCGTGACCTTCGGGTGGCTCGCGAGGAACTCGGCGATCGCCTGCGCGTTCGCCGCTTGCCGGTCCATCCGGATCGACAGCGTCTTCGTGCCCTGCAACGTGAGCCATGCGACCCACGGCGACATGATCACGCCGGTCGCGTTCTGCACGAAGCGGATGCGCTGATCGAGCTCCTCGTCCGCGACGATGACGGCGCCGCCGACGGTCGCGTTGTGACCGTCGAAGTACTTCGTCGTGCTGTGGATGACGATGTCGGCGCCGAGCTCGAGCGGGCGCTGGTAGTACGGCGTCAGAAACGTGTTGTCGACCGCGTGCGGAATCTTGCGCGCGCGCGCGATCTCGGAGATCGCCGCGATGTCGGTCAGCTTCAGCGTCGGGTTCGCCGGCGTCTCGGTCACGATCAGCCGCGTGTTGTCGCGCAGCGCGCGGCGCACGGCCTCGGGATCCGACGTGTCCGCGAACGTGAACTCGACGCCGTAGCGCGCGTAGATCTTCGTGCAGAGCCGGTACGTGCCGCCGTAGGCGACGTCGGAAACGATCGCGTGATCGCCCGCCGAGAGAGTCGCCTGCAAGACGGCTTGCATGGCCGCCATCCCGGTCGCGTAACAGGTACAGTCCGCGCCGTTCTCGAGCGCGGCGAGCTTCCGCTCGAGCGCACGCACGGTCGGGTTGCCGCTCCGCGAGTAGGAGTAGCCCTTCGCGAGGTACTGGT
>Ga0079224_100001869_pt1 | contig 24858 bp, 15 predicted proteins | sample Stecom2015_FD_80414 | JGI IMG/M metagenome (GOLD analysis project Ga0079224, IMG submission 80414) | Agricultural soil microbial communities from Utah to study Nitrogen management - Steer compost 2015 | ecosystem: Environmental > Terrestrial > Soil > Agricultural land | place: USA: Utah... | reverse complement strand
TGAAGTAGCGGCCGATGGATTTGATGAGCATAATTCAGTGATTCCGGGTCAATTACTATCTTGCTAAAGATACCCAAAAATGGAATAAAACCATTTCATGAGCAAACTCATAGCGGTGACCGGGGCCAGCCGGGGGATAGGGCGCGCCATCGCCCAAAAGTTCGCGTCGGCGGGATTCGACATCGTCGCATGCGCGAGAAAAATGCATGACCTCGAAGCACTGAAGTCAGACCTTGAAAAGGAATTCAGCGTAAGTGTACACATTCATTCGGCTGACTTGTCGGATAAAACCCAAGCTCAGGAGTTCGCACGCTTTGCGTTGTCATTCCAGCGGCCCATAGACGTGCTGGTGAACAATGCCGGACTGTTCGTGCCCGGCGACCTCAGCACAGAACCTGATGGCAATTTGGAAACCATGATCGGCGCAAACCTTTACAGCGCTTACCACGTGACACGCGGCATCGTCGATACCATGAAGCATCGGCGAAGCGGTCATATCTTCAACATGTGTTCCATCGCAAGCTTTACGGCGTATCCCAACGGCGGTTCATACGCCATCTCCAAATTTGCGCTGCTTGGCTTCTCACGATGCCTTCGTGAGGAACTAAAACCTTTCGGAATCAAAGTGACATCAGTGATGCCCGGAGCGACATGGACGGACAGCTGGATGGGATCCGGACATCCCGAGGATCGGTTTATTCCAGCCCGTGACGTCGCCGAGGCCGTATTCACTGCTCACAACCTCTCGCCTTCGACGGTGGTGGAGGATTTGGTGATACGGCCGCAGCTTGGAGACCTGAGGGATTAGAGATTAGTGAATAGTGATTGTTGATTTTTGATTTTTGATTTGCGATTTGGCGCCCTCAAATCAAAAATCGCAGAGCACTTATCGCCAATCCGACCATATAAAATATTGACAATCAATATATTACGCAGTATCTCTCCAATACGTTAATTTTGCCGTAAATACTAATCCGTGAATCAGAAAGTAGCTTCCGTCCGGCAGTATTGCAACGATCTGGTACGATACAGCAGGCGCAAGACCATAGAGGTGAAGATTGGTGATGTTCCGCTCGGGGGCGACAACCCGATACGGGTGCAGTCGATGACTACCGTCGACACTATGGACACCAAAGGGTCCGTCGAGCAGGCCATCCGCATGATCGAGTCGGGATGCGAGTATGTGAGACTCACCGCACCGAGTGTCAAGGAGGCGCGCAACCTCGAGGCTATCCGCAAAGAACTCAGAGCCCGCGGCTACAACACGCCGCTGGTGGCTGACATACACTTCACACCGACCGCTGCTGAACTCGCGGCACGAATTGTTGAAAAGGTGCGCATCAATCCGGGTAATTATGCGGACAAGAAACGCTTTGAAGTAATCGAGTATACCGATAGTGAATACAATGCCGAACTTGATCGCATAAGGGAGAAGTTCACGCCTCTCGTCAGGATATGCAAAGAATACGGCACGGCTATGCGCATTGGCACAAACCACGGCTCGCTGTCGGACCGCATAATGAGTCGCTACGGCGACACCCCGCTTGGCATGGTGGAGTCCGCGCTGGAATTTCTGCGTATCTGCGAGGATCTGAACTACTACGACGTCGTCCTCTCAATGAAGGCAAGCAATCCGCTGGTGATGGTACAGGCTTACCGTTTGCTTGTGAACCGTCTCGATGCCGAAGGATTCAGACCGTATCCACTGCACGTTGGTGTTACCGAAGCCGGAGATGGTGAAGATGGTCGCATTAAGTCGGCGGTAGGTATCGGCACTTTGCTTGAAGATGGTCTGGGTGATACGGTTCGTGTTTCGCTGACCGAAGAACCGGAAGTAGAGTCTCCGGTAGGAAAGATCATGGTGGATCGATATATCGGGCGTGAAAATCATGAACCGATAAAGCCCATCGGAGAGTCTCCTGTCGACCCGTTTACATACAATCGTCGTGTGACCCGTGAAACTGTGAACCTGGGAGGGCCACATCACGTTCCGCGCGTAATCGCAGATCTAAGTCATTATCAAATCCAATCATATAAGGACCTGCGACCCGTGGGTCATTATTATCTGCCTGAGCCTGACAAGTGGCACATGAGTGATCAGGGCGCTGACTTCATTTACACGGGCCGTACTCCGGTTGTGTTTATGCTGCCCAACGGTCTGCGGGAAATCGTGGATGCAGACGTCTGGCAGGCACTTGAAGACAGGCAGAACAAGCACCCCCTGTTTTTCTGGGAACAGTATGTTGACACATCGGTGAAAGATCCGGTGCTCAACTTTGTTCAGCTGGATGCCGGTGCGTTGAACGAGTCGCTAAAGGTGCTGTTGCGCAATGACCCGACAGCTGTGCTGGTGGTGTCCACGCAAAATGCTCACGCCATGGCGGCGATACGGCGCATGTTTTTTGAACTTGTTGAAGAAGCCATCGATGTTCCCGTTGTCATACGACGTTCGTATGACATTACAGGTGAGGATGCATTTATGATCGCCGCCGCTACGGACGCTGGAGGATTGTATATCGACGGTTTTGGAGACGGCATCATGCTGAGTGTTAATCCTCCTGAGGGGGGGATTGTTCCTGCAGAATGGATCGATCGCTGCAACCGAACCGCATTTGGCATCTTGCAGGCAACGCGCAACCGCATGTCGAAGACGGAGTACATTTCATGCCCGTCGTGCGGAAGAACATTATTTGATTTGCAGGAGACTACCGCAATGATTCGCAAACGCACCGATCACCTGAAGGGTATCAAGATTGGAATTATGGGATGTATTGTGAATGGTCCGGGTGAAATGGCAGATGCGGACTACGGATATGTCGGTTCCGGACCAGGACGAATTACTCTTTACAGAGGAAAGGATGTTGTGCGCCGCAATGTCCCTGCTGCTCAGGCCGTAGACCAACTTATTGAACTTATACGTGAAGACGGGAACTGGATAGATCCCCAGTCGGTTCACCTTCCGGATGCTTAGCTTATGACACCTGAAAACCAATCCTCTTCCGACCCGAAAAAGCGCAACAAGTTCCGGGAGTTTTTCGAACTCAATGAAGTCCTGGGCTACTTCTTCCGCCGAAAGGACCCTGCCCGCCCCTCCAACTTTAACATCCGGATGATGCATGGCATCGATAAGATTTCCATTGTGGTGTTCTTGCTGGGGGTGATGTGGCTGATATATAAGTTGCTCCTACGGTAGAGTGGAGGGGAGATGATTTTTGATTGGTGATTTTGATTAGTGATTTGCGATTTCCGGCCTTATTTCCGCGGTCGGCCCACTAAAATGACGGTCCCGTCGTTTAATGGTAGTATAAATTGATTATCAGCAGGTTAGATGGCTGTATTATTCTGTGAATTTTTGGGTTTCCCTGCCGGAATCCGTAATTTTGAAGGTTTAGATCCATTGTACGGGACGGGCTGTGGGACGTGTGTGGATTTGCACATTAGAACGGGTTTAGCCGGTGGCCGCAAGAGCCGACTGGCCTATTTTTGGAACGCTGAAGCCTTATGATAAGGGCATTTTTTATTTTGGCCACACTTAGCGTGCTGTTTTCCGCATGTACCCAGCGAATGGTGTGCCCTGCGTTTCAAAGCGCATTCATTTACGACAAAGACGCCCTTCGCAAGAAGTTCAGCTACTTTCAGGAAGACTCTACCCCGAAAATCCTTACCGCCAGCAAAAACCGGTATCTCATAGCCGAAAGCGTTCCTTACCGGAAAAAACTCGCCAGCCTCGCCACGGTCGAAATGAAGCCGGTATTCCCGGTCGTGCCTGACTCCCTCACCATCGGACAGGACGACGTCTCCCTGGCTGACCTTGATAAAGCCGCGCGGTCGGTTATCGACAGTACGTTCATCGTAGACGTCCCTCAGGCGCCCGATACACTCGAAGTGGCAGACCCTGACAGCACCTATGTCATTACTCGCGACAAGGAGGTAAGGATGCTGCGCTATAACCCAGACAGCGTCACATACAGAATAGACGACATTCGCTTTAATATCGATCAGGACAACTACATGTGGTATCTCCGCGACGTGCTGGTGCTACCCGACGTGCGGCTCGCCCAGATGCAAAGCAAATGGGATGAGGAAGATGCCAAACGCGAGGAGAAGCAGAAGAAGGGAGGATTCTTCAGAAACTTGTTCAAGAAAAAGGATAAGAAGCGCGACAAAGAATTGCCTGCAGATACATTGCTCGTTGAGCCGCCACAGGAACGCTCAGAATTCGATTTCGAATACAACGAGAACGAGCCTGTTCAGGATACTGTAACCGAAGTGGAGCCGGCCAGGAAGAAAGGAGTCTTCTCATTCCTGAAGAAAGAAAAGAAGGCTAAGAACGAAAAGATAGACCGCACTAAGGAAGCCAAGACCTCAGACGGTCCTGCATCGGATCAGCCCAGGGAACGAAAAGAACGCAAGCAAAAAGTTCCGAAGGACGAAGACCCGACTGACCTCAAGCCAGCGGATGAGGAAGTTCAGGGTGATGAAGGTTTCTGATGGCTAGTCGAACAGTGTAAGATTGCCGAATTGGTCTGCAGGAGGAGCAGGGGCGATGAGCGAGGGCACGTCCTCCGTGACCGTATTGATCCGCGGTGAAACCGTGTAAGCGCTGAGGGGCTCTCCTGACGGCGTGTGCATTGCGCTGAGCAGTATACTTTCGTCCGCATCTGAGGACAGCCAGATTTTTTCCGTTTCGCGGGAAAGAATAACCGGCATTCGCTCGGTGATTGATCGCACCGTATCATCCGATGGCCGCGTCAGCAAAATGAACGTGCTTTGTTCGCCACCATCGTTGTCTTCATAGTCTTCCCAGACACCGGCGAAAGAGAGCAGCGCTCCTGAGGCAGCAACAATACGATAGGGGATCAATGTCTTCTTGCCCGAACGTTTCCAGGCATAAAATCCATCCGCAGGAATAAGGCATCGGCGTTTCAAGACCTCCTTCCGAAGTGACGGCTTTTCCTTCAACGCCTCTGATTTCATGTTGATCACCTTTTCACTTACCGTCTTATTCTTGGCCCATGAAGGAGGTATGCCCCAGTAAAAAAGGGAAACACCCTGCGGACTTGTATTTGTGATTACGGGAAGAAGCTGCGTTGGTGCGGCATTGTAGTGTGGCTTGTAAAAGCCAGGAACGTCAACTGAAAAGCGAGCACGAACGCTGTCAGCATCGCAGGTTATGCTATACCGTTCCACCATAGCTGCCGGAAGTTCAGATTAATGATTTATGCAAGGTCGGCAATGAATCGTACCGCTCTTTCCTCGGACCAATATAGCCCATTTTTGGAGAATTGTGTAAAGCCTGCATGTCCTCCCTGCACAGGTGCTTCAAATGCGATAAAACGATGTTTGTCCAGGCGGGGAAAGCATTCCGCACTGAGAAATGGATCGTTCCGGGCGTTGACAATCAGCGTTGGCGTTTCAATCGCATCAAGGAAATGTATGGAACTGCATTTGTGGTAATAATCGGATGCATTTTCGAATCCGTGCAAAGGTGCCGTGTAACGGTCGTCAAACTGAACGAGTGTGCGAATTGCCGGCAGATACTTCGTATCCAACCCTTTCATCAGGCGCGATTTCCTGAGCACTTTGTCCTTGAGACTTTTTAAAAATCGGTACGAGTAGATCAGATTTTCAGGACGTGAAATCTGTCTGCAGCTGGAAGCGAGTTCCATTGGCACAGAGAAGACTACGGCCCTGTGAATTTGAACTGCGTCAGGGTGACGTTCGCCGAGATACTTGAGCGTAATATTGCCGCCAAGACTAAACCCAATGAGGTTGATTTGATGATATCCCTTTGCTGCTGCATGTTTTATCACAAGATGGAGGTCGTCTGTGGCGCCACTGTGATAGAACCTGAGTGTGCGATTCATCTCTTCGCCACATCCGCGGTAGTCCCAGGTAAGCACGTCAAAACCATGGAGGAAAAACGCACGCGCCATACCCTGCATGTATGGACGCCGGGCGTTGCCCTCAAGGCCATGGCAAAGGATTACAAGTTTCTCAGCGCCCTGGTTAGCCCAGTACAGGTCCAGGAAGTCGCCGTCGGGCGTGTCTATTCGCTCCGGGCTAGCAACCACCGGATCGACCCTCCGAAACAGGGCAGGATAAATGGTTTCAAGGTGCCGATTAAACAGTATGTACGGTCGGCTGTAACTCAAGGTGCCGGAACGTGTTGAGCGACAAGCCTCAGGTGGGCCAGGTGGTGGTCACCATGCCAGGCATATAATGCTACCTGGCGGCCCAGGCTCACAAACTTCCCGGTGTCGGGATGAATGTAGCCTTTTTCAAAATCTTCAGGACGCAATGCCCTGAGCAGCTTCACCCATCGGATGTGAAGCGCCTCGATCATGCGCAACGAGACTTCAGGATCCTCCCTGGTCTCAGGTGTTTCCGCCCAGAGTTTTTCATCGTAGGCTTTAATGGTGGGGGTGGATTCAGTAAGGGACCATTTCAATCGTATATACGCATTCAGGTGGCTGTCCGCCAAATGATGGATGACCTGTCGAAGGGTCCACCCGCCCTCCCGATAGGGAGTATTCAGTTCCTTAGGCGTCAATGCATTGACAACCGTTCGCAGGCGTGCAGGCAGCGCCTCGATCTTGCTGATAAGCGTCTGAAGTTCGTCAAATGTGTAGGATTCCTTCGGCACAAAGCGACCGATAGGATATCGCAGGGAGTCGTTATTCGTCGTTTGTTGCATCTGATGCGGCGCGCTTTTTCCTCTTAGCTTTTCGTATCCTCATGTTGATCATCTCGACCATTAGCGAGAATGCAACGGCGAAGTAAATATACCCTTTCGGAATTTCATAGTGAAGCCCTTCGAGGAACAACATGAACCCGATGAGGATCAAAAACCCAAGCGCGAGCACTTCAAGTGTTGGATGCTTATGAATGAAATCGCTGATGCGCCCTGAAAAGGCGATCATGATGATGATGGACAGGACAATGGCAATCACCATAATAGGGATGTGTTGGGTGAGGCCAACGGCAGTGAGTATTGAGTCAAACGAAAAAATAATGTCAAGCAAAATGATCTGTGCGATGACGGAATTCATGTTGATCTTTTTCGTTACCGCTGGTCCCTCATGAAGTTCGCCTTCCATTTCCTGGTGAATCTCCCGCGTACTCTTTGCAATCAGAAACAACCCACCGAAAGCGAGTACAAGATCCCGACCGCTAAACGCCGTGTCAAAAACACTAAATAGAGGCTGCTGAAAGCTAACCACCCAGCTTATCCCCAGCAACAGAAGGATGCGTACCACCATGGCCAGAATGAGGCCCATGTTACGCGTGCGCGCGCGGACGTTTTCAGGCAACCGGTTAGAGACAATGGAAATAAAGATGATGTTGTCGATGCCCAGGACAACCTCGAAGAATGTGAGCGTCACTAACGCAAGCCAGGTTTCTGCTAAGAGAAATATGTCCATACTGCAATAAACTCCGACTGATCAGGATTAAAGGCCTGCGTAGCTGGGGTGGCCAAAATTACTGAAGAAATCCAAAACGCAAAATAGCGTACCAGGTACGCAAAAGGGTCACTGATATGTATCGCTATCAAGATCACCATCCGAGGGAAGGCAGCGATGTCTAATGGACAATCATGATCTTCTTCCGGCTTGTCGGTTCGCCGGGTGTCTCAAATTGCAACACGTACATGCCATTAGCAAAGCGCGCTGTGTCAAACGTGAGGGTCCTTTCACCGACAGGATATGAATCAACGGCAATCTCTCTGCCAAACGCGTCGAACAACCTGCATGTTACAGGTTCACGCATGGCCGTGGGTAAGTTCACATGGAGTGCGTCGTTAGCTGGCACCGGATAAATGCGAACGCGGTCTGCAAGCGTAGGCTCGATACCCGTTATAACACCGGTTGGAATATATTGCGGCGTATCAAGCAGGCGTGCCTGGTAGACTTCGCCCGTCTCTTCGTGTTGTAAGAAGGCAATTACCGCAAGGTTGGAAGGATCGTATGCATGCGGATAGCACGACACGCTAACCGTGCGGGCTTCTCCCGCGGGAACCCCATCGTTGAAGAGGGTACCGCGCGCCGTCGGCAGCATTTTCTTCATGACGTACTTGAACGCAGTCTCTCCATTGGGGCCTGATGCCGTAATTACCTTCTCGACAATGACCACATGCAGGGCTGTACCGGGAGGTAAATCCGTATTGGCGGTAAACGTCACATCAACGTTATAAGGTCCGCCGGTCGAACCGCTGGTGATGATAGTATCAATCACGGCTTCCGCCGGCTTTAAGCTCTGGCTGTTAAACGACTGCGTCAGGCTCTGCCCGTATTTTCCATCGATGAGCGCATAAGGAGTATAGGTAATGCCGTAAAAAGCGGCACGCGCATTTGCGTCGACGGGATTGTCCTTGTACAACGGATCGTCGCCGGGACCTCCAAGCCCGAGATGATACTCAACCTTTATGAGTTCACCAACGAGACCTTCAGCGAAGGTGTTGATTGCCGCGTTGGCCGTCTTGTTGGGTTCATCTGGGGTGTTCGGACCACCCGCGTTCGTGAAGCTTTCCAGCAGGACAATGCGATTGCGCTGACCTATCCTGAAGTTGTCGAAGGCGAAACCTTCCTCGGTGGCGGCGAAACTTGAGTCTACCGGGCTGGAGAACGCGATCCTGAAACGCATCCGCGAACGTTGTTCCGGCGTCAATGGCGCAAGTGTATTGTCGAGTGAGATGACAGCCTTTCGCCATCCTGTAGAGTCGACAGACCCGGACCATCCGGTTTGGTTAAGCGACTGGTTACCGGGGTTACTCAGAATGCCCGTCGCGTTGTACCAGTTAGCGCCAACGCCAACGCTTCCAATTGTCCTCCAGTCTGATTCCTTGTTTGTCGACCCGGTCACATTCACCTGCAGAACGGCACCTTCAATTCGGTTGCGGGTGAGGGATCGAATGTCAAGCGATAGTACGGGCCGGTCGATCTCTGAAAGGTCGATGCATGGGCTGTGTACCCATGAATCCTCATTGATGTTGAACGACCCGGTAAGACTTGTCACCCATGCCTTGCCACCGCCTGAAGCGTCATCGTTGATAAGCGTTTTCGAAGGTACGCCCCATTCCCAGGAAGAATTATTTCCGCCGCTTACCCATTGCTGTTCTTCAAGGGTAGCTGTGTTGAAGTCCTGCAAATATTCGTTGTCGCCATCAATAATTCCTGTTCGTGCAACTTTGTATAGCTGTACCGTATCAGCGTTTGTACACCCAAGGTCGGTCTGCAGCGTTACGTGAGCTTTAAATACACCCGGTGCAGCATAAGTGTACTGTCGAACCGTGTCAGGCATCGTAGGGTTGACCCGTGTGAAAGTAGAGCCGTCTCCGAAATCCCAGGAGACGCTGTACAGGTCGGATGGTGTAGCGCTGAAGAATGACGATTTAAATGCAAATCGCGTAGGGTCTCCGTCGCATACTGACGACCATCCGAGTTTCACATCCGGAATATCGCCGACGGATATTTGCTTCGTGACGGACGTAAAGCACCCGTCAGACGTCGTTGCTCCCAGTGTGACATCGTAATCGTTGCTGGAGTTGAATACATGCGTTGTTGGATCCGGCAGCACAATGTGTGATTCCCTGCGATCGTCGTCGAAGTCCCACACATACCCTGTTACAGTAACACCCGGAGGAACGTTGACCGAGGGATCGAATTCTACCGGCATCCCCACGCAGCCGTTTGGCGCTGTGAAGTTGAGTACGGGGAGATCGTGTACGGTCATGTCGACGCGCGTCGTGTCGCGACATCCATTGGCATCTTCATAGATGTATCGAATCGGGTTGACGCCCACGTTCGCGGCCGAAGGGTTGAAAGACGCGATACCGTTGTCGCCCGCTGAGAAATCCGGACTGGCATCATTTCCGGGAGCGGGAGTAATGCCAAGGCCTTGCCAGATGCCACCGACCGGCGCACCCTCCAGTGTGAGGGGAGTGGCGTTGCGGCACAGCGCGGGTGATTCCGCCTTGAAGGCAATCTTCACTACGGGCTGTGGATTGATGATCATAGGAACCTCCACAAGCGTCTGTACCGGACCAATTATGGGCGTGACGTTGTACTGAATACACAGGCAGGTAAGATCCAGGTACGGCGCGTAGTTGTACCCGATGATCCCCATGATTTGGTATATGATATAGAATTTGTTCTTGCCAATGGGCAGGAGGTCGAGATTCAGATGAACGGTCCGGGTACCAAGGTCCTTTGTCCATGCTGTTCCGTCAGGAATGGCTACGCCGCCTTCATTGTACAAGTAGACATCTACAAAGGAGAGATAGGGTGGAGGAACGTTGATAGTGACGTCGTCGTCACCATACGGACAGTAGCTGTTCTCCAACCCACTAATGAAACCGTTAGGATTGTAAACACTAACTGTCTCCGTAATCTCAGTTACACATCCGTCCGTGTTGGTAAACGTCAGCGTGATGTCGTTTGCACCTATGTTAGCTGCGTTAGGGAAGAACTTGTTGGTCGTGCTGTTGACACCGTCGCCGCTGAGTACTCCGGTTCCACCTCCGCCACCGTCAACGGTAAAAGAAAGGTCCACCGGAGGACTGTCGATGCTGTAGGAATTTGCGTCCGGATTGAACACAATGTCGAGGTCGGCTGGATCTGTTCTCGAATTGATTGTTACAGAAATAAAGTCGATGTCGGTCTCCCCATCCGAGTCTGTAACTGTAACCATGTAGACAGTATTTTCTTCAGGTGTGACGACCGGGTTGCTTGCCTGGCTGAAAAATCCCGGTGGGTTGGATGTCCAGATAATGCTGTAATAGCCCGTACCGCCCGAAGCCGTTGGGCTTCCTCCAAGAACGAGGCCGTCGCCTTCACAAACCTCCGCAGTGGGTGGGCCAGCATCCGCCACAACGGGTTGGGCCACGCTGCTTATCGCTGCGACGGTGCATAGCGCGATGGATAGAAGAAGAATGTTCAGCAAAAACTTTTCACGCATCGGCCGTCAATCTTGAATTTCACCATTCGCATTGGTCTTTATGAGGAACATGGCGGGCAAACCCGAAGCATCTCGCGAACCGCACAGCAACAGTCCGCCGTCAGATGTTTCAGTAATGCTGCCGATAGCTTCGTCGCCTGTTCCACCCCAGACTTTATTCCAAAGAATGTCACCCAATCCATTTACCTTGACAAGAAATATGTCGCGACCGCCATTACCCCGCAGCGGGGTTGTCGACATCGTCCCTGCAAGCACAAACCCTCCATCGCTCGTTGCGCATAATGCCTCGCCGCTATCACTGCTTGCAGATTCAAGAACTGCCACCGGCATGTTGGCTGCTGAAAGCGTGCCATCGAAATAGCGTTCGCTGCCTGCGATGAAGTTGCCGCTGCTGGTCACCCGCGCAAAAAAGAGATTGGCATTGTCGCCTGATGGTGCGGCATGCGTGCCGACGATGCCATATCCGAACTCGGGAACGGATGCCCGCTGAATATCCGCAACAAGAAGCTTTTGATCTGTAGTAGCGCCAAACACATCGTTGTTTTCAAACACCGATGTCTCACGGATAAATGGTATGCTCAAGTAGGTACGTTCGAAGGTTTGCTGTTCTTTGAGGATGGCGCTCGCCCATACAACATATCCATCTGGCGTATAATGAACGGTCCGTGCGTTGACGTAGTCGCGATCGATGACGTTATAGTGCTTGTGCCACAGCGTGTCAAAAGTATTTGCGTTCAGTGCGGCAACGAAAGGACGCTCAGTTGCTGTCACGCCGGGCTCGCGAAACGTACCCAGCGTGATGATATCGTTCTGACTGTTTAGCGTAAGGGCGTCCGCCCTGTAGTCGATCCGGTTCGAGGGTGAACGATCTGCAATCACCATCTTTCCCGTGGGTGATCCGCTAAAAGAAATGCGGTAGAGCAGGGCTGACTGTGTGATGAGGTCGTTGACGTTTGGCGATTCGGGATCCACGTGGATGCTGTCGCCGAAGACAAAGAATGAATTGGTCCCAATGAGCAACGACTTGGGAATAATCCCCGGAAGCTCGCTCGTCCACAAGACCTCTCCGCGAGCTCCGGTACGGATCAACAGGCCCGTCGTGTCCGCCGGCGTGAGTCGGCTTCCCAGCAAGATATATCCACCCTCGAATTCGCGGGCGACAACTGCGCGTTGGCCCATGCTGCTCTCATAAAAGCGTGCGAATGTGATCCTTTCCATAGGACTGGCGTCCTGGGCCTCCTGACACGCCATCAAGCTGGCAATTACCAATATCAGCCACGCAGATCTCATCTTCCGGGCTTAAGTTTTTTCGGATGGAACACATTATATACATATCCCACAGTGAGGGATAGGGCATTCAACCGCATACTGTTGTCGGCATATCCATTGTCGAACAACAGGTAGTCGTCGATCGTAAACGCCGACGAGGCATCATTGATACCTGTCAGTCCATACGTTAACCTTAGTTCAGTTACTACGAATCCACTTCCTAATCGTGCTTTAATGCCGGCTGACGCGAGGGCGTTAATCTGAATTCGCTCTCTGCTGCTCGTCACATCGAAGGTTCGTTCCTGGATAGAATTAGCATTGACCCGCAGACGGCTCATGGTGATGGACGACTTCATGAGGTAGCCGACCGACACCCCCGCGGACACGTATGGATTCAGTTTTGATTTCCCGAGCGAATACTGGAGGGACACAGGAACTGAAACGAGGGTCTGTACTTCCTTCCCTTCAGATGAGTTGGTAAGGTTGTCACCCAGGTTGAGTTCCGACTCGTAAAGGAATGTTCGCAACTGGAAGTATGCTTCCGGGTTTAACGTCAGCCGTTTTGCAACAGGTATTTCAAATACGAGCCCAGACATGAAATTGAGTGCGGGGGTGTAGGATACCTGCGAGCCTTCCACAGCGTCGACATACGAAATGACATGGGGCTGCGTGGCATTGACACCTGTCTTTGCGCCTACGCGGTAAACGGGCCATGTCCGGAACGTGCGATATAAGGCAATGAACTCGGCGGCATCGGCCGACTCGTTGATTTCAAAGTAGGGATCGGTGCGAAGCAATGCCAGCATGGCTTCGTCGGCCTTAGCAGGTTCTTCCAGGTATATGTAAGAAAGAACCAACAGCTTGTAGGCTTCGACAGCTTCCTGGCGTGTAAATCCACTCTTGAGACACGGTGCCAGTAAAGCGGGTAACTCATGGAGCCGACCTTCATCGTAAGTTGCTCTCGCAGTACGGAGTGTGACAGCACATGCCGTCTGCGCGTGCGCGGAAATCGGACCGGCCAGAGTAATTAACAAAAGCGCAAAAAATACTATAGACTTTCTCATAAAAAATTCCGGCACCTTTTCGCTTACTTAATCTTTGTTGCCGTGGAAAACTGCTCGCACGTCTCTACGTATTCGAGGTCTTCCGAAACGAAAATGTCCCACTCATCTTTAGTCATATTCCGGGTTACCATTCCGCACAACTTGCCTGACATCGTTTCCACCCGGGTAGGCCATGATTTTATCACTTGTTCCTGTGTACCCGCGAGCAACTGCTCATCGTCGGGCGAGAAGGCGATCGACCAAACCCAGTTCGGGTGATCGTACAACTTTATCGGTTGTTCCTTCAGGTTTTGCAGATTCCAGAGCCGAACCGTTTTGTCTTTGCTTGCGGTCGCCATGAAATTGCCTGCGTGATTGAACCTTATATCCTGAATGGCCGACTCATGCCCCGACAATTCGCGAGCTACCGATCCGCCTTTGAGAATCCGAACCAGACCATTCGCTGCGCCAATGACGACCGTTTCCTCTTCGGGCCCGAATGCTACGGCGTAAAGTCCTTCGCCTTCGTTCGTATAAACCAATTGGGATGTCATCGTATTCAAATTCCAGACAATGAGTTGCCCTGACTTTTCCTCATCGGTTACCACCGCGAGTTCACGACCATCGCTGCTTATGTCTATGCTTCGGATTTTCTCTTTGCTTGTGATCACTTCCTTCACTGTGTTCAGGTCGCAGTACCGGACGGTGTACCCTTCGTTATCCCTCGCGTAAAAACCTTTCGAGTCGGGCGTGAAACGAATGTGCCCGACTTCGCCAACAAATCCGCGGAACACTTTTGCAGGTTTGCCCGGCGATTGGAGATCGTACAGTTCGACGAAGTTGCGGCGAGGGTCGGAAGCATTGAAGTTTCCGCCAGCAATCAGCCACCTGCCGTCACGACTAACATCCATACACGCAATCAATCGATATGAGGCCTCCTGAACGATAACCTGACCTGTCCATGTGCCTCCGCGATTTGTCCACTGTATGATCTTGCCTTCGGCGCCACCGGAATATATGGTCTTGCCCTGGGGAGATGTAACCAGGCTGCGCACGTTGTTCTTATGCCCGGTAAGGTTGGCGGTGAGTGGATCCCCGAACTTTTTCAAAGCATTGTACAATCCATCGTAGATGTCGTTGTCGTATGGATAACCTTTGAACTGCGTGTTGAAGTTGTAAGCTTGCTGCGCCAGCAATGCCTCCTGCTCCCGGTCGTTCAGTTGGATAGACTTGATCGCCATTGCCTTTGCTATTGCGCGGTATCGCAGTTCGCGGGCTCTTTGCTCTTCGCGTTGCGCACGTTCGGCATTCTCGATGGCTCGCTTTTCGTTTGCTTCAGCACGAACGCGTTCACGATCGGCGATCTCGGCGTTTTCACGCGCTCTGCGTTCATTTACCAGCGCAATTGCGCGTTGCGCCTCGGCTATCCTGCGTTGTTCAATAGCCACCTGACGCTGCTCTTCTGCCACTTTTTGTTGTTGCAGGGCATAAGCTTCCTGTTCCTCAGCGATGCGCTGTTGTTCCAGCGCGTATTCGCGTTGCCGTTCCGCTTCGCGTCTTGCGCTGTCGGACTTCACCACTTCAATAGCCAGCGCCTCTGCATTTCGTATAGCCTCGGTTTGTTTTAGGAACGCAAACACGAGGGCGAGGAGTGCAACAAGCGTGAGGGAACCGAGGATCAACGCGACAATCCGGGCGGCTTTCAGCTTCCGCTTTTGACGAAGTTCCTTTATGCGCTGTTCGGTCTCCCATTCTTTTTTCGAATACTCCAGGAATATCATCGTCCGCTCGAAGGCCGGATTGTATCTCCGACCCCAAACGATCCCTGGATTGTATTTCTTCTGCCAGTTAAGTGCGAGCTGTAAATCGGGAGGACGCCAAAGACCTGCTTTTCCCACCTGGTACATCGCAGCCGCTTCCGACAGGCGGATGTAAATTTGCGCGGCCTCTGCTTCGTCTTCCACCCAACCCTTAAGTCGCGTCCATATCCGCATGAGACTTTCATGCGAGATATCGATCATCGATCGGGACGTCAGCGGTACGCCGTGCGCCGGTGTGAGTAATGAACGCCCCGGATCCCGGAATTTGTCAATGACTCGGATGACTTCTTCTTCAGATACATTCGCGATAGCGGCTATCTCCTCCAGTCGTGTAGGCCTTCTTACACCAAAGTTTTCGCCTCGTTTTTCAGTGATTGCCTTGAATAGAATTTCGCAAATGACCTTTTGCTGCTCGTCGAGCTCATCATACGCTTCGTTCGCGTGGAGGGACAGCGCTTCCGACATTGTACCGATCGCCTCGTAGTGTTTGAGGTCGATGGGTTCATCCTCGCTTTCGCGATTCTCCATCCAGTAATTCCAGGTACGCATGAGGGCGTGCTGGAGGATAGGAAGCTGATCGGGATTATCGCCCAGGTCATTGAGCAGTTGTTGTACAAGCCTGGGAGTAATACGACCGCCCCCCACGGCCACTGGTCCTTCGATGGCGCTGCGTTTTTGTTCACGTGTTAGCTGCGGAATGAGGTAGTGGCTGTCGTTGATCCGGCTTGTTAGTTCAGGATATTGCGCGCAGTCACCAATGAAGTCCGAGCGCATCGTCAGCGCCACGTAAATCGGCGCTTCTTTGTTGGATGATGCTTCAAGAAGAAGGTTAACGAAGGCCAGCGCTTCGTTAACGGCGTTTGCGTCTTGCCCGTCCTTGTACCGGAACAATTCTTCAAACTGGTCGACGAGAACGAGATACTTTACGTCGCGCTTTCCGCTGGCATGACGTACAGCTTCGACGAGGCCGAGCGAACTGCTTCGCAAGAGCGTCGAGAAGATGGTTCGCTTGATTTTCTTTTCTTCCTCATCATCCGCCGCGTACTGGGCGTCTTTCTTAAGTACGGCCTCGGCGAGATTGTCGATGGGAGCGTGACCCGGCCTGGTGACAATGACTTCCCATCCTGATCCCGCCTCGGTGAGAAATCCACCGTAAAGGATGGGCAGAACACCGCAACAGATGAAGGACGACTTACCAGAACCCGAAGGACCTACAATAGCAACGAAACGATGACGCGCGAGCTTGAGCAACACCTCGTCGGTCTGACCTTCACGACCGAAAAAGAGGTGACTCTCTTCGATCCGGAAGGGTCGAAGGCCTGGAAAAGGATTCGTTGTCAGAGTATGTCGCTCAGCCTGTGCAGGAATCATGTTTTCGCCGTTGTGAATTCATGCAGCAAATCCTGCAGCTGGTTGATGATTGTAGGTATGTCCCCGTCGAGGACTGTGATATCCTGGCCGTTCAGCAGACTGCTTGCAGAAGGTTTTCCGATCAGCACCTTACCAAGAATCGGTTTTTTTCTCCCGAATCCCGGTGCTTTGAGGAGGTCAAGTAGTTTCATGCGCACCCATTGCTCGTTTACCTGACCCTTGTAGATGACTGCGATGTCGAAACTCCTGAGGTTGTCGATATGCTTTCTGCGCAATTCCAGTACTTCTCCTTCAAAAGCTGGCACGAGCACCTGGAACCCGTTTGCCTCAAGTGCTTTTTTCACAGGCGCCACGGCCTCCTGATCGGCGCGATCGTGGACGAGATACACCGAAGGGCTGCTGGACGATTGGCTGATGGTGCGATCGTCCGCCTCCAGCAATTCTTCCCGCATGATGTTCTTGAAATCTTCAAGGGGTGTTTGCAGTATCTCTGCACCTTCCTGTGCTTCGGCGTCCCGTTTGATCCGTTCGATAAATGACTGCTGCTTCTGGCTCGCGTTGGTGATGTGCGGATAGATCCAGATAAGGCGTGAAAAACTCTCATTAGCCTCCTTTGCCCGTTGGCTCTTTTTCGCCGCGAGGTTATTTTGAATTTCTATAACCGAAATATCCGAGCCTTCGGGAATTTCACCGTAAGCAGCGCCGATAAGGTGAATGGAGTGGCTGCTCGCTTCGAGGTCGCGCTCAACAGCTTTCTCCAGTTCATCGCGACGCGAGGGGAGGGTTTGTGATGGCAGAACCAAATAGCCATGCCGTTGCAATTCCCTCTTGATTATGTTTCGTTGTACGGAAAGGTCGTGACCCGTTTCCGCGAGATAGATCGCCTTGCGTTCGTACAGTGTCCTGACTTCGGCGGGACCTTCACCACGCAGACGCATCAACGTATCGTAGATATCGTACGCAAGGTCAACCATCTTCATCCAGTACTGCCGTTCCGCCTCTGTGCTGAAGTAATCCGTATACTCTGTCGTTTGTCCCGAATCGGGGTCAAGCTGGTACATGTCGTAACCGATCAGCGAGCGCAGCCGCGGCGGCTGATCCATCACAGGGATGTAATTCTTGAATACTTTGAAGATCCTCCCGATTGTCTGCGGTGTACCTTCCGTTGCTTTCACAAAGGCTTCGGTGTAATCGAGACATGGGCCAGATTTGCAGAAGTCTTTTGAAAGAATAGTAACTAGTGTCGCGGCATTGTCAAGACGGGGCGAGGTAAGCGAATCGTACTCACTTTTCAGGAGAACGTTGGGCTTTTCTCCAAGAACCTGGGTAAGCATTAGCTCAAGAAAACGGCGAAACTGCGAAACCCATCCCGGGTTCGATTCGCCAGCGGGCCCGTTGTCCTGTTCTGCGAAAATGATCAGTACGTCAATGTCGAATTTCATTAGGGTGTATGTTTTCTGTTTCGACTTCACCAGGGATGTTCCTGATCATGCCTTCCATGAGTTCAGGATTGTTGACCATGACCAGATAAAAATCGGCGCTGTTGATCCTGAAGATGATGGCTCGCTCCGTTGCTTCAACGCGCCGCACAGGAATTACTGGGTCCTCCTGAAACACATCGCCGTAAACGTCTCTCTTTTGCAGGAAAGCGGGTGTGCTGTCCACCAGATCGAGTCGTACAGCCCCATGTGCCACAATCAGCACGGGACAATCGCCTTCAGCCAGGTCGTGCCCACTCCCTGCATCCAGTTCTATTGTGCTCATGTAACCGGCAAGTTCCGCCAGTTGTATTCCATCAATGTCCTTGAAACCGGGTAATGACTTGAGGAACAGTACACGTTCAATTTCAAGAAATGCTCCGTCGTTCAAACCGTCACCCAACTGATTTTCTTCAAGTGTCGAATGGAGATATTTTCTCTCGACGTCGCGAAGGCGGTCAACAACAGCATCGTAAATGGTGCGGTTCTTACGCCAGATCACCCAGGCCGCCGTCTCTTGCAGGAGCTTGTCAGGGTTGAACACGTGGGCGATGAGCCCGCGACTTATACGGAATTCCGGGAGGAACGCTGCGACATGAATAGCACATGCCCTCGTCCATCGGTTTATTTCGTTGTAATCGCGATTAAGGATGTAGTTAATTGTCTGTATCGGCGTGTATGATTCGCGCGGATAGAAGAGTTGCAGGTTTTGGAGTTTCTCCGGTACAGATGTGTCGTCGAACAACGGAAACAAGCGGGCCTTTAACCCAGGATCGATAAACGTTTCCATGAGCTCCAGCGCAAAAGCGATACTGTCCGGGTCGCCAGAGTCGATGTTTTCCTTCACCATACGCACCGATTGTGGATCGTACCGCAGGGAAAGCAGCAAGGTGATCTGGTTGTAGTTGGCGTTTATTTCTTCTTGCAGGGCTGCGCGAAGATGTTGATAGGGACGCTCATCCGGTAGTTCGTGCAACGCGGCAAGATTCCAGATGGTTTTTCCGATCTCCGCGTCGAGCATGTTGTTAATCTCGAGTGCCTCACGTCCTTTAGCCCTGTAGTTTCTGTATCGCAGAGCGTGGAGTATTTGTCGAACGATCCGTTTGTCCGGATGCTCAGCCTTTCGCAAAAGGAGTTTAAGTGCATACTCTCCGCCAATCCGACCCATGATCTGCACGATGCGGAGCATGGTAATGTCGCTCTGTGCGTTCTTGTTGAACGCCGCTTCGAGGGTAGGAAGGACCGATTCGCCCGCTTGTTGCAATGCTGCAGCCGCGTGATGGCTGAAGGCGGGATGACGAAGCAATTCAATCAGCACAGGCCACGTCTCAGGACGACGAATTTTTCTTGCTGTTCGCAGGGCGGCGTATTTGACGGTCGGGTCCGGATCCCTAAGAAGTTCAAGCAGCAGAAATACAGCTTTGTTTCCGTAGGTAGTGCTGAGTGTACGCGCGGCGATAAGGCGATCGTTTCGATTACGTGAGTTGCCGAGTTCGATAAGTCGATCCAGCGTGATGCCGATATGATCACTGTCTTCCACCTGGTCGGCAGCCCGGGTCGCCAGGCCATGGATTTCATCCCGACGGCTCTCAACGAGACGATCGACACGAATGCGTTCTTCTACGTATTTGCGTACTCTAGGTGAACCCGTTGCGGCCAGCGTCACAACGGTGTTCTCGAACAATGCGGGCTCCACCTGCTCCATCAATCGCAGAGCGTACATCACCCGGCCATCGACGTTGCTGGCAATGCCTTTTTGAAGTACATCGGGAACGTTGTACGAACGCTCCCGGTGTTGATCTGTAGTCGTACGGGCAAATGCCAACGTGTTTTGCAGCGTTATGCGGTAGCCTTTGTTGAGCGTGTTCGAAATGTAGCACCATGCGCCGACAAGGGGGATCGTAGCTACGGTCACCGAGAAGAAGTCGAATACCCGGACTTTATTCAATAGGATGATAAGCGCACCTGCGAGGACGGTAGCTAACGCCATAACGATGCCTTCCACTTTTGTCTGTACATCGATGCGGATATTGTGTTCAAGGGGCAACAGATACAGTCGGAAAGTCTGCTGGTCAAGCGCGTCTCTCAGGGACGAGATGAACAGCTTACTCATCGCAATGGAAATGAAGAACACGACAAAAAGCTCCGAGCCTGCGGCGTGTCCTGATATGTACCCGACAACCACGGCAGCGATCGTAAATAGACCAATAAGGATGGGGTTGATGAGCATGGCTACCCGCATGCCATAATGCTTGACAATGTTATGTGTGGCAAATGATTGAAACAGGAAATTGAATACGACCACAGTCATTCCGAAGTAACTGATGAAGCGGGCGATATCCTTTTCCGGGAGCATGATCGTAGTTACATTCAGGAAGGAGTAGTCAACGAATGTCACCACGAGCATGGAAACGACTACAAAAGCCGACAGATACAGCATGTAGCGATTGCGTATAAACTGAAGCGGGCTGACCTTTTTGTAATATTGCCTTTCGTCACGGAAGTTTCTGGTCTTGTGGATACGCCCTGACGACAGATACAGAAAAAGCAGAAAGAACAATGAAATACTGATCAGGCTTAATGTGAACAATGCCGACTCGTTTTCGACCGCCTTAAGAATTTGTGGAATCGAGAAGTACGCGACAAAGGAGGCAAACATGGCGCCGGCATCAACTGTACTGAGCAACCGCTTTGATTCACGCGTGTTAAACAGCCTTCCGAACGATCCCCAGAAGACGAGGTTAAGAATGTATGTAAAAGGAACAATCAGCGTAAAACCAGCAAAGTAAAGGTCTTTAGTGTCTGTGATAAAGGCGGGACCGAATTCCAGCAACGCGGTAAGCCCGAGAATGATCACGATGCTTAGGCCCCCGAGAAGGCTGAACGGTATTCTGTTTTGCAGCAAGTTGTAACTGATGGTAGCGAGCAGGCCAATTATACCGGAGAGAAGGAATGCTTTCGGGAGTGTTGTTTCTTCATCGAAATTTGCGAGAAACAGTGCTGACGACGCCACCGTGATGGTGGCCAGAAACATGCCCATGAGAAAACCCATGGTCAATAATGAAGTTACACGTGAACCCTCACCCTCCTGAAGACTGAGGAGTTTTGCAAAAAATGACTTCATGTCAGTCGCAGCAAAACGCTAAAATTCTAATATTCTCGTTAAATTCCTAAATGCCCATCAGAGGGTACGTCACAAACTAAAGCGCACGTGTCACGCTCCGGCATTCATTGTTCATTTTATTGAATAAAATTACCCGGGTTCTTACACGGATGTTTTTGCCCGGTTTGATTTTGACTGCCTCCTCATCTTTATGTTTCGTGAGTTCTTTCCGGAAGCCTTGTGCGTACAGGAATGGCTCAAAAAATAATCATTCAGCGCACGCTCGCTGTGTGCGAAGAATGAAGGGTTCATGTCAACAAACGTGTTCCCTGTCGAATTTTTATTACGGTTGCTGCACCGGCTTTGGATTGAATTCCTGTCGGATCTAAACTTTTTGGTACATGAAACCATACTACGTGCTTTTCTACCTGCTGGCGTTCGCTTCAGCGGCGTTTGCGCAAAGCTCAAAAGCCCTTTCCGATGCGGAACGCTATTTTGGGATCCGCAATTACGAAGAAGCCCTGCCCCTTTTCCTGCAGGCAATCGAAGGCGGCGTTAAAGATCCAATGGTTCACTATAAGGTGGGTGTCTGCCTGGCAAACTCCGTTCAAACGGACAAGCAATTAGAGGCAATTCCCCATTTCGAGAATGCTATCAGGAACGGCGCTGCAGTGCCGGCAAGCGTTCATTACGATTTGGGTCATCTGTACCTGCGCGCTGAGAATCTGCAAAAGGCAATAGCGTCTTTCACAAAATTCAAGGAGCTTTCGAATAAGGCGGACAAGAAGGCCATGGCAATGGCTGACCTCGCTTTGGAACAATGCAACAACGCTGTTGTATTCATGTCTGTGCCGCGTAGTACGCAGGTTACACGGATGAGCAACGTCATCAACACACAATACACCGAATATAACCCGGTGGTGTCGGCCGACGAAAGTGTTCTTGCCTTCACTGCCCTGCGACCCAACACGGGCAAGACACGCTCTGGAGACAAGTTCATCGAAGAGATTTACATTTCATATAACCACTCCGGCACATGGTCAGAACCTAAAGTGGTGCCTGTCGCATCAGATTACAACGTTGGAACGGCAGGGATCTCTGCCGACGGCCAGCGAATGCTGATTTTCATGGGCGGTGCGAGTGACCCCGGCAGCATCTTTGTCATTGAACGCGCCGGCGAGACATGGTCAAAACCCTCCGTCGTTGCCAACACACTCAATACTCCGAAATATCTTGAGTCGACTGCAAGTATTACGCCCGATGGTAAGACAATTTATTTTGCAAGCGACAGGGTAGGAGGATATGGTGGACTTGATATCTATCGCATCGACAAAAAAAGTGACGGCACCTGGACGGCACCCGTGAACCTAGGACCGGAGGTGAACACCACCGCCAACGAAGACGCGCCGTTCATTCATCCCGACCAACAAACGCTGTTCTTTACCAGCGATGGGCCGCGCAGTATGGGAGGGCGCGATATTTTCAAGACGATGCTCGTCAACGGAAAATGGACACGACCGGAAAACATGGGATACCCGGTAAACACTACCGCCAACGACAACTATTTCACACTGACTGCAGACGGAACACGCGGCTATTTCTCTTCTGATCGCAAAGGAGGACAAGGAGCGCAGGATATTTACTACATCGACATGCCCGAGGAATCCCGCAACATCCCGCTCACGATGCTTAAGGGAAAAATCCTGAACGCTGAGACGGGCAAGCCGATGCCGACAACCATTTACGTGATCGACAACGAAACCAACAAGCGGCTCGACTTCGTGTATAGCCCCGATCCGGAAACCGGTAACTACCTTGTCATTCTCCCGCCTGCAAAGAACTATGACATCATCGTCGAATCCGAAGGATTTCTTCCTTACACGCTCAACATTCACATTCCGAATCAGTCGTACTTCTACGAGCTCTTTCAGCAGATCAGCCTCAAGACTATCAAACAATTCGATGTGGTGGTAGGCCAGGAAGTCTCTGTGAAGAATGCGTTTTATGATACGAACCAGGACGTAAAAGCCAGTCTCAGAAAGACACATGAGGCTAAACTGGTTCAGGACGGTAACGTTGACGTGTATGACATGATGATCGACCTCATGGCCGCCGGCGATCAGGAGGGGATCGACTACCTCGTCGATCTTATCCAGATGCAGAATAGCATCGACAACATAAACTTCAATGAAGAGGAGAACTCGCGTCTCCAGGTAGCTACGCGTACGTACTACTACGACGAAAGCGACGAGAGCAAGTTTGAACGGAAACTTGTTCAGGGTAAAGAAATCTTCTCACTGCCTACGTTCCACGTAACGGAAGAGGCCAATAAGTCCAAAACAGCACCTGCCGTACCGGCGTATGACAAGAGCTTGCTTAACAAGCTTGTGAAAGTGTATTTCGACGCAGGCAAGAGCGATCTCAAGTCGCAATACAACGCCGAACTCGACAAGATTCTGGAAATCCTTAAGGGCAATCCGGCGCTCGGAGTAGAAATATCAGGTTTCGCGTCAGCCGAAGGATCGGAAGAATTCAACAGGGGTATTTCCAACAAACGCGCAATTGCTGTACTTGATTACCTGAATCACCGCGGTATCGTTCGTCGCCGTATCGTTGCCAAAGGATATGGTGCCACGAATCAGGCACAATCCAAAGAAGAAGGTAGACGCGTAGAAGTACGCATCGTGGACGTTACGAAATAATCGTCAGGGAAGCAGTAGGGAACTGTCGCCAAAACTGAGGAAGCGGTATTCGCGTTCCAGCGCTTCGGCGTACACCTTCTTCCAACCGTCACCAATGAAGGCTGCTATCAGCAACAGCAGGGTGGACCCTGGTTGGTGAAAGTTTGTTATCAGACCGCGACAAACCCTGAAGGTGTAGCCCGGCAAGATGTAGATCGACGTCTGTCCGTGAATTGTGTCTACCTTCTTCTCATCCATGCGCTGAAGAATGCGCGAAAGAGCGTCGCGCACAGAAGGACCGCCGGTCCTTAGGTGCCTTTCAACATCCTGATGAACAACAAATGGAGCGTCGCCTCGTTCCAGCAAATCCACTCCGTACCAATACAGGCTTTCCAGCGTGCGCATGGAAGTCGTGCCAACCGCGATAACAGATTTTTCTTCATCAAGCAGATTGCGGATGTTATCGCGCGTGACGGTGACGTGCTCGGCGTGCATGACATGTTGTGTGGCATCTTCGTGCTTGACTGGAAGGAACGTACCTGCGCTCACGTGCAGCGTTAAAAAGTCGGTCGAGAAGCCGGCGGCTTTAAGCTTGTCGAATACGGCATCAGTAAAGTGAAGACCGGCGGTTGGCGCGGCCACAGCCCCTTCGATGCGAGAGTAAACGGTTTGATATCGCTCGCGGTCCGCATCTTCTGCCTCACGCCGTAGATACGGAGGCAGCGGCATGACGCCAGCGTGGTCGAGGACGCCAGCGAAAGTCATCTCACTGGTCCAGCGAAATTGAACCAGTCCCTTCTCACGATCTGTGAGGTGCGCTTCCAGGGTGTGTCCATCCGCATCGAGTTTAAGGGGAACGGCTTCCGACCACCGCTTCAGATTTCCGATCGTGCATTGCCATACGCAGGATTCCCGACTGTCCATAACGTGCGCTATTGACGCAGAAGGTGATACCGGGTTGAGCAGCAATACTTCAATGACGGCGCCGGTCGGCTTCCTGAAAAACAATCGCGCAGGAATGACTTTCGTGTCATTAAAGAAGAGGATACTATTTTTCGGAAGGTATTTGTCGAGCTGATTGAAAACGTCGTGTTCTATTGTTCCCTGTCGGTATATGAGGAGCTTCGACCGGTCGCG
>Ga0079224_100001867_pt1 | contig 24885 bp, 22 predicted proteins | sample Stecom2015_FD_80414 | JGI IMG/M metagenome (GOLD analysis project Ga0079224, IMG submission 80414) | Agricultural soil microbial communities from Utah to study Nitrogen management - Steer compost 2015 | ecosystem: Environmental > Terrestrial > Soil > Agricultural land | place: USA: Utah... | reverse complement strand
GTCTCAAAATCGGATAATATTGGTATGCTGTTCCTCAGCTTGTCGTTTACCAATGAGGTGGCTGGCATTGAAGAAGATATTGATAACCGGCGCGAACGGGCGCATTGGCCGAGTTATTTCGGACGGTCTGCGGCAGACAGGGCAGTATGAGGTGGTGGCGACGGATGTAAATCCCGACCCTGATAATCAGGTTACGCTGCTGGATGTGCAGGATTTTGAGGCTCTGAAAGCCCGGTTTGCCGGTGTCGATACCGTGATTCATCTGGGCTGGTTCATGCAGTCGAATCAGTTCCACGAGAAAGTTCTGCCTGTGAACATCGCCGGAACCTATCATGTGTACGAAGCAGCGCGGGTGAATCGTGTGCGGCGGGTGATCTTTGGCAGTTCGAACCACGCCACCGGGTTTTATCGCTCCGATGAGATCATTACCCCGGATATGCCCATGCGGCCCGATTCACTGTACGGCCTGGGTAAATGCTGGGGTGAACTGGTCGGGCGGCTGTATGCCGATAAATATGGCATCTCGTCGATTAACATTCGCATTGGCAACTTTAACCAGGAAAACAGGCCGGGCAACCTGCGCTCGACCCGCATCTGGATCAGCCACCGCGATATGATCCAGCTTATAATCCGCTGTATTGAAGCCGATGACAGCATTCGTTTTCTGACGCTGTTCGGCACATCAGCCAATACACGCAGCTACTATGACAACCGGAATCTGAACGAATTGATCGGTTATCATCCACAGGATAATGGCGAAATCTACGCCGAGGAAATCCGCCGCAGTAATCCTGACGACCAGAGCGACCACGAATATCAGGGTGGTGGTTTTTTGCGGCGCGAGGACTGGTAGGCCGGCTGCTGCCGAACCGGGCCTTGGCGGTCTTGAGGTTCAGCGCCATTGACTGAACAGATCGCGGGTCTGGTAAGTGCTCTCGATACGCCAGTTCAGCAGGATGTCGAGCAGTTCGCGTTTTTTCTCGGCGGCTTCCGGCGCGTTCCACAGGTTATGGATTTCGCCGGGGTCGGTTTCGAGATCGAACAACTGGCCGTCATCGGCGTTGAGAAAATGCACCAGCTTCCAGCGGTGATTGCGCACCATCGTCATGTATTCGCCTTCGTAGATGCCATCTGGCGGATGTTCGGCAAAGACCACATCGCGCCCTGCCCACGCAGCGCCTTGCAGCGCCGGCAGCAGTGATTGAGCCTGCATGTCTGCGGGCGGCGTAATTCCGGCCAGTTCAAGGATAGTCGGGCCGATGTCCATTAGCTGGCATAACGCCTCGATTCGCCGCGCTGGTTCAAAGCGTCCCGGTGACCAGACGATCAGCGGCACACGGGTGACAATATCGTACATCGTCCATTTCTGGATGTGTCCATGATCGCCCAGGCAGTCGCCATGATCGGAGGTGAAAATCACGACAGCATTTTCCAGATAGCCCTGTTCATCCAGTGTCGCCAGAATCTCGCCGATTTTTTCGTCAATCATGGTGACGTTGGCGAGGTAGTAGGCGCGCAGCCGGTGAAGCTGCTCAGGCGTTGGGTTGGGCAGATGGACCACAGAGTCGTGGTCGATTCTGAAGTTATGCTCGCGCAGCTTTTTGAAAGCGGCGGGCTGGTGATCGAGTTCATCCTGGGTGATTTGGGGCAGGGGAATGTCGTGATGTTCCAGGTAGGGTTTGGCGTAGCGCCAGATGGGGTCATAGGGCGGGTGTGGCCCCGGAAAGCCGATTTGCAGAAACAGTGGCTCCGTTTTCGGATATGCCTTGAGCCACCAGCGGGCAAAGTTACCCACAAACATATCTGAATGCAGGTCTTCGGGCAGCTCCCACTCGAATGCGCCCATGCGCTCGCGGTAGCCGGATCGCTGGCGGTAGCTTTCGCGCTGCTGCTTGATGTGGCCGCGCGCCCGCAGCGCCTTGTCCCATTCATCGAAGTAATAACGGCCTTCGAGGTAGCGATCCTTGTTTTCGACCACATAGCGTTCGTGAAAGCCAAGCGGGGTTTCGTAAGGGAAAGTGTGCATCTTGCCAATATTGACGCAGTGATAGCCGCTCTCCGCCAGTTGTTCGACCCATGAACGCCGCCATAAATCAGCGTTTTTCAGCACCCCGGTAACGTGAGGATAGTAACCGGTGAACAGGCTGGCACGCGATGGCGCGCACGACGGCGCGGTGATAAAGCAGTTATCGAAGGAGACGCCTTCCTCAACCAGTCGATCAAGGTTGGGGGTATCTGCGTATGGAAAACCCAGAGCGTTGATTGTGTCGAAACGCTGCTGGTCCGTGATAATCAGGATGATATTAGGCTGCTGATTGGGCATTAATCTGCATAACCTCTCGTTAAATATCAGCCTCTAAAACTATATTCTCACTTCACGCGGCCTGCTCATGATGGCGGCGGCAGTTCCGTCGAATCATCCGGCGTCGTCTTGTCTTCGCTGCCGGCCTGCGTGTCAGGGCCAGACAGCAGTTCGTTGATCGCCAGCGCCGCGACCAGCAGCATCAGGCGGCGGCCACCGATGGGCACGGTTTCCCAGCACAGCGCCCGCAGCGCACACAGGGCCAGCGCAATATAATATTCGTCCCAGTAGCCGGCGTTTGCCAGCGACTCCTGCACAATGTCGCGCACCGCGATCAAGGGCGCGCAGGCCAGCGTGATTTCAGGGTCGATGCGGGGCAGAGGGGATTGTGCATTCAAGGCTGCCAGGTATTCCACAATCGTGCAGGCGTCTTCCCATGAACTGCCGACTGCGGGTACGATCAGTTCGTTGAGCAGGCTGATTTCCAGCGAAGCCCAGTCGAACAGGGTATGGCCGTCGCGCGTATGCTCAAAGTCGATCAGGAACGGGGTATCGTTGGGGCCAACGAGGATATTACCCAGGTGCAGGTCACCGTGAATCTTGCTGGTTGATCCGTTGACGTGATAGTAGAGCAATTCGTCATAGATCAGCAGTGGATTGGGCAGCGTGCGGGGCTGAGGGCTATCAATGTGAATTTCGCCGCTGTTCAGGTCAAACGGTGGTTCCAGAATCGCGGCGGCATTCATGAGGATTTCCTGCCGGGTCTGCCAGACACGCCCGGCGATCTGTTCGATCACTTCGCCGCGATAGTGCAGCGTGGCATTGAGATCGATGTTTTTCACGTCGACCTGGTAGGCGCGACGAGTGGCTTCGTTGCCGCGCCCGGTTGCCAGTTGGATGCTGCCGCGCTCCGGGTTGATCCGCTGGACGGTAAAGTTTTCCAGAATCACCGTGTCGCCGTGTTCGATCTGGTGCAGCCGGGCACGGCTTACCGGGACACGCAGTACGTGGTCAGCCGCGCCAGCTTCGCCCTCCGGGATATGTTGCAGCGTCAGTACGGGCGGGAGCAGCCAGTCGTACTCCGTCCACACCTGAAAGCGGAACGGGCGGCGCTGCTGCCACCATGTCCGCCCAAATTGTGCGTAAAGCTGCTGGCGCAGCCAGTAACCCACCCGATCCGCGCCCATTTCTGCCGCAGCAGCGCGTAAATCCTGTGGCTGGACGCCGGGTTTGGAAACCAGCGTATAGTGCAAACCGGCCAGATTGGAAATCTCTGGCACGACAGGGCGTTCCTCCAGCCGCGCAGTTAATGGAGGCAGGATACCTTTGACGTGGGTTTCGTAACGCTGGGCTTCGTCGAGGATGTGATCGGTGTCATCGATCTTGACAACAACTGCCGCGTCTTCGCGGCCATCGGCGTTGATCGGCGTAACGACCAGTACCAGGGCCTGGGTGAAGCCGCCCATAAGCTGGCGTTCGACCCGGATGCGCGCGTGTCCATTGAACATGCGCCGCAGAATCAACAGATGCTCGTCGGTCAGGGTTGCGGTCTGGTTCATGCCTGGCGCAAAATCAACAGCGATGTAAGGCTGCTGCGTGCTACGATTAATCGCCCGTGTGCGCGCCATACGGTGCATGTGAGCGGTATCGACTCCCAGTGCTTTGAGCGTGCGCACAGGCATACTGTCGCCCTCTTCGATAATCGCCGTGAGCAGGTCGCGCTCGTTGACTTCGGTGCGGCCATCTTCCAGTGCCAGGTCATTGGCGATGTCCAGGATGACGTTGGCACGGGGGGTCGAGGGGGTCCCGGCCCACAGGCGTCGCTGACTGCCTTTGCCGATCTTGCGGCGAATCGCGTCGCTCACATAATCGGGTGTCAGCCCCTGTTCTTCCAGAATGCTGCGGGTCAATCCGCCGCGAATATCCAGCAGGGCGATGAAGAGATGCTCCACGCCGATGTAATAATGCCGCATTCGGTGTGATTCCTGCCGGGCGCTGATGAGAATTTCTTTTAACCCAATCGCCGGCATGGGGCTACTCAAACGGCTCGATGCGCAGCCAGGTGCGCCCGACGCGGAACAACTGTCCCGGTTTGATCGGGGCTTTTTCTATCACCTGAACGTCGTCGCGTGGGGTTATTTCAATATATGTGCCGTTGGTGCTGTCCCGGTCTTCGAGCAAGAGCTGATCGTCTTTCACATGAATGCGGGCATGATGCCGCGAAACAAAGGTATCATTGTTCAGGCAAATGTCGTTGTTATCCTGGCGTCCGATTGAAATGACCCAGTACCCGGCGATTTTCTGGCCGTCCCCCTGCGCGGCGCTGCACCGCAGTAATGAGCCATCATCGACGCCGCTCATAATCGTAATGCTCAGTTCCTCGCCCAATGCAACCTGTTCCTCCAGCCTTTTATGCTTCTAAGTATAACAAAATTTCGAGCCGGCTGCGGTGTGGCCGGTTAAGTCCGGCTTGATTTTCTGCCCTGATTATGCTACAGTTCAGCAACTGTGCAGATTAACATGCTTTTGTATACTTCATCCAGAGTGGTGGAGGGAACGGCCCTGCGAAACCACGGCAACCCCCGAGCGCGGGAAGGTGCCAACTCCGGCAGAAGACGATGGTCTTCTGGGAGATGAGGACGGAATAAGATTGCGCGTGACGAAGTGCGCACTCAACCGAACTCAAGGAAAGACTTCATGCCGAGGTCTTTTTTGTTGGTGGAATTACAAGCCCGGGCCAGACCGGGCTTTTTCATTATCAGGAGCGAGTGAGGAATGGCGGCATTGCGTAATCTTGAGGATCATATCGATTACAGTGAGGAACGTGCAGAACCCGGCAGCAGTACCCAGTCGGTGCATGGGGGTGCGCAGCGCCGCAAGCCGTTCCACGCACTCAGCACACCGATTGTCCAGACGGCGACCTACACCTTCTCCACCACGCAGGAACTGATCGACTTCATGCAAGGCAAGACGTGGGGCGATGGTTCTGAACGGGAAGAATATGGCCGCTACGGCAACCCCACCGTGCGGGCAGTGGAGCGCAAGCTGGCCGCGCTCGATAACGGGGAAGACGCTGTGCTGTACGCCTCCGGCATGAATGCAGTGACATCCGTGCTGCTGTCGATTTTGCCGACCGGTGCGCACGTCGTTATGACCGATGACTGTTATCGCCGTACCCGCCAGTTCTGTCTGACTTTCCTCAAACGCTTCGGCATCGATACTACCGTTGTGCCGATGGGCGATTACGAGGCGCTGGAAAATGCCATTATCCCCAGAAAGACCCGTTTCATTATTTCCGAAAGCCCAACCAACCCGTATCTGCGCGTCGCTGATCTGGAACGCATTGTCGAACTGGGCCGCAAATACCGGGTGCGCACGCTGATCGACAGCACCTTTGCGACGCCGATCAATCAGCGCGCTCTGGATTGGGGCATCGACTTTGTGGTTCACAGCGCGACCAAGTATCTTTCCGGCCACAATGATTTGCTGGCTGGCGTGGTTGTTGGCCGGGCGGATCGTATCGCTGCGTTGCGCGATGCGCGCGGCGTCCTCGGCGGTGTGGCTGATCCGCAAAACGCCTTCCTGCTCGAACGCGGGATCAAAACGCTTGGTGTCCGTGTCCGCCAGCAGAATCAGACGGCGCAGGCGGTGGCTGAATTTCTCGAAAGCCACCCGCGTATCGAGCGGGTGTGGTATCCCGGCCTGCCGTCACATCCCGATCATGCTATTGCCAAGGCCCAGATGAAAGGTTTTGGCGGCGTTGTCAGCCTGGAAGTGGCGGGTGATATGGAAACGACCATTAAGTTTGTCGACAGCCTGCAAATTCCATACATCGCGCCCAGTCTCGGCGGCATTGAGAGCCTGGTAGAGCAGCCAGCTATTATGAGTTACTACGAAAAGAGCCGCGAGGAACGGCTGGCGCTGGGTATCAAGGACAATCTGGTGCGGTTTGCGGTGGGTATTGAGGATACTGACGACATTATCCGCGATCTCGAGCAGGCGCTGGCGAAGATATAAGTGGGAAAACAAAACGAGCGACCTGTGTCAAGTCGCCCGCTTCGACCTGAAGTACGGCGTGAACTACAGCGTGTTCACCAGGTTTGAGAAGATGTTGCCGATGGCCGGGCCAAGCAGCGCCAGGATCACGATCACCACGACGGCGACCAGTACCAGAATAAGCGCGTATTCAACCAGACCCTGACCTTCTTCACGTGGCATATACAGCATGATAATGACTCCTGAAATGATTGGATGATAATGACTGCATGTGCAGTACACGATCAAGATAGCACGGTCTTTATTCTACGTCAATGAGATTGGGTGAAAAATATGGTTTTTTCACAAATTATTAGGGGTTGTGCCCGTTTGTGAAAAACCTGAAAGCCGTGCTACCGGAGACACGGCTTAATTCCGCAGTATTACCGGCTCGCGGGTGAGAATGCGCGAAATTTCTTCGATGGATGGTTCCGCCTGATGCAGCAGGTTGGGGTAGGCCGCGCGGATATTATTCAGCGTGTTGCGATGATAATTGATGGTGGCATCCGGGTCCTTGAGCAGGTGACCGGTCAGGATGCCAACGACGGTCTCGTGCGGCTGGATCACCCCCATTTGCACCAGTTTGCGGGTTCCGGCCAGCGAACAGGCTGATGCTGGCTCGCAGCCGATACCCTGCGCATCGATCAGTGCTTTGGCGTCCATGATCTCCTGATCGCTGACCTGCTCGACAACGCCATTAGTCCACTGAACTGAACGCACGGCTTTGCGGTAATTAACAGGGTTGCCAATCTTGATAGCTGAGGCAATGGTCTCAGCGTGAATCGCCTCGTACTGCTCAAAGCCAGTCTGGAAAGCGCGATAAAGCGGGTTGGCTCCCTGCGCCTGAATGATCGCCATACGCGGCATTCGATCAATCAGACCCAGTTCATAAAGTTCGTTCAGTGCCTTGCCGAAGGCCGAACTATTGCCCAGATTGCCGCCAGGGCATACGATCCAGTCCGGGACCTGCCAGCGAAGCTGCTGAATGGTTTCGATGATGATCGTTTTCTGCCCCTCCACCCGGAACGGATTGACTGAATTCAACACGTAGATGCCAAGCTCCGCGCTGATGGCCCGCACCAGTTCCAGATTGCGATCAAAATCGGCAGAGACCTGAATGCAGGTTGCCCCATAGGCGATGGCCTGCGCCAGTTTGCCAAGCGCGATTTCTTTATTCTCGAAGAAAACGATGCCTTCCAGCCCGGCATGAGCCGCATACGCCGCCAGCGCCGCTGATGTGTTGCCGGTGGACGCGCAGGCAACGCGATCCATGCCGAGCACACGCGCCTGGGTGACGCCGCCGGTCATCCCCCGGTCTTTGAACGATCCGGTTGGGTTTTCGCCCTCGTGCTTGAGGTAGAGTGTTTCCAGCCCGGCCCACTGCGCCAGCCGAGGCGTATAATACAGGTTGGTGTTGCCCTCTGGTCGGCTGACGATCTGATCGTCAGGCACAGTCGGGTTAATCAACTCCTTGTAACGCCAGACCCCGCTGTTATAGGGCGGTTCGAGCGTACCCAGACGTTCATCAAAAGTCGCGCGCGAAATGGTTTTCTTCAGCGTGTCCAGATCGTGGGTCACATCCAGCAATCCGCCGCAGGTTTCGCAGGTATAAACCACCTGGTCAACCGGGTATTGCCGTCCACAATCCATGCATTGTAAGATACTCGGCATTGCGCGCTCCAGTACCTGTGTTGATAAGCCACATTAAGGATAACATCAAAGATGACTTTTGCCAGAGCCTTTGCGCCTGCGACAGTTGCCAATGTCGGCGTCGGATTTGATATTCTGGGCCTCGCGGTGCAGGGGTTGGGCGATGTGGTCGAAGCCGAACGGCGGGACGAACCGGGCGTGGTCATGCTTTCGATTGAAGGCGATGGCGGCAGGCTCCCGCTGGATGCGGAAAACAACACAGCAGCGGTGGCCGCCAATGCGGTGTTAAGGGCAATCGGAGCCGGGCAGGGTGTGGGCATTCGCCTGAAGAAGGGGCTGCCCCTTAACAGCGGCCTCGGCAGCAGCGCAGCCAGTGCGGTAGCGGCGGCGGTGGCTGTCAATGCCCTGTTCGATTCGCCGCTGCCCAAAGCGGCTCTGCTGCCGGCCTGTCTGGAAGGCGAAGCGCGAGTCAGCGGCTACCATGCGGATAACGCCGGGCCGAGTCTGCTGGGCGGCATCACCCTGATTGCCGGGACGAACGCCGCGCAAATATATCACCTTCCTGTGCCGGATAAGCTGCATCTCGCACTTGTAACGCCGTCTGTCGATGTGCCGACAGCCCAGGCCCGCGCCGTGCTGCCCCAGTCGATTTCGCTGCATCAGATGGTCGCGCAGACCGCTGCGGTGGCCCGGCTGATCGATGCGCTTTACCGGGGCGATATTGAGGCGATGGGCGCGGCGATGGAGCAGGATGGCGTGATCGAACCGGCACGCGCTCATCTGATGCCACATCTGGCGGCAGTTCGCGCCGCAGCGAAGTGGGCCGGAGCCTGCGGGCTGGTTATCAGCGGGGCGGGGCCAACCCTGTGTGCGGTGTGCGATTCCGCTTCTGTAGCAAAAGTCGCTGCGCAGTCCATGAAGGCTGTGTATGATGAACACGACATCGCCAGCAGCGCGCAGCACACACGTGTCGATGTACAGGGCGCGCAGGTGATTATGGTTAAATCGTGAGTTTAACCGCCGTAAATTGTGAAATTCTTGACAATAAAGTACGGGAAATCTATACTTGGCTCGCTTCTTACGGTAGTGCTGGAAATAAATCATGGTTGAAGTCGTCAAAAACTTTGTCGGCGGCCAGTGGGTCGATGCGCAGTCCGGCGCAGTTTTCGATTCGATTAACCCGGCCACTGAGGAAGTGCTGGCGAAAGCGCCCAACAGCGGCGCGCAGGATGTGGCAGCGGCGGTGCAGGCCGCTAAAGACGCCTATAAAAGCTGGCGACTGACCCCCGCGCCGCGCCGGGGCGAAATTCTCTTCCGGGTGGCGCAGTTGCTTACCGAGCGTAAGGAGCAGCTTGCCCGCCTGATGACTCAGGAAATGGGCAAGATTGTCGCCGAGACGCGCGGTGACGTACAGGAAGCCATCGACATGGCCTACTACATGGGCGGTGAGGGCCGCCGCCTGTTCGGTTACACTGCGCCAGTCGAGATGCCCAACAAGTTTGGTATGGCGCTGCGCGACTCGGTGGGTGTGGTTGGTCTGATTACCCCCTGGAACTTTCCCATCGCAGTACCAAGCTGGAAGATGCTGCCGGCGCTGGTTGCCGGGAATACTGTCGTGTGGAAACCCGGCGAAGATACCCCGGCGATTTCTGCGGCGTTTGTCCGAGTCTTTGAAGATGCCGGCCTGCCGCTGGGTGTGCTTAATCTGGTGACCGGGGCTGGCGAAACGGGTGAGGCGCTGGTTTCGCACCCTGATGTGCGGGTGATTTCATTTACCGGCTCCACGACAACCGGCCTGAAGGTGTATACCAGAGCCGCCGGCATGGGCAAAAAAGTCACGCTCGAAATGGGTGGCAAGAACGCTGTTATCGTCATGGACGACGCCAACCTCGATCTGGCAGTCGAGGCGATCACGTGGAGCGCCTTTGGCACGACCGGCCAACGCTGCACCGCCGCCAGCCGGCTGATCGTCCAGCGTGGGATCAAACCGAAACTGGTTGACGCGCTGGCGGAAAAAGCGCGCAGCCTGAAGCTTGGCGACGGCCTGGACGATTCGGTGGATGTCGGGCCGCTGGTCAATCAGAAGGCGCTGGACAAAGTATCCGGCTACATGGATGTGGCCCGGCAGGAAGGTGTCAGGATTGTAACCGGTGGGCAGCGGGCTGATCTTGGGCGAGGCTACTTCTTCCAGCCGACTCTGTTCGATGGTGTGCAGCGCGGGATGCGGGTCGAACAGGAAGAAATCTTTGGGCCGGTGCTGTCGATCATCGAGGTCGGCTCACTCGAAGAGGCGATAGATGTCAACAACAGCGTGATGTACGGCCTGTCCAGCAGCATCTTTACGGAGAATGTCAACGCCGCTTTTCGGGCGATTCGCGATCTGACAACCGGGATTGTCTATATCAATCATGGCACAACCGGCGCGGAGATTCAGTTTCCGTTTGGCGGCACACGCGGCACGGGCAATGGAATGCGTGAAGCGGGGCAGGCGGCACTCGATAGCTTTACCGAATGGAAGTCGGTGTACGTCGATTACAGTGGACGGTTGCAGCGTGCTCAGATCGACACGGACACGATTCTGAGCGAGACCTGAATACAAGATGAATAAAACAGATTTTTTTCTGCTTTTTATCGCCAATCTTAGAGAAATGCGGTAATCTAGGCATGGAGCGACAGCTTTACTGGGACTCCTCTTATGAGATTGTCATGAGCCTGGTAGACAGGTATCCTGAAGTCGATGTTGAAACCGTTGGTGTGGAACAGCTCTATCAGTGGATTATTGAGCTGCCCAATTTTGCGGATGATCCCGATTTTGCCAACGAAGGCATACTCAACGACATACTGCGAGAATGGTACGAGGAGGTCAATCCTTCATGACTCAGTTCGATCTGCGCGAGTTGCAGACTACGGAGTTCCCGGTTCCTGACGAACTCCAGAGCAACCTTGCGATCACCAGTTTGAGTAAAGTGTATAACTGGAGCCGGCGCTCGTCGATGTGGCCGCTGCTGTTCGGGCTGGCGTGCTGCGCGATTGAGATGATCGGCACGGCAGCGTCACGTTTTGATCTGTCGCGTTTTGGTATGGAAGTCATGCGCGGCAGTCCCCGCCAGTCTGACCTGATGATTATCTCCGGCACCGTCACCAAGAAGATGGTTGTGCCGATTGTTCGGCTCTATAACCAGATGCCAGAGCCAAAATATGTTCTGGCAATGGGCGCCTGCGCCAGCGGCGGCGGCCCGTTCAAGGAAGGTTACAACGTCGTTTCCGGCATTGACAAATATCTGCCGGTAGATGTCTATGTGCCTGGCTGCCCACCGACCCCGCAGGCGCTGCTCTACGGCCTGATTGCCCTGCAGAAGAAAATCGACGGACAGTCGCTGGCGAACATGGATGATGTTCCCTGGTACGGAGTTGGTCCGGCGGAACCCACGCCTGTGCCGGTGCTGGGGCCGGATATTATCGACCCGCGCCAGATGGATCTGATCCGGCGGCAGGCGGAGATGGCCGCACAGGGCAAGCAGTTTGCGGTGCGTGAACTGCCGGCCCTGCCTGAAAAGAAGGCCGAACCGAAGAAAGTTGCGGCTCAGGCGGCAGCGCCGAAAGCTGACGAGGAAATGGACCCGGCCAAAGCGGAGCGGCTGCGCAAGCGCGAAGCGGCGCTGGCCCGCAAGAAGGCGCGTGAGGCCGCAGCAGAGAAGGATGGGTAATCGATGGCAATCGCAGTGCCACAAACAACCAAACTCAACCTCAGTGAAACGCTCGACTGGCTGAAGCAGCGGTATCCTGATGCCGTGAAAGACGACGAGCGTCAGGGATTTTCTGGTGTCATCGTGGACAAAAACAGGCTGCGCGAGGTGGCGCAGGTGATCCGCGATGAGCTGGGATTTGATTACCTTTCCAGTGCCACAGCCGTTGATTATTTCGGCATCTCGAATCACATGGAGATGGTCTATCACGCCTATCGCACCAGCGGCGGTCCGGCGCTGGTTTTCAAAGCGCAGACAGACCGCGAAAATGCCGAAATCCCCTCGCTGATCGACGTGTGGCCCGGCGTGGATTTTCAGGAACGCGAGGCATACGATCTGTACGGTATCCGCTTCCCCGGTCACCCCAATCTGAAGCGTATCCTGATGTGGGATGGCTTCAACGGTCATCCGATGCGCAAGGATTGGAAAGAGGCCTACTACGAAGAGGAACACAAACCGTTTGACAGCCGCTGGCCGAGCGGGTGGGTACACCGTGCCGAAGAGAGGAACATCTACGGCAAGAACGTGCGTTATCCCGATGACATCGACCTGTCGCGCCTGAGCGATACGTCGGAGGCCACGCTGTACGCCGGCCTCGGTCTGGGTGTGGACGTACACGAACTCGACACCGACGGCATCAGGACAGACCGGCTGGTGGTCAATATGGGGCCACATCACCCCAGCACGCATGGGGTTTTCCGCATGATCGTGACGCTCAACGGCGAAACGATTGAAACGCTTGAGCCGGTGATGGGGTATCTGCACCGCAACCACGAAAAGATCGGGGAGCGAAACTCGTTCCTGCACAATATCCCGTTCACAGACCGGCTGGATTACCTGTCCAGCATGGGCAACAATTTTGGCTATGTGCTGGCTGTTGAGAAGCTTCTGGCGCAGGGGGCGCGTTACACGCCGCCGACGTACCGCGTCGAAGTGATTCGCGTGTTGATGGCTGAACTGACCCGTATTGTCAACCATCTGTGGTCGCTGGGTTTCCTGCTCAATGACCTGGGCGCATTCTTCACGCCGATGCTGTACGCTAACAACGAACGCGAGAAGATTCTCGACTTCTTCGAGGCCGTGGCTGGCAGCCGCCTGATGTGCAACTACATGCGCTTTGGCGGGGTATTTGCTGATATTCCAGAGCGGATGTACGGCGTCGCCCATCTGATCAATGACCGCGTGCGCGACTTCGACACGATGGAATATCTGACCGACATGATTACCGAGCGTCTGCCACGCTTCTTCGATGAGTTTGAACGCCTGCTGGTCGGTAACGAAATTCTGCGAGACCGCACTATCGGCGTCGGTGTGCTGCCGTATGATCTGGCGATTGCGCTCAGTACCTGCGGCCCGCTGCTGCGCGGCAGTGGCGTGCCCTATGATGTCCGCCGCGCTGAACCTTACAGCATTTACCCGGAACTCGATTTCGACATTCCAGTGGGCAAAAATGGCGATATCTATGACCGCTTCATGGTGCGGATCCAGGAGATGCGCGAGAGTGTGCGTATCCTCAAGCAGCTTCTCCCACGCCTTGAAGCCACCAAAGGTGAAGATGTCGTCACCAAAGTCGGCCATACGCCCCGTGTGCCGATAGGCGAGGCTTATGGCCGGGTGGAGAATCCCAAAGGCGAACTGGGCTTCTACGTCGTTTCTGAAGGCGACGAAAAAGGCCCGCAGAATCCCTGGCGCTATCACGTGCGCGCCCCAAGCTTCATCAATCTGACGGCGCTGGGGCCGATGTGCGTCGGGCATAAGGTTGCCGATGTGGTGACAATCCTCGGCAGTATCGACATTGTTCTGGGCGAAACAGACCGTTAGGAAGGGTTATCGAGCGTATGTACGGACAGGGAATCGCAAAAGGTCTGTGGATCACCTTTAAGCATTTCGTCAACACCTATGTGGATGACATCCGCTATGCCGGTCGTAAGTATATGGATCAGGCGCATTTCCCGGTACGCCAGAGTCCCAAAGCGCAGGGCGCATTCACGGTGCAGTATCCTGACGAAAAGATCGCTGTGCCGGAGCGTTTTCGCTTTGTGCCGTTTCTGGTCGTTGAGGATTATGACCATCCTGAACGGCCCGGTCATGACTGGTGCACAAGTTGTGGCATCTGCCCCAAGGTGTGCCCGCCGCAGTGTATCTGGATTGTGCGCGGGCAGGACCCCGTCACCGGGCGACCTGTGCCGGAACCTGAGGCATTTTTCATCGATATCGACCTCTGCATGAACTGCGGCTACTGTGCCGAATTCTGCCCGTTTGATGCGATCAAGATGGATCATGATTATGAGCTTGCCAGCTATGATCGCACGACTAACCACATTTTCGATAAGGACAAATTGTCCAAGGAAATGCGCTACTGGAAAACCATTGCGCCGACTCGCGCAGTCGAAGAAATGGAAGCGCGCGGCGGTTGGGATCATAAGGACGTGCAGAAGGAAAAAGCCAAAGCCGCACGCGCTGTGGCTCAGGCCAGAAAGACCGAGGCCGAAAAGCCGGCTGATGGCGACGGCAACGCGGCCCCCGCAGCCCAGGCGGCCAGCGCCGACGCCGACGCTGAAAAGGCGAAAGCGGAACGGCTCGCCAAGCGCGAAGCAGCGCTGGCCCGCAAACGCGCCCGCGAAGCTGGCGAACAGGGCTGAGGTTGATCGGATAACTGGGTAACCGTCAAGGCCCGGTCGGTTGATCGGGTCTTTGTAATCCAACAAAAATCACGGACGAATTTTGAAGATAGTGATTATGCTTATTCTTGGGGATGCCCGTTTATCGATGAGACTGGTGACAAGCCTATGAGTGATATCAAGCAGCAGGTTCTGGATGCGCTGAGCACGGTGATTGAGCCGGAACTGCACCAGGATATTGTTTCGCTGGAGATGGTGCGCGACCTGACTGTCGAAGGCGACACCGCTAAATTTACTATCGTCCTGACTACGCCGGCCTGCCCGCTGAAACATGTCTTTCAGGAACGCTGTACCGAGGCGCTGATCGGCAAAGTGCCGGGTATCAACCGGGTCGAAATCAAGTGGGACTCCCAGGTTCCGATGGATCACCGCATTCAGGGCCGCCTCGACGTACCCATGAACAGCATTATCGCGGTGGGCAGCGGCAAAGGCGGCGTGGGCAAGAGCACGGTTTCTGTCAACCTGGCTGTGGCCCTGGCGGAGGCGGGGGCGCGGGTCGGCCTGCTGGATGCCGACATCCTCAACCCGAATGTGCCGACGATGATGGGCCTCGGTTATGGCCGCCCAAAGGTCGCGGGCGAAAAGATGATTCCGCTGGAAGCCTACGGCGTCAAGGTCATGAGTACCGGTTTTCTGACTACACCGGATAAGCCCATGATTATGCGCGGCCCGATGCTCCATAGCGCCATTCGCCAGTTCTTTATCGATGTCGAGTGGGACCGGCTGGACTACATGGTTGTCGATTTGCCACCAGGGACCGGAGATGCGCCTCTGTCTCTGGCGCAGTCCTTCCCGCTGACCGGGGCCATTATCGTCACGCAGCCGCAGGATGTCGCGATTTCCGACGCGCTGCGCAGCGTGGCGATGTTCGAGAAGCTGAACGTGCCGATCATCGGTATTGTCGAGAATATGTCCGGGGAGTTCTTCGGCTCTGGCGGCGGCGAGAAACTGGCCGAGCAGCGCGGGCTGACCTTTTTAGGGCGTGTGCCGATGGCTGCTGCGGTGCGCGAAGGCGGCGATTATGGCCGCCCGATTGTCGTCAGCCAGCCGGATAGCCCGGCGGGACAGGCGTTCGCGCAGCTTGCGCAGATAATTGCCGCACGGGTCAGCGTGCTGATGCTGTCTGATTCCAACACGATACCCCTCAACATCATTGGTTGATGGGTTTGGTCAGGTATGGAGGGCAGGGGGCACTGGCCCCCTGTCTGTGTGTGTACTCTCCGATCAGCCGTTGCGCTAGTCATCCATCCCGATCACCTGAATTGTTTCTTCGCTGTCGCCCACCGGGTTGTAGCGCCCGATCAACAGCCAGAAGAGAAAACTGAATACCAGCGCGGCGATCAGCCCTAACAGAAATTCGCGCCCCAGATCGCGCACATTGGCCCAGTAGAACAGCAGAAATCCGGTGAAAGCGACCACGATGATTGCCAGGCGGCGGCGTCTGGCTTCGGTGCGCTGTACCAGCAGCAGCAGCAGGCTCAGTACCCCGGCCAGCAGGAGAAATGCCCCACCGTTCATTGTTGATGTCCTCATCAGCTTACTCAAATCCTGCTCATTATACCGCCTGAAGAGCCGCCGGATGGCTATCACAAACGCAATTCTAAGGTATACTTGAATTGTTATAAACCCATTCAATTGACCTTGCTACAGGAGTAAATTCGGGTGCTGGATATTCGTGTGACGGAAAAGAATGGCGTCGCGGTAATTGAGGTGCAGGGGCGTATTGATAGTTCGACTGCCGGCGAACTTGGGGAGGCGCTGACCAGCGTCATTGATGACGGTTATAATCAGGTGGTGCTGGATATCGCCGGTGTTGATTATATGAGCAGTGCCGGGCTGCGCGAACTCGTCTCCGCGCTCAAGAAACTGCGCAATACCAGCGGCGATATGCGCATCGCGCAGGTTAAAGAGCGCGTCTACGAAGTGCTGGAACTTTCCGGTTTACATACGATCTTCCAGATTTTCGACTCGCAGGCTGAAGCCATCCGCAGCTTCTAGTCACATGACCATTGATCGCAATCATAAGCGTATTCGTGCCCGGCTGGAGGAAATTCCGCTGGCCTGTGAATTTGTCCGCGAGGTGGCTATCCGAGCCGGGCTGGATGAAAAAGCGGTACATCACTGCCAGCTTGCTGTCGATGAAGCCTGTACCAACATTATTGAACATGGCTACGGCAGCGACCAGCCCGATCAGGTCATTGAGGTGATTTGCTCTTACGCGCCGCCGGCGTTTACCATCGAGATCATCGATTCTGGCCCGGCGCATGATCCGCTGCAACATCCGCCGCCTGACCCGGATGGAGAACTTGACGAGCGCAGGATCGGGGGATGGGGGGTCCTGTTCATACGGAAGTTTATGGATGAGGTGGCCTACCAGCGGCGAAACAATCGGAACCACCTTCTCATGACCAAGTATCTGCCGCACGGCAGGCCCACAAATGCAACAGAAAGCAGCGAAAATCAGGTGACGGTGATCGACGTATCCAAAGAAGTGAAGGTTTTTGTGCTGTCGGGCCGGATCGACACGGCGGCCAGTCGCGAACTCGAACACAGTTTTACGCAGCATCTCAACAGCGGCCAGCGGCATTTCGTGCTGGATATGGCCGCAGTCGAGTATATTTCCAGTGCCGGTTTGAAGATGCTGGTCTCAGTCTGGAAACGCACTCGCGATGATAAAGGCGATCTAATTCTCGCCGGGCTGCAGCCGGCTGTACGCGAAGTGCTTCGGCTGCTTGGCTTTGATCTGGTTTTCACGATCTTCGAGTCGGCAGATGAAGCCACTGCGCGTTACAGGTCGTAAATGAGGGTGGTCTGATCGGCCAGGCCGGTTAATTTCTTCGCCACGAGTCGATGTCATTCAGATTCACCTGACCGAATGGCGGCAGGAAACCGTCAGGACCATCACAGGCCGCAGCGCCTTCCTGGGGCAGGTCTGTCCGCGGGGCCAGCAGGGGTGTTTCCGGGCTGAAATAATTCCAGGCTGCGCGCGAAATCCCCTCGATCAGCGGCCAGGCCCGCGTAAAACTGAAAAAGTCTGTGTCTTCCCACACAAAAACCGAAATGATGTAGTTGCGCCCGTTGGGCGGGTAGACGATGCCGGCGTCACCATGCATGTTATTGAGCCAACCATTCTTATGCGAAATGCGCGTGTTTGGCGGAATACCGCCCTGTAACAGCCGCTGCAGATGGTTCCCGCTCATCAATTCGAGCATCTGGCGGCATTCGTTCTGGGTGAAAGAACCGTCGGGGATGGCCGCCATCAAACCGGAGCCATAATTGGCGCAGTCGTAAACCATCCCTAGCAATGTCCCCAAATCTTCGGCTGTCGTCTGATTGTACGGGTCTGGCCTGGTATTGAAGTTTGGGTTTGGCGAGGTCGGTGGGGCAGGTATCGAGCCGAACTGCTGGCCTTCCACCCCCAGCACAAACGGCGCGGAAATGAAGGTATTGCGCGCACCGAGATACTGCGCTGTTTCTGTGACGCTGGCAAGCCCTCTGAAAATGTCGTTGCCGCCGCCGATGATCTGCATAATCAGGTTCGATGACGAGTTGTTGCTGCACAGCAGCGAGTTCGCCATCAGAAAGGCTTCCTCGTCGGTGGGGGCCAGCGCCAGCGTGCGATAATAGTCGATCATGATGGGTAGTTTAATGGTGCTGGCTGCCGACATCGCCACGTCCGCGTTGAGATTGATCTCTTCACCGGTCTGCAGGTCCATGATATAGACCGATGCCACCGTTGTCTGGCCGTCGTAAATGAAGCCCTGCGAGTCCAGATAGGCGACGATCATCTCTTCGAGCGTATCGAGGGTCGTGAATGATGCTCCGGTGTCTACCAACGGCAGATTGACCGTCCGGTTCACCGGGTCGCGCAGCGCCGCGTCAATCATCGGCAGCGCCCGGCGCACATCAAGCTGCCGACCGCCGAGGCCGGGGCGAATAGTCAGGGTTTGCAAGTCATAATCGCTGCTGCCCGGCTGGCGATCATAGCGCAGACTGATTTCCCGCAGGAACTGGTCGAGCAGGCCGGTCTGATAATCCGCCTGAAGTGGGACGTTAACTACGCTGCGTTCTTCCTGCCCCAGCAGATAATTGAAGAAGCGAATCCAGTTCTGTGTGCCGGAAGCGTTCGCGCTGCGGGCCTCTGCCAGCATGGCTGCGTTGTTGATGCGCATACCGATGGCCGCCGGTTCGAGCAGGATCGGGCTGTCTTCATAATACAGCGTTATCGGGCGCGACAGAGCCTGTTCCCATGTCGCTACAGCCTGACTGGGTGTCAGGCCGCTGACATCAACCCCGGCGACGACAACCCCGGCAGGCAGGCGATCCTGCCGCTGGCTGAAGCCGATCAACTCAAAGATGAACAGGCCGATGGCTCCCAGCAGCATCAGGCTGGAAAGAATCGGCAGGATAGGAAAACTTTGTCGGCGTCGTCGCCGTGTGCCCAGGCCGCTCAGTGTTGATGTCATAGCTTAACGGGGGATCGAATGCTCAAGGCCTGTTGGATGGCGTGATAGTGAAAGCTGTGCAGACGAGGCAGCGCGGTGGGGTCTGTCCACCGGTAATCCAGCAGTTCCGCGCTTAATTTGCCAATATCGCCGTTGAGATAACACAGGTAGGCCATATCCAGATGATTGCCAAAATCGACTTTTGCCAGCAGCACCGGTCCAACCTGGATGTCGAGTTCCAATTCTTCTCGCAGTTCGCGCCGAACCGTTTCTGCCGGGTCCTCGTTCCGGTCTACCCAGCCGCCAGGTAGTCCCCACGGATGGTGTGGATGAAAGACATGCTCGACGAGCAGCACCTGTCCTGCTTCGTTGAACACGACCCCGACCACGCCGGCGGTGAAACGTGGCTGGCGGATGCGCCACATGATCCTGGCTGAATAAGCCAGCCAGGGCGCGCGCCGGATAACTCCGGCCACATGACGCCAGAATTGAGTTCCCGCCATCACACTTCCGTTACTAAATAAACAGTCTTTCTGCCCGGTCATCAGTGTAGCGGACGCCCGCTGGAACGTCAACCGGCGCAAATTGTCCTCTAATACGGGCTTAACGCTTGCGAAATGCGAACTATTTTTTTGATTGTGCTATACTTAAAAAGATAACAAACTGGTTTGCTCAGGACGGGCACAGTGGCTCAGGCAACGCTCGACTTTACCGATATTTTTGTTCGCTCTCCCGGCGATCTACTGTACTTTCTGGCGGTTGTTCTCATAATTGAGGCCGGGGTGTTTATGGCGCTGGAGCGGCGGCTCCGCACACCGGATGACCACGGCGCGGAACGCTATCTGCTGGCGGGCATCGGCGCGACCATCGTCTGGGCGCTGCTGATGATCGGCGCGGTGTTTGCGCTGCTGACCGGTCAGGATGCGGGTGTGATTCTGCCCCCGCTGGAACGGATCGCGCAGGTGGTCACCATTGTTATGTTTGGCTGGGCTTTTCTGACTGCCGATCATGCTCACTGGGGCCGCAGCGCGAATATCGTTCTGCTGTCGGGGCTGGCGCTGTTGATTGTGGGTTACATCATTACCGGCGTACAGTGGCCGGACCTGGCTGCCAGCGTTGACTTTAATCTGAGTGTGTTCGGCCTTGCCTGGACGCTGATTCCGGCGCTTCTGGCGCTGGCTGGCATTTTGCTGACGATCGTCTATTTTCGTCTGATTGCCGATGCTCCGCTGAAGCTGGTCTTTTTTACGGTGCTGCTGGTCGGTTACGCTGGCACTCTGGCGCAGATCGGGCAGGGCAATATCATCGGTGACGCGGCGGGTCTGGCCCGGCTGACCTTTCTGGCGGCGCTCCCGGTGGTGCCGGCGGTCATCTACCGTCTGATTGTGGCTCACCTGCATATCGAACGGCTGGCTGCCAGCCAGTCCATGCCGGGGCTGTCCAGCGGGGACCCGACGCCGCAGTCGATGCCGGCGCTGCAAACCGAGCCTATCGCAGCAGCCACGCCGGTCGAGCGTGAATCTGCTCAACTGCTGCGGGCACTGGGCCTGATCCTTGAAAAGCCATCCCCGGCGGAAATTCCGCAGCACATTGTCCACACCGCGCTGGAAATCCTCAAGGCGGATGTGGGCCTGCTGCTGACTCTGCACGACGCCAACTATGCCGACATCGCCTACGCTTATGACGCCGGGCTGAGTCGTCCGATTTCGGCGCTGTCGCTCAATCTGGATGACCAGCCCACACTGGTTAACGCGATTGAGCGCCGGGCGCAGCGCCCGCTGTATCCAGACCGGAACGCCGAGGAATTGCAGGACCTATACACCCGGCTCGACATCAGCCAGATGGGGCCGGCCTATTTTCAACCGTTGACGAAAGAAGATGATCTGGTTGGCGTGCTGGTTGTAGCCCTGCCGTATACCGGGCGCGAACTGACCGGTCCTGAACGCGAACGGCTGAAGGGCATTGCCATCATCTCCAGCGGCCTGCTGGCACTGAGTTTTGAGGCTATTGCCGCCCAGCACCGCGCTGAAGAGCGGGCCATTGAAGCCATGATTCAGGGTGTCAGCCTGGACGAAGTGGCCGACGATGATGTGCTGGCTGCGCGCCAGGAAATGCAGGCCAATCTTGAAGCCGCGCGCGCCCAGATCGCAGCACTCAGCCAGCAGGTGACGGAGCTAAAGATCGAACTCGACTATGAGCGCGGGCGGCTGACTGAGCTGCTGGACGATACGCAGGAAGGGCTGTCGATTTCGCAGCGTATCATTGCCCTCAATGAAGAGCAGCAGCGATTGCAGCAGGAGCGTGACGCGCTCATGCGTCGCTTGCAGGATGCCGAAACGGCGTTGGCCGGGGCTACTGGCAGCGACAACGCGGACGTGTACAACGCCATGATTGAGATGTTGCAGCGCGAACGCGACGATCTGATGGCTCAGCGCGAGCAGTTGCAGGCTCAGCTTGAGGAACTGCGCGCCGGCGGACAGGCCACACTGCCAGAATCGTTCCAGCAGATGCTGAGCCGCATGACCGACGACCGGGCGCGTCTCGAAGTTGAGCGGGATCGCCTCAGCAGCCAACTGGCTGATCTTGAAGCCCAGTTGAGCGCGCTGGGCATCGAAAACGGCCCGTCTGGCCTGGCACAGCTTGTGGGGCAGTTGCACGAACAGCGCGCCAGCTTGCAGGCCAAATACGACGCTATGAAGGCAGAGCGCGATACCCTGCTGCGCGAGCGCGCCCGGCTCGAAGCAGCTATCGAACGCGAACAGGCCCGTGACAAGCAGATTGATGACTTGCAGCAGGAAATCGCTCATCTGGCTGCCGACCGCGAAGCTATACTCAAACAGCGGGAAAAACTGCGCGCCGAACGCGAAGAACTGCTGGCGAAGCTGGACTCCATCAAAGAGCATCGCGCTCGTCTGCTGGCCGAAGCTGAGGGCTACCGGCTGGAACTCGAAGAGGCACACGAAGAACAGGCGCAACTGCGCGCCCGCTTGCAGCAGCTTGCTGATGAACGCAGCGACCTGATGAAGGCGCTGGATCGCATCCACGCGGACCGGCAGAAACTGGTGAGCGAACGCGATCAACTGCTGGCGCGTGTCGAAGGCGATCGGGATCGCTTGCAGCAGCTTGGCGCTGATGGGGTTGGTTCGCTGACCAGCATGATTGAAGAACTCACCGAGCAGCGCAGCCAGCTTGAACGGGAGCTTAATCAGGTGCGCACGGCACTGGCTGCCGCCGAAGATCGCATCGAAATGCTTCAGGTGCAGACCAATGCCCGCGAAGCCCAGGTCATGCCCAAGGTGGAAGACCCGGCGCTGATTCTGGGGATGGTTCAGGAACTGCGCACGCCCATGACTTCGATTGTCGGCTATGTCGATCTGCTGTTGGCGGAATCCGCCGGGATTCTGGGCGAGATGCAGCGCAAGTTCTTGCAGCGGGTGCAGACCAATGTTGCCCGTCTGACCGCCATGCTGGACGATCTCACCCGCATAACGGCGCTCGATACCGGCCAGTTTGTGCTGGTGGCGCAGCCCGTCGATGTTATCGGCCTGATCGAGGACGCTATCACCAATTCGGCCAGCCAGTTTCGTGAAAAGGGCCTGACGGTGCATCTCGATCTCACCGAGGACATGCCCCTTGTGCCAGCCGATCAGGATGCGATGGGCCAGATCATCACCCAGTTGCTGACGAACGCTTACCTCGCTTCGCCGCCCAACACTGAGGTGCTGGTTACAGCCCGCCGCCAGCCAACCAACATAAATGGCTCCGGCGAACGGGTGGACGCCCTGTTTGTTTCGATTGAGGACCGGGGTGGGGGAATCGCGCCGGAAGATCAGCCGCGCGTTTTCAGCCGAAAATACAAAGCCGATAACCCGCTCATTCAGGGGTTGGGCGATACCGGTGTTGGCCTTGCCATTGCCAAGGCGCTGGTTGAAGCGCATGGAGGGCGGCTCTGGCTGGAATCCGAGGAAGGGGTGGGCAGCCGCTTCAATTTTGTGCTGCCGCTTGAACCCGCTCTGGAAGAAGTAGAAGGTTAATTCATGCAGCGGGACATCGGCAATGAGGTCATCGTCGCCATTATTGTTGTCGGGGTGCTGGCCTTCGCGCTGACATTCGGTATTATTCTCTCGCTGTCTAATTCGGGTACAGGGGGCGCGGCAGTGGTCCAGATGAGCACTGCGACCGAGGCTGCATCACCCACAGAAGTGGCTGTTCTGATTTCGGACACACCTTTGCCCGCAGCAACCGCCACCGACACCGAAGCGCCGACAGCTACACCTTCGCTGACTGCGACCCTGACCCCCTCTCCATCGGCAACCCTGACATCGACTCAGACAGCGACGCACACGCCGACTCAGACCCCTACACCAACTCATACCGCTACCCACACGGATACACCCACCCAGACGAGGACAGCGACTGCTACCCCTAGCGCAACAGAGACGGAGCAACCTACCGCGACAGCCACGTTCACCCGCACGCCTTCAGCAACACCGACTCTGACCCGAACTCCAAGCCGAACTCCGACAGCCACAACCACCGCGACCCAAGTGCCTTCCAACACCCCAGCCCCGACCAATACGCCGGAAGCCAGTGTATGTATTGCGCCGTTTGGCTGGGTGATCTATGGCGTTCAGGCCGGCGACACGCTCGATTCAATTGCCGGCGCAACCGACAGCACCGCAGCGGAACTGCGCACAGCAAACTGCCTGGCTCCAACAGACACAATCCGCCCCGGCGACAGGCTTTACGTCCCGCGTCTGCCGGCTGTAACCGCGCAGACGGGCCTGTCTTCCCCCGATAATGTACTGGCGGCGGAGGGCTGCACACATCCCGGCGCGGTCATCACCAGCCCGGTTCCCGGCCAGCGTGTTCAGGGGATGTTTGCGGTGCGCGGCACGGCGCTGGCGGATAACTTTGCTTATTACCGCATCGAAATTCGCCCGGATTTCGCCAGTGTCTACAGCTTTTACACTCGCTCGGAAGCCACAGTGGTCAATGATACCCTGACCGAAATTGATGGCAGCGTTTTTGGCCCCGGTCTGCACTGGATTCGCATCAGCGTGATCGACAACACCGGCAGGGCCAGCATCACCCCCTGCGCGATCCCGGTGTTCATCGAATGACTATAGAATAGTCCCATCTCATGGGTTAAACTTGCTCCGTTTGGTAATCGGACGGAGCCGCTATGTCATCTCGCAAACCTTCGCGTATTCGCTGGTTTTTCGGCTTTGTATTGTTTCGCATCGTCCCCGCACTGCTTGTCGTGGCAATTCTCTGGACCGGCTGGGGCGTGCTCCAGCAGGTGCTCCGGCGGATCAACGAGCAGGCCGAGTATGAACAGCGTCGCCCGACCTATGCCCTGACTGCGACGGCTATTTCCCTGACGCTGCCCACCCGTGATGCAGACCGTTCCGCGCAGCGTGGGGCGGGGCGCATCCTGGCGCAGCCCATCACTGACGATATGGCGACGGTGATTGCACAGTTCGTGACGAACACGCCGGCCAATGCAGCAGCCCCGGACATCGCTTTTGCTACGAATACCCCGGCGGCGCCTTCGCAGTCCGACACAGCCGAAGCCAGTCCGACCCCGGCCCCGGCGTTCGAGATGGAGATCAGCACGCCGCGCCCGCTGCCGACCGTGCTGTTTTTGGGCGACCCGGACCCCAATCAGGTCGATGTGACGGCCATTCCCACTCGCGTTCAGCCCATTGACCGGCAGGGCTACGATCTGATGAACATCCTGCTGCTGGGGACGGATGAGGAACTGTCTAACGACGGTTTCCGCCGCACAGATACGATGATTATTCTTTCGATCAACCGGGACACCGGTTCTGTCGCTATGCTGAGTCTGCCGCGTGATTTGTTCGTTTATATTCCGGCATGGGGGATGCAGCGGCTTAATCTGGCGTGGGCGCGGGGCGATAATGGCGGCTGGGTTGACGGCCCGTTTGTACTGATTCGCCATGCTAGTTTATTCTAATTTGTCATCTACTTGCATTACAACGCACTGTAAGTTATCTGCTGTT
>Ga0079224_100001866_pt1 | contig 24887 bp, 21 predicted proteins | sample Stecom2015_FD_80414 | JGI IMG/M metagenome (GOLD analysis project Ga0079224, IMG submission 80414) | Agricultural soil microbial communities from Utah to study Nitrogen management - Steer compost 2015 | ecosystem: Environmental > Terrestrial > Soil > Agricultural land | place: USA: Utah... | reverse complement strand
GCAGCACGGGCGCCACGGGTCGCAGCACGGGCGCGACGGGTCGCAGCACGGGCGCCACGGGTCGCAGCACCGGCGCCCGCGGAGTCCCGGCGGCACGCCGCACCGGGCCGGCCGGAAAGGCACCCTCCGGCGCCGGTCGGGGTCGCAGCGCTCCCGCGGCGGACTCACCGAAGGCGCCCCGGGGAAAGCGACCGGGCAGTGGTGGTGGGCGTCCGGGTTCCGGGCGCGGCCGCTCCCGCTGAGCCGCCGCCCGTCCTTGTCGCCTGAGGCCCCTCAGGTGAGGGGAGGAGCCGGTGCGCTTCAATAGAAGGGCAGGGCTCGCATCGCCTGGCCCCTGGCCGGCAGTCATAGCCGCAGCCCTTCCGATCCCGTGCCCTCGGGCAGGGGCGGTCCGGCCCTGCCGGCTCCGGCTCCGGCATCGGTCGGGGAGGGGGGCCCGTGTCGGAAGGTCCTGTTATAACGCTGGACCGCCCGGCCGAAGCCCCGCTCCGACCGCGCCCTCCTGACATGCGCGCCGCCCTCCTGATCGTACTGTTGCTGCTCGTCGCCCTCACCGGGTGCTCCGAGAACCGGGACCAGCTCCTCGCCGAGCTGCAGAGTCCCCGTCCCGAGATCCGGGCTTCCGCCCTCAACCGGCTCGCGGAGGACTTCGGAGAAAACGAGCTCATCCTCTTCACCACCGCAGCCAAGGACGTGGCCGGCGTGGTGCGTGCTGAGGCGGCCACCGCGTTGGGACGGAGTCAGGATCCCCGGGTGGTGGACCTCCTCGGCGAGCTCCTGGCCGACCCCGAAGAGCGGGTCCAGACCGCCGCCGCCCAGGCGCTGGCGGAGATCGATCACCCGAAGGCACGTTCGTATCTGACCCTGCAGTACGCGCGGCATGGGCGTTCGGTCCGCCTGGCGATCATCAAGGCGCTGGAGTCGGCAGACGTCCCGGAGGCAATGCGGGACGTCGTCGAAGCCGAGAACCGGACGGTCTGGGAGCGCAATGTGGACGCGCTCGAATCCGGTGGGGTGATGGAGCAGGTGGCGGCGGCCGAGGCGATCGGTCGCAGCGGCCGTCCGGAAGGGGTGGGCCGCTTGGCTGAGCTGGCGCGGGATCGTCAGGTGATCCTGGCGGCCGCCGCAGTCCGGGGGCTCGCCGAGTCCCAGGACCCCCGGGTCGCTCCTGCCATCCTGCCGCTGCTGGACTCGCCGTCGCTCACCCTCCGCGAAGCGGCCAGCCTCGCCATGGCGCGCCTCCGGGACCCTGCGGCGGTTCCCGCCCTCCAGGCGGTCGCGCTGCAGAAGGACGCCGCCGCACCGGCCGCGGTCGAAGCGCTGCTGGCCTATGCCCCTTCCGCAGAGGTGAACGCCGCGCTGTGCGCCATCGCCCTGGATGGCGCGGGGCGTGAAGCGCGCCGTCTGACCCGACCGCTGCGTGCGCGGGGCTGTCCGCTGGAGCCCATCGAGGCCCGTCTCGCAAATCCCGAGGGGCGCGAGGCGGCACTGCAGGCCGTCCTGGTGCTTGGTCCCCGGGCGAAGCCCCTGCGTGAGCAGGTGCTCGCGCTCGTCGATGTTCCGGAGATCCGCGCGACCGCGATCGAGGCGGCGGGTGCGATGGGGGATCCTGCGTCGGCCGAAGCACTCGGCGCCGTGGCCAGGGCGGAGCTCGCGGCGTTGGAGGCCCAGCGGGAAGACTGGGTGAAGGTGCCGCCGGAGCCGAGCGAAGAGGACCTCCGGGCCAAGGCGGAGGCCCTCGCCGACAACCGCTTCGCGCAGCTCATGGGGAAGGTCCGGGAGGCGGATGCTGCCCGCGCCCATGGGACCGAGGAGGCCCTCCTTCCGGACGAGCTCGTTGCCGACCTGGACGCGGAGCGGGTCCGTTCCGCGATCCGGGCGCTGGTGGCCTGGGGGCAGGTCCGGGGAGAGGGGGCCGAAAAGGTCCTCGCACCACTCACCCGCGATCCCCATGCGGAGCTGCGAAGCGGGGCGAGATTGGCGCTCGCCCATCTCGGCACGCCCAGCGCACTGGCACTCGCAGCCGAGGAGTTCCGGGATGGCACGCTCAATGGCAGCCTCGCGGTCGCAGAGGCCATGGCGGACGCAGGCGAGGCCGGACGGCGTTCCCTGTTGGCCTCCCTGGAGCGCGCCGGGGGCAACCGGACCGCGCTGCTCGAGGCGCTGATGCACCATCCACTGCCGAAGGACGCCACCGGGTCACTGCTTCCGCTGCTCGAGACGTCGACCGGTGAAGCGGCATTGGCCGCGACCCTGCTCGGGAGACATGGAGATCGGGCCGCGGTCGCTCCCCTGGTGAAGGTCCTGGCGGATCCCACCACCGTCGGCCGTCGGCCATTGGTGTGGGCACTGGGCCAGCTCGGTGACGTGGAGGCGGCGTCCTCGGTGGCGGTGGAACTGTTCCATGACAGCCCCGAGGTCCGCGCCGTCGCGGCGGAGGCCATCGGGCGGTTGAAGGCAAAGGACTACGTTCCTCACCTCACCGCCCTGACGAACGACTATGACGTGCGGGTCCGTGAAGCGGCCTCCGCGGCACTCTCGCAGCTCGGGGGGCCCAGAACGGCCGAAGGGGGGACGCCCTGATGGAAGCCCGGGATCTGAAGGAGCGCGCCGCTGCTGCCTATGCGCGGGGACGCTATGCGCGCGCCGCGCAGCTGTATGCGCAGCTCGGCTCCCTGGAACCGCGCAACGGTCAGGCGAGGCTCCGCCTGGGCGATGCGCTGGTGAAGGCGGGGGAGAAGGGACAGGCCATCGAGGCCTACCGTGCCGCTGCCGAGATGTTCGCCCGGGATGGACTGCTGCCTCGTGCCATCGCGGCCAGCAAGCTGGTCCTCGAACTCGATCCCACCCAGACCTCCGTGCAGCGGATGCTCGCGGAGCTCTACGCCCAGCGCAGGGCCGCGACCGGCCCGCGTCGCGCGGTCTCCCGGCCGGTGGCGGCTGTCACGCCCTCCAGACCTGCGCCTTCGAAGCCGTCTGCGGCGTCCTCTCCGGTGGCGGCTGCTCCGACCCGCACCTCCTCAGCGACCGCTACGCCGGCGCCGGTGCCGAGCCGGATCTTCCTGCCTGGAAGGGAGATGGGATCGGCCCCTCCTGCGCCACTTCCGGCGCCACCCATCCCGGCCGGACTCGAGCCGCGTCGGGACGTCCATGCCGGTCTCATCGCCTTTTCGCGATTCAGCGAACTCGAGATGGACTTCGACGTGCTGGTCCGGATGGCACCGATGGCCGTCCCCCTCAATGCGCTCGACAAGGCCCCGGCGCCAACGGCTGGAGGGGCCGGGCGCGAGGAGGGGGCAGCGGTCAACGCCGGGCTGGGTGGCCCGCAGCCTCAGCCGGTCCCGTCGCCCGGGGAGGCGGCGCCCGCGGAGCCTGTCGCCGCGTCCGAGGCGGGCTCCGACGGCGATGATCTCGACTTCTCCGAGGTCACGGCCGTCGCCGAGGCTCCCGCCGAACCCGCGCCGGTGCCCGCTCGCAAGCGCGCCAGCTTCACCGAACTCGAGCTCGACGACACCTCGCTGCTCAACACCATCGCCGCGGTGGCCGAGGCGGTGGCGGAAGAGGGCGGGTTGCGCAGCGACGAGGAAGAGACGGTCTTCAGCCTCACCGACACCCTGGAGGACGAGGCGACACCTCCCCCGGGCACGCTGCCGCACATCCCCCTCTTCTCGGACCTGCCCACAGATGCCTTCATCGAGCTGTTCGAGCGGTGCCCGCTGCGCCGGGTCCGCGAAGGACAGCGGGTCTTCCAGCAGGGGAGCTACGGCGACGCCTTCTATGTGATCTGTGAGGGGGCGGTGCGGATCGTCCGGGAGAGCGAGGGTGAGGAGCGTGAGCTCGCGGTCCTGGAATCGGGCGCGTTCTTCGGAGAGGTCGCGCTGCTCTCGGATGCGCCTCGCACCGCCTCGGTCGACGGCGCCTCGGACGAGACGCAGCTGCTCGAGATCTCCGCGCCGGTCCTCACCGAGCTCAGCCACCGCTATCCGTCCGTCGCCAAGGCCCTGAAGAAGTTCTGCCGCGAGCGCCTGCTGCGCACCCTGGTCTCCACGTCCGCGCTGTTCCGCTCCTTCGGCAAGGCCTCGCGCCGCAAGCTGCTGGAGCGCTTCCGTGCGCGAGACGTCCCCCGCGGCCACGTCTTCGTGATCGAAGGGGAGGAGACCGACGGGCTCTATGTGATCCTTTCCGGCGAGGTCTCGGTGGTTCGCGAAGGACAGGTCCTGGCGCACCTGAAGGAGGGCGAACTCTTCGGTGAGATGTCCCTGCTGCAGAAGACGCCGGCGACCGCGACCGTGACGGCCACCCGCCGCACCTCGATCCTGCGCCTGCCGCGCGCCGACTTCGACGCGCTGATCCTCACCCATCCCCAGGCGCTCATGCACCTGGCCGAGCTGAGCAACGCCCGCCGTCGCCACACCGAGGCCCTGATCGGGGGAGCGGGAAACGACGACGGGGCGATGGTCCTCATCTGATCGCCCGGCCTGGCCGAATGCCTCAGGCCGGAGCGTTCCCCTTCGCGACCCTCACTCCGCGTCGAGTGCCCGGGCTCGGGCACGCTCTTCCTGGGTGAGGGGGGCGCCGCGGTACAGCTTCCAGGTCCCCGCGCCGTCCTCGATCGACAGGATCGCCGCGAAGCCGTGGTTCGGTTTGCCGTCATTCATCGACCAGGAGGTCATGTCCGCGGGGCCGGGATTGAGGAAGAGCGCCTGGCTCGCTTGGCCCTCGGGGATGATCGTCGTCCCGGTGCTGTCCGTGGCGCGTGCGCCGGCCTCCTTGATGTTGGAGAAGACACCGAAGGCGAAGCCGCCCTGGTCGAGGGCACGCCGGATCTCCTCGGAGCCGACATTGGCGCCGGTGTTCGCGAAGTCCAGGGCCTGGCTGCCCTGTCCGCGCGGCGGGCCGTGGGCGACGAGCACCGCCGGGGAGGGCGCGTTCCTGGCCAGCGCAATCGCCTCGTCCACCGTGGTGCCGTCGAAGCGGCAACCGGACTCGCAGGTGATGAAGTCCGGGTCGTCATGGCCCGGGATGGAGATCAGCGTCGCCTGGGGGAAGCGGACCTCCCGGATGGCGTTGAGGTTCACCACCAGGGGGGAGGCCTCCTGGGCGGCGCGCACGCCCTCGTCGTAAACCGAGGCGCACTCCCGGTTGCCGATGATGGTGAAGACCGGCCGTCCCAACCGGGTGAGCTCGCCGAGCACCTGGGCGATCCCCTCGGCGACCTCACCGGCGTCCCCGGTGACGATCACCGCGTCCACGCCCTCGGCCTCGAAGAAGGCGCGGTAGCGCTCGAGCGCGATGCGGTTGCGTCCCGAGGCCTCGTTGATGGGCCCCAACACCCCGAACACCAGCGGCCCGTCGTCACCTGTCTCCGGGAAGGAGAGGGTGGTTCCCGAACGCGTGGCCTGCAGCCCGGGCAGCCCCGCATCCGAGGGGGGACCGCTGGACGGCGATGCCGCGCACAGGGGATCCACCTCCCGCGCCTCGGCCGCTTCCTCCGCCCCGGCCTGCGCCCGCGCCGATTGCTCCGAGGGATCGACCGTGTCCGGACCGGTGCCCTGCTTGGGACAGCCGGCGACCGCGATCATCAGCGACAGCAGGAGGCTCGCGCGCAACGACATGAATCGTGACTCCGTTCCGGTGAGGGCCGGGGGACCCCGGCAGCGGACGCATTATTGCGGCTGCTCGCGTAGGGGCCAACCACCCGGGCGCCCGGTGCGCTATGACTCCGCCCGTGCGCCGCTCCTCCCTCATCGCCCTGTTGCTGCTGCCTGCTCTCGCCGCCTGCGGACACGTGCCGCTTTCGGCCTCCGAACTCCACACGGTGGCGCGCCCCGCATTCGTCGCGCGGATCGAGCTGGACGCCGGACCGCGTTCCACCGTGTTCCGGGATCTGTCGTCGCAGGCCTCCCGACTCCAGGGACTCGCGCCGGCGGAAGGGGATCGCCGGCTCGCGGCCAAGCTCGCGCAGGGGGCCACGCCCTTCGAGGTCGCCGAGCGTCTCCGCATCGGTGTCGTCCGCCGGCTCCCCGAGACCACGCCCTGGACCTATGCGGTGCCGGCCTCCGAGGTCTCCGGGGTGTTGCAGAGCCTGCTGGTGGAGGAGCAGCCCCAACGACGCCCGGATGTGCGTCAGCTCGAGCGGCTGGGCGCCGACACGCTCATCGAGCTCGTGGTGGAGCGCTACGGCATGCAGGGCGAGGGCGGCGCACCGGGGATTTACGTGAGTGGCCGGGCGCGCATGACCCGGCTCAACTCCGGCGCCACCTACTACGCCCGCTCCTTCTCCTACCGGATGCCCAGCAGCGCGGAGCTCCCCCTGGATCCGCTGGTCATCGCCCGGGAACCCCGACGCTTCGGGGAGGCCCTCTCCAGGTTGCTGGATCAGGCCGCCGCACAGATCGCTCAGGATCTCCAACCCGGCGGGCGCAGCGGTCGCGACGCGCAGCGGGCAGGCACGCCCCCCTCACTCGACGACGAGGCCGACAGCCTTCCCCGGGACGCCGGGTCCCGCCCCACCGAACTTCCGGGGGATGCGTTGCCCGCCCCGTGACCGGTTCCTGACGCCTCTGCTGCCGAGACGTTCAGCAGCCCCCGGACGATGGCCGGGGTGCTTGGTGTGACCCTTCACCATGCGGAGCATGCCGCCCCTCCGATGACCACCGGTCCCCTCACGCTGACGTGCACCGACGCCGAGCTCGACGCGCTGTGGCCCCACGCCCTGAGCCTCTCTCTGGTGACCGGGCGCGCTTTCTGCCTCGTGGGTCCGGAAGGTGCCGAACCCCCGAAGCTCAAAGCCGCGCACCTCGCTCTGGGCCGGGCGGCCGCGGCGCTGGCCGGGGTCGATGCGCCAGCGGTGGCCTGTTTCCCGGCGAGCGGTGAAGGGAGGGCAGCGCGGGCCTGTGATCTCCGGCTGGATGTCGGGGCGGCCATGAGCACCGGCGCGGTGCTCACCAGCCTTCAACCCGGATTGGCACTGGCGGGCGGCGGCCGGCTCGAGCTGCTGGGCGCCACCCATCATCCGGGCGGACCGCTCTCACAGGCCCTGGCCCGGGTCTGGCCGGTGATCCTCGGGGCCTTCGGCCTCGGGTGTGAGGTCCACCTGGAGCGTGCCGGTTTCGCGCCGGCGGGGCAGGGCGTGCTCAGCGCGCAGATCCACCCACGGCGCGGTCACGGTCCGGATACGGTGGAACTGCTCCAACGCGGCACCCTGCATGAGGTGCGGGTCACCAGCATGGTCGCCGGACCCCAGGGCGCGCGGGCCCTGGCGCAGTCCCGCGGAGCCGAATCGACGCTTCGGGAAGCCGGGGTCTCTCCGGAGCTCGAGACCCTCTCGCTGCCCTCGGCGCATCCCCGCGGGGGGGCGGTGCTGATCGTCGCCCAGTTCGAGCACACCCTGGCGACCTTCTCCGCGGTGGCTGGAACCCAGGAGGCTCCCGAGGAGACCGGTCAGCGTGCGGCTCGGGCCTTCGAGACGTTTCTGGCAGGGCCGGGATCCGTCGACGGCCAGACCGCGCAGCAGCTCATGCTGTGGGGAGCGCTCCTGGCGGCGGGCCACCTGGGCCCGTCGAATCCGGCGCGCACGCGTTTTCAGGCGCCCGGGGCCGATGCGTCCCTGCTGGGACTCGCCCGGGTCCTGCGCGCCTTTCTGCCGATCTCGGTCACGACGGGGCCGGACGGGAGCTGCACCGTCCAGCCCTTCTGAAGCGCCGCGGGACCGACGTTCCGAATCGATCCGCGCGTCAGCGGATGCGGCGCGGCTTGATCTCCGCGGCCTCCTGCGCCGCCTGCTGCATCTTGGCGGTCCTCAGGTAGTAGGGGATCGCGAAGAGGGCGGCGATGACCAGGGCGACGCCGCCGAGCCCGATGGCCATCCAGGGCACCGGGGTGACCTCCTGCTTCACGTCCTGGCGGTAGGAGCCCATGTTGTACTTCGCCCGGGCCGCCTCCTCCCGCTGCTGGGCTTCCGTCCGCTCGGGAGGCGCCTGAAACTCCTGGGGCGTGCGTTGGGCCAGCGAGGCCGCCGGGAGGAGAAGGACTGCGAGGAGGAGGGCTTTGGCAAGCAACGGATGGCGCATGACCGCTGGACGCTAGCAGAAGCCCGGGGCTTCTTGCGATGCCCCCGAGCGTCTGTCACAACCCTTCGGGCATGCGGCTCCTGATCGCCCTCCTCGTCAACAGCGTCCGGGGCCTGTGGGCCCTCATCCGGTGGCCGATCCGGCGCCTGCGCCGCCCCCCGGAGTGGGTGCGGATCCGCCTCACCGGGCAGCTGCCCTATCGACAGCGCCCCAGGCCCCCGCTGCTACGTCGCCTGCTCTCGCGCGGGCGGCCGCCGGAAGCCTCGGATGTGCCCTCGCTGCATGCCATGCGCACCCACCTCGATCGCATTGCCCGCGAGCCCCGGGTCCGCGGGGTGATCCTCATCGTGCATGAACTGGCGATGTCGGCGGCGCAGCGGGCGGCGGTCCGGGAGGTGCTTCAGTCGTTCCGGGCCTCGGGAAAGCAGGTGGTGGGGTGGGGCGTGTCCCTCTCGGTGGCCGAGCTCGAGGTGCTCGCCGGAGCCGATCGCATCCTGGTCCCCAAGGCGGGCCGGGTGGAGCTGATGGGCTACGCCGCCGAGCTCACCGCCATCGGCAGCGGCCTTCAACGGCTGGGGGTGCGTGCCGAGTTTCTGAGGCGCGGTGATTACAAGACCGCGCCCGAGCTCTTCACGCGGTCGGACATTTCCGAGATCCAGCGGGCCACCACCGAGCACCTTCTCGACGATCGCCTGGGCCTCCTGGTGGACGTGATCTCCACCGGGAGAAAGCTCCCTCCGGAGCGGGTGCGCGCCCTGATCGACGAGGGACCCTACAGCGCCCGACGGGCGCTCTCCGCGGGTCTGATCGACGGACTGTGCAGCGAGGTCGAACTCCCCGAGGTGCTCGCGCGACCGCCCGGCGCTGCCGCCGATGCGCGACCTGCGGGCCCCGCCCAGGCCGCCAGTGGGGCGTCTCCCCGCGTGGTCCCATCCCCGGCAGCACCGGAGCCGGAGGGCCAGAAGCCCGAGGCGCCGCCGAAGGCGAAGCTGGGAGGGCTGGCGGCGTTCCAGCGCAGCCGCGCGTGGGCTCCGACCCGCTACCGCCCCCTGAAGCGTCAGCCGGGTCTCGCCATGGTCCCCTTGCGCGGGGCGATCATGCCTGGAAGTGGAGGGGTGACGCCCATGGGCCGCGCCGTTGGCTCGGATGGGATCGTCCGGGCGCTGCGCCGCCTGGAGAAGCTGCCCGGGGTGGATGCGGTTCTGCTCCTGATTGAGAGCCCGGGAGGATCCGCCCTGGCGTCGGAGCTCATCCTGGAGGCCGTTCAGCGCCTGAACCGGGAGCGGCCCGTGGTGGCCTATGTGGACGGCGTCTGCGCGAGCGGTGGCTACATGGCGGCGATGGGCGCGCGCGAGCTGTGGGCGGCGCCCCTCGCCATCGTCGGATCGATCGGCGTCTTCGGCGGCAAGTTCGATCTCTCGGGCCTGATGCACCGCCTGGGGATCAAGCGCGAGATCATCACCCGCGGCCGCAATGCAGCCCTGCACTCCAGCGCGCGCGGCTTCACTCCGGAGGAGCGCGCGGCCCTGGATCTGGAGATCGAGGAGACCTACCGCGCCTTCCTCGACATCGTGGCCGAGGGCCGCAACACCACGCCCGAAGCCGTCCACGCCCACGCCGAGGGGCGCATCTTCTCCGGCCGGGAGGCACTCGCCCACGGCCTGGTGGATCGCAATGGCAGTTTCGAAGAGGCGGCGCGCCGGGCGCTTCAGTTGGCCGGCCAACCCGAGGGTCCCTATCGGTTGCTCTCGGTGACCCCCTCCGCCCGGGAGCTCGCCATCCGCCAGCTGTTGCCGGCGCTTCGGGACACGCACCTCTGGGCCCTCGCGACGCCCGTTCCGCGCTTCTCCGATGAGCGCCGCGATGCGGTCGTCATCGACGATGCCTGGATCGCGCGCCTGCGCCTCCTGCTCTCCGGTGATGCTCAGGACAGGCCCCAGGACCGCTGGTAGGCTCGTCCTCTGCGCATGAGCAGACGCCTCCATCGGTTCGAACGTCGGATGTCGCCGGGTCTCCCTCCGCAGCGCCGCGCGTCCGTCCTCTGCGGGCGGTCCGTGAGGGCGTGACGGCATGAAGCTGCCCAGCGTCGACCAGCTCCACGCCTGGGGCCGGAGCCTCCGGGAGATCGACAGCTCCACCCTCGCCCGCGATCCCGAGGAGGGGCCGGTGCGCTGGTTCGTGACCGACGGAGAAGGGGAGGTGCTGGTGTGGCTGTCGCCGGATGGGCTGCCGCATCACGCCCAGGTGATCCTCGGCGAGGTCGCGCTCGACTGGTCGCGTGACTCCGGCCTCACCACCGCCAGCTTCCTCGAGGCCCCCGCGGTGCTGGGCGGCCGGCACGACGACTACTTCATGCGCGAGGGGAGCCGGAACGAACAGGCCGTCCGGGACGCCGCGCGGGCGCTCCTTTCCACCTCCGGGGTGGGGCACGAGCTCTTCCTTCCCATCCTCGCCTCGCTGGGCGTTGCCCCTGGATCCGCGGCGGGTTGAGCCGTCCGGCGCCCCTTGGCGATCCCCCTCACCGAAGGCATCGGCGCCCGGAAACGACGTGGGTCCTGCGCGAAGGGAGCGGGCGTGTTAACCGCTCTTGACACCGCTGCCCCACGCGCCGATTCTCCGCGCGTTTCGGCCACGCAAGCCCCTGATATTTCTGGATAAATAGGAGTTTTTGTCCCCATGAGCCTCACGCAAGCAGACGTCTTCGCCGCCCTCGACCAGGTCATGGACCCCGAGCTCCATGTCAGCCTGGTGAAGGCCGGGATGGTGAAGGAGGTCCAGGTCGACGGGGACAAGGCCCGCGTCAAGATCGAGCTGACCACCCCCGCCTGCCCCATGAAGGAGCAGATCCGCGAGGAGACCGAGGCGGCGCTCAACAAGATTGAGGCGCTCGCCTCCTTCGAAATCGAGTGGGGCGCGCGCGTGCGCAAGGCCTCCGGCGCCGGCAGCATGGATCAGCTCCTCCCCGGCGTGCGCCACGTCATCCTGGTGGGCGCCGGAAAGGGTGGGGTGGGCAAGAGCACCGTCTCCCTGAACCTCGCCATCGCCCTGCAGCAGGCGGGGGCGAAGGTCGGCCTGCTGGACACCGACTTCTACGGCCCGTCCGTCCCGACCATGACCGACACCGCCGAGGTCAAGCCGGTCAGCCGCGACGGCAAGGTCCTCGAGCCGCTCGAGAAGTTCGGCCTCAAGCTGATGTCGCTGGGCTACCTGGTGGAGTCCGACCAGGCGCTCATCTGGCGGGGTCCCATGCTCCACGGAGCCCTCATCCAGCTCATCCGGGACGTGAACTGGGGCGAGCTCGACTACCTCATCCTGGACCTGCCGCCGGGGACCGGAGACGTGGCGCTCACCCTGAGCCAGAACGTCCGTGCGACCGGCTCGGTGCTGGTGACCACCCCTCAGGACGTGGCCCTGGCCGACGTCGTGCGCGCCAAGCAGATGTTCGACAAGGTCAACATCCCGGTGTTGGGCCTGGTCGAAAACATGTCGCAGTTCATCTGCCCCAACTGCGATCACGCGACCCCCATCTTCCACCACGGCGGCGGCAAGAAGCTGGCAGACGCCTACGAGCTGCCCTTCCTCGGTGAGATCCCCCTCCACCTCTCGGTGCGCGAGGGCGGTGACGCGGGGCTTCCCATCACCCAGTCCGCGCCGGACAGCGCGGAGGCCCAGGCCTTCAAGCGGGTCGCCGAGACCCTCGCCGGCCGCATCTCCATGGAGTCCATGAAGGTCCGGCTCCCCGTTCTGAAGCAGGCTGGGGCACACTGACGGCCATGGCCAGATCAGACGAAGAGGATCCGTTCGACGTCGACGGGTACGACGACGGGGACACCGGGGCCGGCGGTGGTGCCGCCGGACGGGTGGTGCCGGAGTTCGTCCGCAAGGTCGCGGTCGCGGGCCTCGGCGCCCTCTTCATGACCGAGGAGGGGCTGCGCAGCCTCGCCGGACAGCTCAAGCTCCCCAAGGAGGTGCTCGGCTACCTCCTGCAGCAGGCGGAGAAGACCAAGGACGACGTGGGCCGGATCGCCTCCGAGGAGATCCGCCGCTTCCTGCAGTCCGACAAGCTGCGGCGTGAGTTCATCACGCTGCTCTCCCAGATGACGGTCGAGGTGAAGGCCGAGTTCCGCCTCGTGCCCAGCAAGAGCGCGGACGGGGAGGGCACCGACGACGTCGCGCCCGAGGTCGTGGTCTCCGAGGTCAAGGCCCGCTCCGGAAAGGGGCGCGGCAAGAAGTCCTGAATCGCCGGGGACCGTCGGGGGCGCGCGTGTCCGGGCGCCCACACGTGCTCCCACGCAACGTGCGAAGGACCCGCGCGCACCATGTCGACCCCGTCAGGCCCCACAGATCGCACCGGCGGTGGCATCCCGGATCCGGATGCCGCCCCTGCTGCGCAGGACGCGCGCAGCACGACAGTTTCAGCTGCAACCGGTGCACCGACGCCCTCCCGCTGGCAGCGCATCCGCACCCATCCCATCCTCGGAAGGCTGCCGATCCTCATCGTGATCGCGGTGGGCTACTGGCTCTGGGCGGATCCCTCGGCACCCTCGAAGCGGGAGCTGGTGTTCCAGCTCGCGGGGCCGGCGGCGGAGGACGTGCGCACGCTGGAGATCCAATTGGTGGACGGGCGTGGCATCACGCTCGAGCGGGCCCAGCGCTTCTACGAGGCGGCGCCGCCGTCCGAGATCCGGCTCGAGTCCCGCCTGCCGCAGGATCGCTTCGAGCTGCACCTCTACGCCCGTGACGGGGAGGGCACGCCCCTCTCCATCCAGCGTCGATCGCTCGAGATCTCCGACAAGGAGAGCTACCTGCTGCGCCTGACGGTGCGGCGTCCGCTCCCCGACGCCCCCCCGGGTTGAGCCGCCCATGAGGCGTCCAGCGCACGCCTGAACCCGGCGGATCCTTGGGTTGACCCTCCGCGGAAACCGGGTGTACAGCCCGCGGCGGGTTCAACCTGAATCATCCCAAACGTCGTGAGGAGGCTCCATGTCGGTCGAGCATGTCGTGGTGGTGGGCGCGGGTCAGATGGGCGCCGGAATTGCGCAGGTCGCGCTTCAGGCCGGGCTGAGCGTCACCCTGGTGGACACCCGCCCCGAAGGCCTCGCGAAGGGCCGCGCCAGTGTGGAGAAGGGTCTCGACAAGCTGGTCCAGAAGGGGAAGCTCGAGGACGCCGAGCGCACCTCGGCCCTGGGACGCCTGAAGACCGCCGGCGCGCTCGCCGAGGTGCAGAAGCCCGTGGACGTCGCCATCGAGGCGGTGGTCGAGAACGAGGCGGTCAAGAAGGCCATCTTCACCGAGCTGGATGGCCTGGTCCGTGAGGGCGGCATCCTCGCCACCAACACCTCCTCCATTCCGATCACCCGGATTGCCGCGGCCACCAAGCGCCCCGGGTCGGTGATCGGCATGCACTTCATGAACCCGGTGCCGCTCATGAAGCTGGTGGAGCTCATCCGCGGGGCGGCGACGTCGGATGAGACCTACGCGGCGACCCGCGCGCTCGCCGAGCGCATGGGCAAGACCACCGTCATGTCCCGCGACTATCCCGGTTTCATCGTCAACCGGATCCTCATCCCGATGATCAACGAGGCCTGCTACGCCCTGATGGAGGGGCTGGGCAGCGCCGAGGACATCGACACCGCCATGAAGCTCGGCACCAACCAGCCCATGGGCCCGTTGACCCTGGCCGACTTCATTGGACTGGACACCGTGCTCTCCATCGCCGAGGTGCTGCACCAGGGCATGGGGGATCCCAAGTACCGTCCCTGCCCGCTGCTGCGGCAGTACGTGGACGCCGGCTGGCACGGGCGCAAGAGCGGCCGCGGCTTCTACACCTACTGACCTCCACCTCCTCAGGAGTTGTCCATGTCCTACGAGAACCTGCGCCTCGACGTCTCCGAAGGCGTCGCGACCCTCACCCTGGATCGCCCCAAGGCCCTCAACGCCCTCAACTCGGCCACGTTCCACGAGCTCGAGGCGGCGCTGACGAGCCTGCCCGACGACACCCGCGCGCTCATCCTCACCGGCGCCGGAGAGAAGGCCTTCGTGGCCGGCGCGGACATCGCCGAGATGGCGGACTACGGCAGCGAGCAGGGGCGTGCGTTCTCCGCGCTCGGCCAGCGGGTCATGGCCCTCTTCGAGGCCTCGCACATCCCGACCATCGCGGCGGTCAACGGCTTCGCGCTCGGTGGCGGGCTGGAGCTCGCCCTGTGCTGTGACCTGATCTACGCCTCGGAGAACGCCCAGCTCGGGCTCCCCGAGGTCGGCCTCGGCGTCATCCCCGGCTTCGGTGGCACCCAGCGCCTCACCCGCGCCGTCGGGGCGCAGCGGGCCCGGGAGCTGGTCTTCACCGCCCGCCGCGTGAAGGCGGAGGAGGCGAAGGCCATCGGCCTGGTGCTCGATGTGGTGCCGGCCGGCGAGCTGCTCGCCCACTGCCGCAAGGTCGCCCAGAGCATCGCCAAGGCCGGGCCGCTGGCCATCTCCCAGGCCAAGCGCGTCATGCGCCAGGGCGCGGACGTGGAGCTCACCGTCGCCAACATGATCGAGCAGCAGGCCTTCGGCGCCCTCTTCGGGACCGAGGACAAGCGCGAGGGGATGCAGGCCTTCCTGGAGAAGCGCCCCCCTGCGTACAAGGCCCGCTGAACCCAGGGCGGAGCCCAAGAGAGCGCTCCCTCTGCGCCGGGAAAGGCTGATAGAGAGGCCGCACTCCGATTTTCTGAACTTTCTTCCGTGCGCCGGCCCGCCTCCTCCCGAGCGGGCGCCGGCGCCCCACCCGAAGTCGACACGCCACCGGACTGCCCATGAACTTCGAGCTCACCGACGTCCAGCGCGAGATCCAGCGCATGACCCGAGAGTTCGCCGCGCGCGAGCTCATCCCCAACGCCCGGAAGTGGGACGAGGAGCACGCGTTTCCGACCGAGGCGGTCAAGCAGCTCGGTGAGCTGGGCCTGATGGGCGTCGCGGTCCCCGAGGCGTGGGGTGGGGCGGGCCTGGATCACGTCTGCTACGCGGTGGCCATGGAGGAGATCTCCCGGGGCTGCGCGTCGACGGGCGTCATCATGAGCGTCAACAACTCGCTCTACTGCGACCCCATCAATCGCTACGGCACCGACGCGCAGAAGCAGGAGTTCCTCGAGCCGTACGCCAGCGGCCGGAAGCTCGGCTGTTTCGGACTGACCGAGCCCGAGGCCGGCAGCGACGCGGCCGCCCAGCAGACCACCGCGGTGCGCGACGGGGACTTCTACGTCCTCAACGGCAGCAAGAACTGGATCACCAACGGCCCGAAGGCGGACGCCATCGTCGTCTTCGCCATGACCGACAAGTCCAAGGGCAACCGGGGCATCAGCGCCTTCATCGTGCCCACCGACACCCCGGGGTTCATCCGCCAGGCACCGGACAAGAAGATGGGCATCACCGCGGCCCACTCCTGCACCCTCTACTTCGAGGACTGCCGGGTCCCGGCGGCGAACCTCCTGGGCAAGGAGGGCGAGGGCTTCAAGGTCGCCATGTCCACGCTCGACGGCGGTCGGATCGGCATCGCGGCGCAGGCACTGGGCATCGCGCGCGCGGCCTTCGAGGAGGCGGTGCGCTACTCCGGTGAGCGGAAGACCTTCGGCAAGCCCATCCGGGAGCACCAGGCCATCCAGTTCATGATCGCCGACATGGCCACCGAGATCGACGCGGGCCGGCTGCTGGTCCACCAGGCCGCGGTCCTCAAGGATCAGGGCAAGCGCATGTCGACCGAGAGCGCCATGGCCAAGCTCTACTGCTCCGAGATGGCCAGCCGCGTCGCCAACAAGGCCCTGCAGGTCCACGGTGGCATGGGCTACTCCAAGGAGATGGACGCCGAGCGCCATGTCCGCGACGCGCGCATCACCGAGATCTACGAAGGCACCAGCGAGATCCAGCGCATCGTGATCGCCGCCTCCCTCCTCAAGGACTGAGATGGATCTCGAGCTCAACGAAACCCAGCGGCTGATCCGCGACACCGCCCGCGACTACGCGCGCGAGAAGATCGCCCCCAACGCCCGCACCCACGACCGCGAGGAGAAGTTCCCCAAGGACCTCATCGTGGAGATGGCGGGCCTGGGCCTGATGGGCGTGAACATCCCCGCCGCGTACGGCGGGGCCGAGGCGGGCGCGGTCGCCTATGCCCTCGCGCTCATGGAGATCTCCGAGGCCTGCGCCTCCACCGCCGTCACCATGGCGGTGACCAACATGTGTGCCGAGCTCATCAACCTGACCGGCACCGAGGCACAGCGCGCACGCTACATCCCGCGGCTGACCTCGGGTGAGGCGGTCGCCGGCGCCTTCGCACTCTCCGAGGCCCATGCGGGGTCGGACCCGGGGGCCATGCTCACCACCGCCGTCCGCAAGGGCGACTCCTGGGTCATCAACGGCTCCAAGCAGTGGATCAGCCACGGTGCCTACTCCGGCGTGCTGGTGGTCTGGGCGCGCACCGGAGGCCCGGGAAACAAGGGCATCTCGGCCTTCATCGTCGAGGGCGGTGAAGAGGGCCTCCACATCGGCCGCCACGAGGACAAGATGGGCCTGCGGGGCAGCCACACCGCCTCGCTGACCTTCGAGGACCTGACCATCCCCGCCGACCGGTTGCTGGGGAAGGAGGGCGACGGCTTCAAGCTCGCCATGCAGGCCCTGGACGGCGGCCGCATCGGGATCGCCAGTCAGGCCGTCGGGGTCTCGCGGGCCGCGTTGTCGGCCTCGATCCGCTACGCCAAGGACCGCCACGCCTTCGGCAAGCCCATCGCGGACTTCGGGGCCATCCGTCAGTTCCTGGCGAATATGAAGACCGATCTCGCGATCGCGGAGCTGCTCTGCCTTCGCGCGGCCACGCTGAAGGAGGCCAAGCGCCCCTTCTCCCGCGAGGCCTCCATGGCCAAGCTCTTCGCCAGCGAGGCCTCGGAGCGCATCTGTGATCGCGCGATCCAGATCCACGGCGGCTACGGCTACATCGACGAGTTCCCGGTCGAGCGGCACTACCGGGACGCGCGGGTCCAGCAGATCTACGAGGGCACCAGCGAAATCCAGCGCCTGGTGATCGCGCGGGAGACCTTCCGCGCGTTTGCCGACTGAATCCGGCCGTATGACCCGGAGGAAGTTCATCTCCGGGACAGGCGCCTTTCCGGCCGCCTTCTCCGGGCAGCGCGCGTCCTGCTCGCGCCCTATGGTTCCCCGGTTCTGAAGGTGGGGGGCCATGAGAGCATCGACGGCCGGAGGGCAACGTGCAGTGCAAGCGGCGGTGGCGTCAGCCCGGGATGTGGGAGAGCCGTCCGTGAAGGGCGTTCCGCTCAAGCAGCGGATGATGCTGCTGTCGGTGGGCGCGGCCCTCACCACCATGGCGCTCAAGTTCACCGCGTGGCGGGTGACCGGATCGGTCGGCCTCTTCTCCGACGCCGCCGAGTCGGTGGTGAACCTGCTGGCCGCGAGCTTCGGGTTCTTCGCGCTGCGGATCGCGGCCAAGCCGCCGGACGACGACCACGCCCTGGGCCACCACAAGGTGGAGTTCTTCTCCTCGGGGATCGAGGGGCTGCTGATCCTGGTGGCCGCGGTGGCCATCATCCGCGCCGCGGTGTTGCGCCTGATGGCGCCGGTTCCGGTGGAGTCGCTGGGCATGGGCTTCGCGTTCTCCATGGGGGCGGCGGTGGTCAATGGTGGGGTGGCGCTCGCGCTCCTCCGGGTCGGCAAGCGCGAGGATTCCATCATCCTCGAGGCCGACGGCCATCACCTGCTGACCGACGTCTGGACCTCGCTGGGAATCCTCGCGGGCCTGGTCATCATGACGTTCATCCCGGGCGCCACCTGGATCGATCCGGCGCTGGCGATCCTGGTGGCCCTCCACATCAGCTGGGTGGGGCTCTCGCTGTTGCGGCGCTCCGTCGACGGCCTCATGGATCGGGCGCTCCCGGAGCGGGAGCAGCAGCAGATCGTCGACACCGTCCGGCACGTGCTGCCCGAAGAGGCCGAGGTCACCCACCTGCGGACCTTCAAGGCCGGCAGCGTGCGCTTCATCACCTTCAACCTGCTGGTCCCCGGAGACATGACCGTGGACGCTTCGCACGCGCTGTGTGATCGCGCCGAGGCGATCCTCGAGGAGGCCTTCGCCCCGTCCACGGTCACCATCCACGTGGAGCCGCTCAGTCCCGGCGACGGGAGCGCAGGGCGACCCCCAGTCCGATGAGCAGGGCCAGGGGGAGGGCGCCCGCCCCCGCCGCGGAGCAGCCGCCCGAAACGATCAGGATCTCCGACTCGGGGATGACGTAGCCACTGTCCGGTCGGGTGCCGCCGTCCGAGCCGCCGCCGGTCCCTCCATCGGTGCCGCCGTCCGTTCCTGCATCCGTCCCGCCGTCGAGCCCGGGAGGCGGCTGGCAGGTGCCATCCCAGCAGATGTCCCCGGGCGTGCTGCACATCGGGGGCGGGGTGAAGCGCGGCTCGTCGATCTCGCCGTCACAGTTGTCGTCGATGCCGTTGCAGAGCTCGACCATGCCCGGGTGGATGTCGGGATCGGTGTCGTCGCAGTCCCCGTGGTTGGGACCATGGCCTTCCGGCGCCTCATCGCAGGTCTCGATGAACTCCTCACCCACGCCCCAGCCGTCCCCGTCGGCGTCCGGCCAGTAGCGGGGACAACGGGTGGTCACCTGGACCTCAGCGGCGCCGGCTGCGGTCCCCGCGTTTCCCCCTCCCGAGGAGGAGACGCCCAGCGCCGAGAAGGTGATCGCGGTGTCCAGGGTCTCCGGTGCGGTCCAGTTGAGAATGAACTCGACGATCCCGGGCTCCAGATCCACGGTCGCCGGATTGGAGTGGGTGGCCTCCAGGCCGGCGTAGGCGCCGGTGTCCTCGATTCGCACCGCATGTTCGGGGTGGAGATCCAGGACGCCGTCCGAGGTCAGGAGGTTGAAGCCGCCGCGGTTCCCGTTGACCGCCTGGATGCGGATCCTGACCGGGACCGTGGCGCCGATGGCCACGCCATCGCCATCCCCGACCACGATCTCCACGTCCGGGGTGGTCCCGCCGGTGTGACAGGCGTTGCAGTTGACCCCTTCGGGGTAGGCCATCGACCGCAGGATGCCGGTCGAGTTGGCCCGGGCGCTCCCGGCGAGCAGCAGCCCCAGGACGAGCGCGAGGGCAGGAGAGGATCGGTGGCGTGGGGGGCGGCGCATGCGACTCCGGGAGCGGGTCCACCTCGGGGGCGGCACGCTCGAAGGAGGAGGCTTCCCTTATAGCCCAGCGGCCGGGCAGGTTCGTTGGTCAACGCATGCGGGGGCCGGGCGCCCCATCCGCTTTCGCGCGAAGGGAGCTTCCACGTCCCCCTCGATCGGGCGGGCGGCGGGCTCGGTGCCGAAGCGAATCGGGCGTCGCGAGAAGGTGGAGGTCAGCTGCGCTCGCGTGGACGACCGGTGAGGGGATCCCGGGAGGTCGAGGGCCCCTCGATCTCGGCGATGGCCTCCGGGATGCGCGCATCGGCCATCTGCCGCACCTCGTCGGAGGCTTCGGCCAGGGCGGTGAGCTCGTCCTGCAGCTGCTCCAGGCTCGCGCGGATCGGGGAGGTCAGGCCCTCGCCGGCACCCAGGCTGGTGGAGGTGGAGAGTCGGAGGATCTGCGCGTGCAGTCCTTCGAGGGTGTAGGAGAGGCGCAGCCGCTCGGCCTCGAGGCGATCCGCGCCCTGTTCGAGCTCCGCGTGGTGGGCCTGCTTCTCCTTCAACGCGGCGCGCGCCTGGAAGAGGCTTTGACGTACCGATCCGTCGGTGGCCCGCGCAATGCGCTCGTCGAGCGCCACATGATCCGCCTCCATGCGGGCCTTCATTCCCGGCGCGCTCAGCTCGCGGAGGCGGCGTTCGCGACGGGCGAGATCCCGGCCGGTGGCCCGCAGCTGATCGATGGTCTTGCCGGAACGGCTGCTCAGGAAGGTCTTCACCTGTTCGGGGGCGGCCTTGAGCGCCTGATCCAGCCGGTCACACGCCTCCTCCAGGCGCCGTGACAGCGGGTCCTCGCCCTCCGGGGAGGCCGCGGTGGCGTTGCGTGCGGACCGGTCCTCCTTGCCGTTGCCGGTGGCGAGCACCTCGCCGGGGACCACGCTGTCGGCCGCCGCCATCGGCTGCAACCGCTCGAGCAGTCGGCTGGCCTTGTAGTGCCCGCTGTAGATGCCTGCCGCGCCCATGGAGAGGCCGAAGGACACCCAGAGCAGCCCGGCCATCTCCGGATTGAGGAGGGTGATCACCACGATCGCCATGGCGGCGACCATCATCACGATCGCCATGGGAAGGCCGCCCAGGCCCTGGTAGCGGTTTTCGATCTCCCGCGCGGCGATCCGGGCCAGTTCCCGATCCAGCTTGTCATCCCGCAGTTGAGCGCGGGCCTGCTGCTTGAGGGCCTTGCGCTCCTCGCGCGCGTCCCGCTCCGCCCGCTTCCTGGCCAGCGCCTCGCGGGCCCGGGAGAGGTGGGAGGTCGCCTCCTCGCTCAGGAGGTCCGAGAGCTCCTCGTGCCATTGTCGGTTGCGGTTCTTCACGCTGCTCCTCGTCGCCGCCCCGGGATCCGCCGTGTCGGCCCGGCCGCTGCCCCCGCGGATCCTGTCTCAAGGTGTGCACCGGCGCCACCGGAACCGAGCCGCAGCACCGCACGAGGGTCGACGACACCACCGCCGGAATGAGGCGGGTCCGGGTCCGGGTCCGGTGCCCGGCATTGCGAGCAGGCCAACGGGCGGAGGGCGGCATGACGGCGCCGATGGGTCCCGCTTGGCGTCGGCGCCCCTTTCCCGGGAAGCCTTCAGCTGCGCTCGCGCAGAAGACCGGTCATCGGGTCCCGGGTGGAGGACGGATCCGCAATCTCCGCGATGGCCTCGGGGAGGCGCGCATCGGCCATGCGCCGCACCTCATCCGAGGCCTCGGCAAGTGCGGAGAGTTCGCCCTGCAGCTGCTCCAGGCTCGCGCGCAGCGGCGAGGTGAGGACGCCCGACCCCAGGCCGCTGGACGTCGAGAGCCGCAGGATCTGCGCGTGGAGGCCCTCCAGGGTGTAGGCCAGGCGGAGCCGTTCGGCCTCCATGCGCTCGGCGCCCCGGACCAACTGTGCGTGGTGCGCCTGCTTCTCCTGCAGGGCGGTGCGCGCCTGAAAGAGGCTCTGTCGGACCCCATCGTCGCTCGCCCGCGCGATCCGCTCCTCCAGCTCCGCGTGATCGGCCTCGATCCGGGCCTGGGGCTCGGCGGCACCCAGCTCCCGGAGGTGGAGCTCGCGGCGCGCCAGGTCACGTCCGGTCATCCGGAGCTGATCGAGGGTCTTGCCCGACTGGGTGCTCAGAAAGCGCTTCACCTCATCCGGTGCGGAACCGAGCGCCTGCTCCAGGCGATCGCAGGCCGCTTCCAACCGTTGGGAGAGGGGGTCACCGGCAGGCGCGGTCTGCGCGGGCGCCACATCCCGTCGACCGCGCCGGAGGGGCTCCGGCTTGATCCCGGCGGCCTCCACTGCGTCGACCTCCTCGTCCCCGTCGACGAGGAGACGCAGCTGCCCGAGCATCCGGTCGGACTTCGCGTGGGACGAGTAGATGCCGGCCGCCCCCATCCCCAATCCGAAGGCGACGAAGAACAGGGGGAAGAACGTCGGATTGAAGACCGCGCAGCCCAGCGCGATGAGGGCCGCCAGGGCCATCACGATGGCCATCGGGAGGCCCCCCACCCCCGAATACCTCCGCTCGAGCTCGCTGAGCGCCAGCTTCGCCAGCTCCTGGTCGAGCTCGTCCCGGAGCAGATCGGAGCGCACTTCCTTCTTGAGCTCCCGGCGCTTCCGCCGCGCTTCACGTCGTCGTCGATGCTTGCTCAGGGTCTCGCGGGTGCGCGCGAGGTGAGAGGAGGCCTCCTCCGTCAGAAGCTCATTGAGCTCCTCATGCCACTGCTGGTTGCGCTTGCTCAACGCCGCTCCTCTTGGGGAGACGGACGTCCGCTCCCGGCACTCGGGTCCTGAGCGATCCACGACGCGCTGTGGGTGACGCCCGGGGCCGGTGGCTTACCAGGGGAGGAGCGCCTCTGCCTACCCGCCCGGTCAGGCGCCAGGCACCCGGTCCGGGCGACGCTCAGCTCCAGCGCAGCCGGAAGACCGCGCCGTCGGGGCCATGGGACTGCAGGAGCACCTCATACTGCTCCGAGCCGGCGCGGCTGAGCGCCTCGGTGAGCAGTCCCCGGTAGTAGTGCGGCTCGATGATGCGGTTGAACCACACCTCACAGTCCCCGGTGCCCAGCTCGGTCACGCGGGTCTCGGTGTAGTTGTTGGCGGTGCGGAAGTTGCGCGACATCCGGTCCAGCATCCGCCGGGCGCCCAGAACGCGGATCGCCACCAACACCGCCCGCCCCATCAGGGTGCGCTCATAGCGCTGGAAGAAGGCCCGGCCGATGGCGAAGTTGCCCTCCTCCGGGGAGCGGTCGGCAAAGAGGGCCTGTCGGACGAGCTCCAGCACCCGCCCGTAGATGGCGGTCCCATAGGCGGGAAGCAGCGCGTCGGGATCCACGCCCGCCGCCACGAGCCGGGCCTTCAGGTCCGGTGAGAGTTCCGGGCCGGCGACGTCCAGCAACCCCCGCATGGTGTGTTCAAATACCATGTCAGCAGAACTGTCGGGCGTGCGGCTGGCGGAGGAGGGGGACATGAGCGGGCGGTTCATAAACCAGAGCGCGGCGCGGACGCCACCGGGGCCGGAAAGAAGACGCAGGAACCGCCGGGGATGGTTCCGCCGGCACCGGGCGTTATGAGGATCCACGCGACGCCCGGCAGCGGATGGCGGACGCCGCGAAGACTGTCACGCCCGGGCCGCGCATCGGCTCGCAGGGCGGCTTGACGCACGCAAGCCCGTCCGCCTAGGTTGCGCGGCCTTGTCGCCCATCCTGGGGCGGCGACCGACCTTTCACGTCACTCCCCACGTGGATCGCCGGCTCCATCTTCCACACCCGGGGACGCAGTACGAATTTCCCAAGGAAACCCTCTCCACATGCAGCAGAACGTGAACAACCCCGTCGCAACCGACATCGAAGAAGACTTCGCAGCCATGTTCGAGGCCTCGCTCCAGGAGCGGGGCGGCGACGGCCTCCTCAAGGAGGGCGAGATCATCAAGGGCACCGTGGTTCAGGTGACCAAGGAATTCGCGATCGTCGACGTCGGCTACAAGTCCGAAGGTCAGATCCCCCTCAGTGAGTTCGCCAATCCGCGCGGCGAGGTCACCGTCCACGAGGGAGACCCGGTCGAGGTGCTGCTGGAGAGCCGGGAAAACGAGTCCGGCATGGTCGTCCTCTCCAAGGAGAAGGCCGACAAGATGCGGATCTGGGATGAGATCAGCGCCGCCTGTGAGCGCGATGAGATCATCAAGGGCACCATCGTGGGCCGCGTGAAGGGTGGCCTCTCGGTCGACATCGGCGTGAAGGCGTTCCTGCCCGGCAGCCAGGTCGACATCCGGCCCGTTCGGAACCTTGACCAGTACATCGGCAAGGAGTTCGAGTTCAAGGTCATCAAGTTCAACAAGAAGCGCGGCAACATCGTGCTCAGCCGCCGCGTCCTGCTCGAGAAGCAGCGCGAGGAGCTCAAGAAGGAGACCCTCAAGAACCTGCACGAGGGCGCCATCCTCAAGGGCCAGGTCAAGAACCTCACCGACTACGGTGCGTTCATCGACCTCGGCGGCATCGACGGCCTGCTCCACATCACGGACATGTCCTGGGGTCGCGTCGGCCACCCGAGCGAGATGTTCAACGTGGGCGACGAGGTCCGCGTCGTGGTCCTCAAGTTCGACCCGACCGCCGAGCGCGTCAGCCTGGGCCTCAAGCAGATCCAAGAGGATCCCTGGCACCGCGCCGACGAGAAGTACCCGGTCGGCACCCGCGTGGCGGGCAAGGTCGTCTCCCTCACCGACTACGGCGCGTTCATCGAGATCGAGCAGGGCGTCGAGGGTCTGGTCCACGTCTCCGAGATGTCCTGGACCAAGCGGCTCAAGCACCCCAGCAAGGTGCTCGAGGTCGGTCAGCAGGTGGAGGCCGTGGTCCTCGACATCGATCCGAAGGCCAAGCGCATCGCGCTGGGCATGAAGCAGATCGAGCAGAACCCCTGGACGCTCCTCGAGGACAAGTACCCCATCGGCTCGGTCATCAAGGGCCAGATCCGCAACGTCACCGACTTCGGCGTGTTCGTCGGCGTCGAGGAGGGCGTGGACGGCCTGGTGCACGTGTCCGACGTCTCCTGGACCCAGCGCATCAAGCACCCGGGCGAGCTCTTCAAGAAGGGCGACGAGGTCGAGGCGGTGGTGCTCAACATCGACGTCGAGAACGAGCGCTTCAGCCTCGGCATCAAGCAGCTCCACCAGGATCCCTGGGACACCCTGTCCGAGCGCCTGCCGGTCGGCAGCCGCGTCTCCGGCAAGGTCACCAAGCTCACCGACTTCGGCGCGTTCGTGGAGATCGAGCCGGGCATCGAGGGTCTGGTGCACGTCTCCGAGCTGCGTGAGGAGCGCGTGGAGAGCCCCCGCGACGTGGTCGAGGAGGGCCAGGAGGTCGAGGTCAAGATCATCGACATCAACACCCCCGACCGGAAGGTGGCGCTCTCCATGAAGGCGCTCATGGGCGAGGGCTCCGAGGACTACCGCGAGTACCTCCGCCGCCAGGCCGAGGACAGCCGCGCGCGCCTCGGCGACGTGATGGCCTCCAAGCTCAAGAAGAGCTGAGTCACACCGGAAGAGGTCGCCTGCTGAGCTTCAGGCGCCGTCTCCCGGATGCAGCATGTGGCGGCCGGGTGTCCCTCACGGGTGCCCGGCCGTCTGCTTTGCGGGGGAGCAGGGGAGGGGGG
>Ga0079224_100001865_pt1 | contig 24890 bp, 23 predicted proteins | sample Stecom2015_FD_80414 | JGI IMG/M metagenome (GOLD analysis project Ga0079224, IMG submission 80414) | Agricultural soil microbial communities from Utah to study Nitrogen management - Steer compost 2015 | ecosystem: Environmental > Terrestrial > Soil > Agricultural land | place: USA: Utah... | reverse complement strand
GCTCCGGCCGGCTCGGACCCCTCGGGGGTTGCCCCCGCCCCTGAAGGGCAAGGAACGGGTCGCTACCCTCCCCCCGACACCCGTTCCGACAGCGAGGACCGACCATGCCCGTCACCGATCCCGGCCCGAAGCCCAACGCCTTCGACATCGAGGAGGCCACCGTCGAGAACGACGCGTACCGCAGGGTGGCGTGGACCGGCCGCTACCTGCAGGTCACGCTCATGTCGATCCCGCCCGGCGAGTCGATCGGGCTCGAGGTGCACCCGGAGACCGACCAGTTCCTGCGCGTCGAGGCCGGCAAGGGCCGCTGCGTCATGGGCCCGGCCGAGGACCAGCTCGACTTCCAGCAGGACGTGGAGGACGACTGGTCGATCCAGGTCCCGGCCGGCGTGTGGCACGACGTGATCAACACCGGCGACGAGCCGCTCAAGGTGTACGCGATCTACGCCCCGGTCCACCACGCGCAGGGCATCGTGCAGGCCACCTTCGCCGACGCCGAGCGCGACGAGGAGGACGGCACCGACGTGCCGCCCGAGTGGACCGTGCAGCCGGCCCCCGACGCCGAGGACCGGCACGCCGACTGATCGCCTCGGCCGGGCGGCGCGAGCCGGCCGCCCCGCCGGCGGGGCCTAGGGTCGGGGGCGTGCACGACATCGTCATCAAGGGGGGCGTCGTCGTCGACGGCACCGGGGCCCCCGGTCGCCGGGGTGACGTGGGCGTCGACGGGGGCCGGATCGCTGCGGTCGAGCCGGGGCTGACCGGCCGGCGCGAGCTCGACGCCACCGATCGGGTGGTCGCCCCCGGCTTCATCGACATCCACACCCACTACGACGCCCAAGTGTTCTGGGACCCCGACCTGACCCCGTCGGCCTTCCACGGGGTCACCTCGGTGGTGGCCGGCAACTGCGGGTTCTCGATCTCGCCGGTCGGGCCCGACGGCGTCGGCATCCTGGCCCGCACGCTCCAGCACGTCGAGGACATGAGCTACGACACGCTGCTGGCCGGCGTGCCGTGGGACGAGATCGCCACGTTCCCCGACTACCTGCGCGCCGTCGAGCGCCGCGGCACCGCCCTCAACTTCGGCTGCTACGTCGGGCACACCGCCGTGCGGCTCGACGTGATGGGCGAGGACGCCTACGAGCGGGCGGCCACCCCCGAGGAACTCGAGCGCATGGCGCAGGTGGTGGCCGAGGCCCTCGAGGGCGGCGCCATCGGCTTCGCCACCAGCGCGTCCCCCACCCACAACGGCGACCAGGGCCGCCCGGTGCCGTCCCGGCTGGCCGACCTCGACGAGGTCCGTGCCCTGGCGGCACCCCTGCGCGACGCCGGCGCGGGCGTGCTGGCCATGCTCCCCGGCGGCGTCTTCAAGAACCATGAGGTGTTCGCGCTCCAGCGCGAGCTCGGCCGCCCGATCACCTGGACGGCCCTCCTCACCGTGGCCGGGGTCCCCTACCACGAGAAGGTGGTGGCCGAGCACGACGCGGCCCGGGCCGAGGGCGTCGAGGTGTGGCCCCAGGTGTCGTGCCGGCCGCTCGTCTTCCAGATCAACCTGGCCGACCCGTTCACCTTCAACACCCGGCCCGCGTTCGCGGCGCTCATGGACCGTCCCCGCGAGGAGCGCCTCGCCGCCTACCGGGACCCGGCGTGGCGGGCCAGCGCCTGGGCGGAGCTGTCGGGCTCCGGCGGGATGCTGCCGGTGAAGTGGGCGTCGCTGTCGGTGGCCGAGTCCGACCGGCACCCCGAGCTGATCGGCCGGGGCGTCGTCGAGCTGGCCGAGGAGCGGGGCTGCACCCCGCTCGACGTCGTCCTCGACGTCTCCCTCGACGACGACCTCACCACCCGCTTCTGGTCGGTGCTGGCCAACGACGACCCCGACGCCATCGCGTGGCTCCTGCCTCGCGACGGCATGCTCATCGGCCTCGCCGACTCCGGCGCCCACGTCAGCCAGCTCTGCGACGCCTGCTTCGCCACCGACCTGGTCGGCCCGTGGGTCCGCGACCGGCAGGTGATGCCGCTGGAGCGGGCGATCCACAAGCTGACCGCCGAGCCGGCGCGCGTGTTCGGGCTGGCCGATCGCGGCGTCGTGGCCCCCGGCATGGCCGCCGACCTCGTGGTCCTCGACCCCGACGCGGTGGCCCCCGGGCCCCTGCGCCGGGTGCGGGACTTCCCCGCCGACGGGGAGCGCCTCACCGCCGACCGCCCCGCCGGCGTCCACCACGTCCTCGTGAACGGCACCCCCATCCGGGTCGACGAGGCGATGGACCCCAACGGGCTGGCGGCCCGCCCCGGCCACCTCCTGCGGGCCCGCCCCTGACCACGGGGGATTGGCCCCGGCCCGCGGTGGCCGGGCAACCTACGCCGGTGGTGGCCGAGCCCGACGCCGTCCCGTGGTGGCGCGTCGCGCTCGTCGGCGTGCTGGCCGGGTTCACCTCGGGGCTCTTCGGCGTGGGCGGCGGGATCGTCATCGTGCCGGGCCTCGCCTACCTGGCCCGCTTCCCCCACAAGCTGGCCACCGGAACGAGCCTCACCGCCATCGTACCGATCTCGCTGTCGGGCATCGCCGGCTACGCCCTCGGCAGCGAGGTGGACTGGGCGGCCGCGGCGCTCGTGGCCCTCGGCTCGATCGGCGGGGCGATCGTCGGCACCCACCTCCTCGTGCGGCTCAGCAGCCCGCTGCTGCAGGTGCTCTTCGCGGCGGCGATGGTGGCCACCGCGGTACGGATGGTCCTCGACGCGGGCGACGGCGCCGGGCGCCCCGAGCTCGACCTGGCCATGGCGGCCGGCCTCGTCCTGCTCGGTGTGGCCTCGGGCGTGCTGGCCGGTCTCCTCGGCGTGGGCGGCGGGATCGTCATCGTGCCCGTCCTCACGCTCGCCTTCGGCGTCCCCCACGTGCTGGCCAAGGGCACGTCGCTGGCGGTGATCCTGCCCACCGCGGTGATGGGCACGATCCGCAACCGCCGCAGCCAGCTCACCGCGCTGCGGCCGGCGGCGATCGTGGGCCTCGCCGGGGTGGGGTCGGCGCTGGCCGCCTCGCAGCTGTCGCTCGAGCTCGACCCGGCGATCTCCCAGGGCCTCTTCGCCGCCCTCATCGTGGTGGTGGCCGTCCGCCTCGGCCGCCGCGGGTGGCGCGACCTCCGGCGCAGCGCCACCCCCTAAGCGGCGGGCCGGCGGCTGCGCCGCGCCCTTCGATGCAGTCGACTGCACCGTTGGGCGGCGAGGACGCTACCGTCAGCGGCATGACGACCCGTCGGGACGAGGCCCGCCGCCAGCGCCGCGCCGCGATCGTGCGAGCCGCGCTGGCCCGCTTCGCCGACCAGGGCTACGACGCCACCACCGTGGCCGAGGTGGCCGAGGCGGCCGGGGTGGCGCCCCGCACCGTGTCGCTGCACTTCCCCACCAAGCTGGACCTCGCTCTCGCCTACGGCACCGACGCCGCCCGCCGGCTGGCCGAGCTGGTGGCCGCCCGCCCGGCGGGCACCTCGGTGGTCGACGCCTGCGGCACCTGGGCGCGGCGAGAGCTGGCCGAGCACGGCGAGGAGCTGGCCGGCCACCGGGCGATGCTGGCCGCCAACCCGGGCCTGCGGGGCACCCAGACCGACGACGGCGCCGCCGCCCGGGCCCAGGTCAGCGCGGCGGTGGCCGCCGAGCTGGGGCGCGACCCCGGGGACCCGTCGATCCGCTTCCTCACCGGCGCCGTGGACGGCGTGCTCGACGCCCTCCTCGAGCAGCCGCCGGGCCCCGGCGACGATCCGCAGGCCGCGGTGGACGCCGCCGTCGCCCTCCTGCGCTCGATCGTGGTCGGCGGGGCGCCCCGACCGGCCCCCCGCCCGGTCGCTGCAGTCGAGCGCAACCAGCCGGTGCCGCCTCCCGCGGTCGATGCAGTTGACGGCAACGAGCCGGGCGGCTCTACTACCGAGCCGATGAGCGCGCCCCCCGTCCTCACCGAGCGCCGGCTGCTGACCCACCTCGAGCGCCTCGAGGCCGAGAGCATCCACATCATCCGAGAGGCGGTGGCCGAGTCGGAGCGACCGGTGATGCTCTACTCGATCGGCAAGGACAGCGGCGTCATGCTGCACCTCGCCCGCAAGGCGTTCGCCCCGGCGCCGCCCCCGTTCCCGCTGCTCCACGTCGACACCACCTGGAAGTTCCGGGCGATGTACGAGCTGCGGGACCGGATGGCCGAAGAGGCTGGCATGGAGCTGCTCGTGTGGCAGAACCCCGAGGCGGTGCGCCTCGGGATCAACCCCTTCGACCACGGCTCGGCCCTCCACACCGACGTCTGGAAGACCGAGGGCCTCAAGCAGGCCCTCGACCACTGGGGCTTCGACTGCGCGTTCGGCGGCGCCCGGCGCGACGAGGAGAAGTCGCGGGCCAAGGAGCGGGTGTTCTCGATCCGCTCCCCGCAGCACCGCTGGGACCCGAAGCAGCAGCGTCCTGAGCTGTGGCGCCTCTACAACGCCCGCCGGGCCAAGGGCGAGTCGATCCGGGTGTTCCCCCTGTCCAACTGGACCGAGCTCGACGTGTGGCTCTACATCCACCGCGAGGGCATCCCGATCGTGCCGCTCTACCTGGCCGCGGAGCGGCCCGTCGTCGAGCGCGACGGCACGCTGCTCATGGTCGACGACGACCGGTTCCCCCTCCAGCCCGGCGAGGAGCCCGAGCTGCGCATCGTGCGGTTCCGCACCCTCGGCTGCTATCCGCTCACCGGCGCCGTCGAGAGCCGGGCCGCCACGCTGCCCGAGGTAATCCAGGAGACCCTCCTCACTACCACCTCCGAGCGCCAGGGCCGGGTCATCGACCACGACTCGAGCGGCTCGATGGAGCGCAAGAAGCAGGAGGGCTACTTCTGATGGCGCACGTCGTCGACGACCTGCTGGCCACCGACATCGAGGCCTACCTCGACGCCCACGAGCGCAAGTCGCTCCTGCGGTTCATCACCTGCGGCAGCGTGGACGACGGCAAGTCCACGCTCATCGGCCGGCTCCTCTACGAGACCAAGCTCGTGTTCGAGGACCACCTCGCCGCGCTGGAGGCAGACTCCAAGCGGGTCGGCACCCAGGGCGGGGACCTCGACTTCGCGCTGCTGCTCGACGGCCTCGAGGCGGAGCGGGAGCAGGGCATCACGATCGACGTCGCCTACCGGTTCTTCTCCACCGAGCGCCGGAAGTTCATCGTCGCCGACACCCCGGGCCACGAGCAGTACACCCGCAACATGGTCACCGGCGCGTCCACCGCCGACCTGGCCGTGATCCTCGTCGACGCCCGCAAGGGCGTGCTCACCCAGACCCGGCGGCACACGTACCTGGTGTCGCTGCTCGGCATCCGCCACGTCGTCCTCGCCGTCAACAAGCTGGACCTGTGCGACTGGTCCCAGTCGGTGTTCGAGGACATCGAGCACGAGTACCGGGCCTTCACCGAGCAGCTCGGCATCGAGCACGTCGAGGTGATCCCGATCTCCGCGCTGCGAGGCGACAACCTCGTGCACCGCAGCGAGCACACGCCCTGGTACCACGGCCCCGCGCTCGTGCCGTACCTCGAGGCGGTCGAGGTGGACGACGAGGTGGCAGCCGGCCCGTTCCGCATGCCGGTCCAGTGGGTCAACCGGCCGAACCACGAGTTCCGGGGCTTCGCCGGCACGGTCGTCGGCGGCACCGTCCGCCCCGGAGACCGGATCCGCGCGCTGCCGAGCGGGCAGACCACCACCGTCGCGCGGGTCGTCACCGCCGACGGCGACCTCGACGAGGCCGTGGCCGGCCAGGCCGTCACCCTCACCCTGACCGACGAGATCGACGTCAGCCGGGGCGACGTGCTCGCCGCCGCGGACGACCCGCCCGAGGTGGCCGACCAGTTCGAGGCCCACGTGATCTGGATGCACGAGCACCAGATGCTCCCCGGTCGCCCGTACCTCATGAAGATCGGCACCCGCACCGTCGGGGTGACGATCGCCCAGCCCAAGTACCGGGTGAACGTGAACACGCTCGAGCAGATGGCGGCCAAGACGCTCGAGCTCAACGAGATCGGGGTCTGCAACCTCAGCCTCGACCGGCCCGTCCCCTTCGACCCGTACGAGGCCAACCGGGACATGGGCGGGTTCGTGATCATCGACCGGATGACCAACACCACCGTCGGGGCCGGCCTCCTCAACTTCGCCCTCCGCCGGGCCCACAACGTCCACTGGCAGGCCATCGACGTCGACACCACCGCCCGCTCCGCGCTGAAGGGCCACGAGCCCTGCGTGGTGTGGTTCACCGGGCTGTCCGGCTCGGGCAAGTCGACGATCGCCAACCTCGTCGAGAAGCGCCTCCACGCCCAGGGCGTGCACACCACCCTCCTCGACGGCGACAACGTCCGCCACGGGCTCAACAAGGACCTCGGCTTCACCGAGGCCGACCGGGTGGAGAACATCCGTCGGGTGGCCGAGGTCAGCCGGCTCATGGTCGACGCCGGCCTGGTGGTGCTCGTCTCGTTCATCTCGCCGTTCCGGGCCGAGCGCCGCATGGCGCGCGACCTCGCCGGCGAGGGCCGGTTCTGCGAGGTGTTCGTCGACACGCCGCTCGCCGTCGCCGAGGAGCGCGACGTGAAGGGCCTCTACCGCAAGGCCCGCCGCGGCGAGCTGCAGAACTTCACCGGCATCGACTCCCCCTACGAGGCGCCCGAGTCCCCCGAGGTGCGGCTCGACACCACCCGGCTCACCCCCGAGGAGGCAGCCGAGGTGGTCGTCGAGCAGCTCCGCCGGATGGGCATCGTCCCGTGACCGGCGTGGACGACCACGCCACCGCCGCGGCCGTCGCCACCGAGGCCGGTCGGCTGCTCCTCGAGGTGCGGGCGTCGGGCCTCGCGGGGGCCGAGCTGAAGGCGGCCGGCGACGCCCGGTCGAACGAGCTGATCCTCGCCCGCCTGGCCGAGGCCCACCCCGACGACGCCGTCCTGTCGGAGGAGTCGGCCGACGACCCCGCCCGGCTGTCGGGCCCTCGCACCTGGATCGTCGACCCGCTCGACGGCACCCGCGAGTTCAGCGAGGAGGGCCGCGCCGACTGGGCCGTCCACGTCGCCCTCGTGGAGGACGGGGAGCTCGTGGCCGGCGCCGTGGCCCTGCCCGCCCAGGGCCGCACCCTCTCCACGGCCGAGCCGCCGCCCCCACCCGCCGCCCACGACGGGCCGATCCGGCTGCTCGTCAGCCGCACCCGGCCCTCCGAGCACGCGGCGGCCCTCGCCGCCGCGCTGGGCGCGGCGCTCGTGCCGATGGGCTCGGCCGGCGCGAAGGTGGCCGCCGTCGTCACCGGGCAGGCCGACGTGTACGCCCACTCCGGCGGCCAGTACGAGTGGGACTCCGCCGCGCCGGTGGCCGTGGCCCGCGCCGCTGGCCTCCACGCCTCCCGCCTCGACGGCTCCCCGCTCGAGTACAACCGGCCGGACCCGTGGCTCCCCGACCTCGTCGTGTGCCGGGCCGACCTGGCGGAGCGGGTCCTCGAGGCCCTGCGCTCGCTCGGCGCCTGAGCAGCGCGGCTCCGACGGTCCCGGGCGCTCGCCCGGTCGGGTAGAACCGAGGGCGCCCGCGCTGGCGCGGGTCCGGCACCGACGCAGAGGAGACGCTGCATGACCGACCGCCCCGGCGGGCGCTGGTTCGAGGAGCTCACCCCCGGCCTCGTGATCCGCCACGCGATGACGCGCACGGTCACCGAGACCGACAACACGCTGTTCTCGGTGATGACGATGAACCCCCAGCCGCTCCACCTCGACGAGTCCTTCGCCGCCGAGACGGAGTTCGGCACGCGGGTTGTCAACAGCCTCTTCACGCTGTCGCTCCTCGTCGGGATGTCCGTCTACGAGACGACCCTCGGCACCACCGTCGCCAACCTGGGGTTCGAGGAGATCGAGTTCCCGGCCCCGGTCATCCCCGGTGACTCGCTGCGAGCCGAGACCGAGGTGATCGCGGCCCGGCCCTCGGCCTCGCGGCCCGGGCAGGGGATCGTCACGTTCGAGCACCGCGCCTACAACCAGCGCGACGAGCTCGTGGCCCGCTGCCGCCGGGCCGCGCTGATGAAGGGAGCCCCGTCGTGAGCCGCTGGCGCAGCGCCCTGTTCATGCCGGCCAACCGGCCCGAGCTGGTGGCCAAGGCCCCCCGCTCCCAGCCCGACCTCGTCATCCTCGACCTGGAGGACGCCGTCCCCGCCGAGCAGAAGGCGGCGGCGCGCGCCGAGCTGGCCGGATCGGTGGCCTCGCTGCGCGAGGCCGGCCTGGCCGCCGCCGTGCGGATCAACCCCGTGGGCAGCGAGTGGTTCGACGACGACGTGGCCGCCCTGCCCGACGGCCTGGCCGCCGTGGTCGTCCCGATGCTCGACACCCCCGAGGCGCTGGCCGCCGCGAAGGCGGCCCCCGCCCCGGTCCTGGCCGGCATAGAGACCGTCCGAGGCGTCCTCACCGCCCGGGAGTGGCTCACCGGCGACATGGCCGGCTGCTACTTCGGGGCCGAGGACTACGTGGTCGACCTCGGCGGCGTGCGCACCGACTCGAACGACGAGGTGGCCACCGCCCGAGCGCTCGTGGCGATGGCCGCCCGCCTGGCCGGCATCCCCGCCCTCGACATGGTGGTCGGGGACTTCGGCGACGACGACCGGTTCCGCCGCGAGGCCACGCAGGCCCGGGCCCTCGGCTACGCCGGCAAGCTCTGCATCCACCCCGCGCAGGTGCCGCTGGCCAAGGAGGCGTTCACCCCCTCCGCCGAGGAGGTCGACCGGGCCCGCCGGCTGCTGGCGGCCTACGAGGCGGCGGTGGCCGAGGGTCGAGCGGCGATCAGCTTCGAGGGCGAGATGGTCGACGAGGTCCACGCCAAGCGGGCCCGCGCCGTCCTCGCCCTCGCCGAGGCGTGACGGGGTCCCGGACGGTTCGCCGACGCGGCGGCTGGGTACCATCCCGCGGATGACTCGGCGGCACCCCCACTCGTGGACGCCGGGCGCCCTCGATCGATCCAGGTCTCGCGGTGCCCGGACGGCCGGTGACGGCCGCTTCGGGAGCGCGGCGTGAGCTCACCCGGGACCGGCCAGGGCTCCTTCGTCCACGCCGTCGGGCGCTACGACGGCGACCCGGCGCTGCTCGACCTCGCCGTCCCCGCCGTCGAGGCCGGTCTGGCGGCCGACGAGCCCGTCATCCTGTGCCTGCGGGCGCACGACGCGGACCTCGTCCGCGCCCGCGTCGGCGACCACCCGCGGCTGATGACGATGGCCGGCGACGCGGTCTACGACCGACCCGCCGTGGCCATCCGGGCCCTGGTCGAGCAGTTCGAGGCGCTCCTCGACGGGGGCGCCAAGCGGGTGCACGTGGTGGGCTCGCTCCCGGAGGGGATCGCCCAGGACTGCTGGCACGACTGGCTCGGCTACGAGGTGGCCGTCGGGCGCGCCTTCGCGCCCTACCCGATGAAGGCGGTGTGCTGCCACGACACCCGCACCACCCCGGGCGCGGTCCTCGACGAGCTCGTGGCCGTCCACCCCCACCTCGCCGCCGGTCCGGGGGAGGTCCCCAACCCCACCTACGACGGGCACCCCGAGTCCCGCCTCCACCGGCTGCCCGCGCCACCGCCGGACCCGCTGCAGGACCGCTCGCCCACCAGCGTCCTCCTCGACCCGTCCCCGTCCGCCGCTCGCGACGCCGCCCGGAGCGCGGCGCACGCCGCCGGCCTGGGGGCCCGACGCACCGAGGACGTGCTCGTCGTGACCAGCGAGCTCGTCACCAACGCCATCCGCTACGGCCGGCCCCCCGTGACCCTCGAGCTGTGGCACGAGCCGGACCGGGTGCTGGTCGCCGTCGGCGACACCGGGTCAGGCCCCGACGATCCGCTCGTCGGGCTGGTGCGCGAGGACGTCGACGTGGGGGGCATGGGCTTGTGGATCGCTCGCCAGCTGGCCGACCGGGTCGTGCTCGTCGCCGGGCCCGGCGGGTTCACCGTCCGGGCCAGCCTGAGCGGGGACGCTCAGCGGTCCTCGCGCTCGTAGGCGGTGCCGAGCGCGGCCGGTGCCCCGACCCGCCGGCTCGCCCACCCCGAGGACACGGCCACGAGGACGACGACGGTCGTCAGGTAGGGGAGCGAGTCGAGCAGCTGCACCGGCACGTCCACCCCACGGGTCTGCAGGGTGGGGGCCAGGCTGGAGAAGGCGCCGAACAGGTAGGCGCCGAGCAGCGTGAGGTCGGGCCGCCAGAACCCGAAGATCACGAGCGCGATCGCGATCCACCCCCGCCCGGCGGTGACGCCGTCGGTCCAGGTGGGGACAATGGCCAGCGTGAAGTAGGCGCCGCCCACGCCGGCCAGCATCCCGCCCACCACCGTGTGGAGGTAGCGGCTGCGGGTCACGTCGATGCCCATGGCGTCGGCGGTGGCGGGCGACTCGCCCACCGCCCGCAGCTCGAGGCCCCGGCGGGTGCGGAACAGGTACCAGGAGGTCCCGATCAGCGCCGCCCACGACAGGTAGGTCAGGGCGTTCTGGTCGAACACGATCGGCCCGAGGACCGGGAGGTCGCCGAGGCCGAGCACGTCGAGCGAGCTCAGCTGGTGCGGCACCGGACCGGTGGCCACCCCCCACACGCTGGCCAGGTACGACGACAGGCCGGCCCCGCCGGCGAGGATCGTGATGGCCAGGCCCGACACCACCTGGTTCACGCGGAGCGTCACCACGAGGAACGCGTGCAGCAGGGCCAGCGCACCGGCGGCGACCATGCCGGCCAGCACCGCGAGCAGCAGCGCGAACCAGGTGGGCCCGGGGGCGTGGATGCTCGTCGAGGCGGCGGTCACCGCGCCCATGAGCATCATCCCCTCCACGCCGAGGTTGAGCACGCCTGAGCGCTCCGTGAGCACCTCGCCGAGCGCGGCGAAGTAGAGCGGGGTGCCGTAGAAGATCGCCGACGCCGCGATGACGACGAACAGGTTGCTGTTCACGCCGTCACCTCCGCGGTGGGGGGCGGCGGGGCGCCGGCGTGGGCCTCGTGCACGGTGCGGGCCCGCCGGATCCGGTACCGGGCGAACACCTCGCCGCCGAGGGTGAACACGAGCAGCAGGCCCTGGAGGGTGCCCACGAGCCCGGCCGGGAAGTCGGGGCCCTGGAGCGCCCGGCCGGCGTTGGCCAGGCCGCCCATCACGATCGACACGAACACCACCGCCACCGGGTTCAGGCGGGCCAGGGCGGCCACGACGATGCCGGCGTAGCCGTAGCCAGCCTGGTTCAGGCCCCGGGGGTCGAGCACGTGGCGGGTGTCGCCGATGTTGCTGGCCCCGCCGATCCCGGCCGCTGCGCCGGAGAGCGCCATCACCCCGAGGACCACGCGCCGGCCGCGGATGCCGGCGTAGCGAGCGGCGGCGGGCGCGTCGGCCACGACCCGCATCGCGAACCCGAAGCGGGTGGCCCGCAGCACGACGAGCAGCACGACGGCGCCGGCGACGCCGAGGAGGAACCCGAACGGCACGACGACCCCGCCGAGCTCCAGCGACGGCCACGACGCCTCTGGCGGGAGCCGCTTGCCGGTGGGGAACGTGGCGCCGGAGCCCTCGAGGCTGCGCCAGAACGACCTCGACCCGAAGATCAGGTACGTGGCCAGGTTGGCGGCCACGTAGTTGAGCATCAGCGAGGTGATGATCTCGTTGGTGCCGGTGAACGCTCGCAGCGCACCGGGGATGGCGGCCCAGGCCGCGCCGGCGGCCGCTCCGGCCACCACCATGGCCCCGATGATCAGCCACCCGGGGCGGCCCTCGAGGGCGAGGCCCGCACCGGACGCGGCGATGGCGCCCAGCACGAGCTGGCCCTCCCCGCCGATGTTGAACACGTTCATCCGGAAGGCCACGGCGGCGGCGAGGCCGGTGAACAGCAGGGGGGTGGCGGCCACGAGCGTGCCGGACAGCGCGCCGTCGGAGGTGAGGGCGCGCTCCACGATCCGCTCGTAGGTGCCCAGCGCGCTGTGCCCGGTGAGCTGGAGCACGAGCCCGCCCACCACCAGCGCGGCGACGAACGACGCGAGCGGCACGGCGACGTCGAGCCACCGAGGGGTCTCGACCCGCCGCTCCAGGCGGATCACGGGCCGACCTCCGCGAGGGTCGCGCCGCCCATCAGGAGGCCGAGCTCGGTGACGTCGGCCTCGTCTCGGTCGACCACCCCGACGATGCGGCCCTCGTACATCACCGCCACCCGGTCGGAGAGGTCGAGGACCTCGTCGAGGTCCTCGCTGATGAGGAGCACGCCGGCGCCGGCGTCGGCGGCGGCGAGGATCGTGGCCCGCACCGACTCGATGGCGCCCACGTCGAGCCCCCGGGTGGGGGAGGCGGCCACCACGAGCGCCGGGTCGGAGGACAGCTCGCGGGCGAGCAGGACCTTCTGCACGTTGCCGCCCGACAGGAGCCGCACCGGGGTGGTGGGACCGGGGGCCTTCACCCCGAAGCGGGCCATGAGCTCGAGGGCCCGGGCCCGGATGCGGGACCGGCGCAGGAACGGTCCGGCCGACAGGGGCGGCCGTCGGTGGGCGAGGAGGGCGAGGTTGTCCTCGACGCTGAGCGACGGCGCCGTGCCGGTGTGGAGCCGGTCCTCGGGGACGTGGGCCACGCCGGCGGCGTGGGCCACCCGGGGGTCGGCCTTGCGCAGCCGCTCCCCGGCGACGGTGACGGTCCCGGCGGTGGCCCGCCGGATGCCGCCGACGACCTCGGCCAGCTCCCGCTGCCCGTTGCCGGCCACGCCGCACACGCCGAGCACCTCGCCGGCGGCGACGGTGAGCGTCACGTCGTGGAGGGCGGGGCAGCCCCGGTCGTCGTCGGCCCCCACCCCGTCGAGCACGAGCGCCGGCGGCCGCGCCCCGTTCGCGGGTGCTGGGGCCCGGCCGGTCCGGGCCCGGCCGAGGGCGACCTCGCGGCCCACCATCATCCGGGCCAGCTCGCGGGTGTCGACGTCGGCGGTGGTGACCGTGCCGACGTTGCGGGCGTCGCGGAGCACGGTCACCCGGTCCGAGACGGCGAGCACCTCGTCCAGCTTGTGGCTGATGAACAGCACGGCCCGGCCCTCGTCGGCCATGGCCCGCATGACCTCGAAGAGGGCCTCCGACTCCTGGGGGGTGAGCACCGCGGTGGGCTCGTCGAGGATGAGGATGCGGGCGTCGCGGTCGAGGGCCTTCAGGATCTCGACGCGCTGCTGCTGCCCGACCGACAGCTGCCAGATGCGCGCCGTCGGGTCGACCGGCAGCCGGTAGCGCTCGCCGAGCGCCCGCACCCGCTCCTCCGCCTCGCGCCGGCGGAACGGGGACCGCTCGCCGAGCACCACGTTCTCGGCCACCGTGAACGGCGCCACCAGCCGGAAGTGCTGGTGGACCATCCCGATGCCGGCGTCGATGGCGTCGCGCGGCGAGTGGAGCTCGGTCAGGCGACCGTGGATCCACAGGTCGCCGGCGTCGGGCCGGTAGAGCCCGGTCAGCACGTTCGACAGCGTCGACTTCCCGGCGCCGTTCTCGCCGAGGAGCGCGTGGACCTCACCGGCGCGCAGCTCGAGGTGGACGTCGTCGTTGGCCACGACGCCGCCGGGGAACCGCTTCGTGATCCCGGACGCGGCGACCGCCGGGGGCGGGCCCCCGGCGGTCTCGGCCGCGTGCTCGGTGGTGGTCACCGGTAGGATCGGTCCCCTCAGCCGGTGGCGGAGCCGATGACGCCGTCGACGAACCAGTCCATGACGAGGATCTCCTCGAGGGTCATGCGGACGCCGTCCTCGACCCGGAGCTCGCCGTCCTGGTCGTAGAGCGGGCCGGTGAGCTCGTAGAACTCGCCGGAGGCCAGCTCCTCCTGGCGCTGCTCGATGAGCGCCCGGGTCTCCTCGTCGACGAGGTCGCCGAAGGGGGCGAGGCTCACGAACCCGTCAGCGATGTCGCCGTAGTACTCGCCGGTCTCCCAGGTGCCGTCGAGCACGGCCTGGACGCGCTGCGTGTAGTACGGGCCCCAGTTGTAGAGGGAGGCGGTCAGCCACACGTCGGCGAAGCTCTCGCTCTGGTCCGAGTCGTAGCCGACGAACGGCAGCCCGGCCGCCTGGGCCGCCTCGCCGGTGGCGGGGCTGTCCTGACCGGAGGCGAGGACGTCCACGCCGGCCTGCACGAGGCTCTCGGCGGCCTGGCGCTCGGTCGTCGGGTCGAACCAGGTGTTCGTCCACACGACCTGGACGGTGGCGTCGGGGTTCACCTCGCGGGCGCCGAGGAGGAAGGCGTTGATGTGCCGGATGACCTCGGGGATCGGGAACGGGGCGACGAAGCCGATCTTGCCGCTCTCGGAGGCGGCGCCGGCGGCGATGCCGGTGAGGTAGATCGTGTCCTCCGAGGCGCCGAAGTAGGTGGCCACGTTGTCACGGGTCTCCACGCCGGTGGCGTGCTCGAAGTACACGTCCGGGTACTTCTCGGCCAGCTCGAGGGCGGCCTCGCCGAAGCCGAACGAGGTGACGAAGATGATCTGGTTGCCGTCCTTGATGAGGTCCTCGATGGTCTGCACGGCCTCGGGGCCCTCGGGGACGCTCTCCTTGTAGGTGGTCTCGACGGCGTCGCCGAGCTGCTCCTCGACGTACTTGCGGCCCTCGTCGTGGGCCTGGGTCCAGCCGCCGTCGTTGATCGGGCCGACGTACACCCACGCCGCCTTCACCACGTCGCCGTCCGAGCCGCCGTCGGAGCCGGTGGCGGCCCCACCGTCGGAGCTGCTGCTGCTGTCGTCGTCGCCGCAGGCCGCGGCCACCATGGCGAACAGGGCGAGGAGGGCGAGGAGCAGCCGGGAGCTGCGCGCCAGGGAGGGACGTCGCACTGGGGGGATCCTTTGTCCGGAAGCGGGTCAGGCGCGCGCGGCCACGGTGGAGACCCCGGGCCGCCCGCGAGCGTGGGCGAACGTAGCCGTCGCCTGGCGCCCGTCGCTAGCCCACGGGGCCCTCGAAACCGAGCGTTCACACAGCCGGCGACGGGGGCGCCGCGAGCGGTCACCTAGGCTCGCCGGGGTGCAGCCCTCCCCGAGCCACCCGCCCCGAGAGGTCCTCACCTACGAGCGCTTCGGCGAGGCGGCGCGCGAGCTCACCACCACGATCGTCGAGAGCGGCTACGAGCCGGACTGGATCGTGTGCATCGCCCGCGGCGGGCTCATCGTCGGCGGCGCCATCGGGTACGCGCTGCCGCTCAAGAACATCGCCACCCTGAACGTCGAGTTCTACACGGACGTGGACGAGCGCCTCGAGGTGCCCGTCGTCCTGCCCCCCGTGCTCGATCTCGTCGACCTCGCCCACACCAAGGTGCTCGTGGTCGACGACGTGGCCGACACCGGTGAGACCCTCAAGCTCGTAGTCGAGATGCTGCGCCCGTCGGTGGAGGAGGTGCGCTCGGCCGTCCTCTACGAGAAGTCGCGGTCGGTCGTGAAGCCCGACTACTCGTGGCGCAAGACGGAGGCGTGGATCGACTTCCCGTGGTCCACGCTGCCGCCGATCGCCCGCCCCGACCTCGAGCCGAGCTGACCGCCCCGGCGGCGCGCGCCGGCTCAGGTCCAGATCGGGTTGGTGAGCGGCCGGCCGGCCAGCCCGGCCAGCACCTCGTCGACGACCATCTCGGCCATCGTGGTGCGGGTGGCCACGGTGGCCGACCCGAGGTGGGGGAGCACCAGGCAGCGAGGGTGGCGCACGAGCCGGTGGTCGGTCGGGACGGGCTCCTCGTCGAACACGTCGAGCCCGGCGGCGAAGATCGTGCCGGCGTCGAGCGCGTCGGCCAGGGCCGCCTCGTCCACCACCGGGCCCCGGGCGGTGTTGACGAGCACGGCGGTGGGCTTCATGCGGGCCAGCGCGCCAGCGTCGATCAGCCCGCGGGTCTCCGGGACGAGCGGGCAGTGCAGCGACACCACGTCGGACCGCTCGAGCAGCTCGTCGAGGGCCACGAAGGCCACCCCGTCGACGTCCTTCGGGGTGCGGCTCCAGGCCAGCACCTCCATGTCGAAGCCGCGGGCCCGGCGGGCCACGGCGGCGCCGATCCGCCCGAAGCCCACGATCCCGAGCGTGGCGCCGGCCACGGAACCGCCGAGCAGCCAGTCCGGCTCCCAGGTGATCCAGCTGCCGTCGCGCACCGCGTCGAGCCCCTCCCGCACCCGCCGGGCGGCCCCGAGGATCAGCGCCCACGTGAGGTCGGCGGTGGCGTCGGTGAGCACACCCGGGGTGTTGGCGGCGGGGATCCCCCGGCGCTGGAGCTCGGCCACGTCCAGGTTGTCGTAGCCCACGGCGAGGTTGGCCACGACCCGCAGGTCGGGCGCCGCGTCGAGCACGGCGGCGTCGATGCGGTCGGTCAGCATCGTGATCAGCCCGTGCGCGCTCCGCACGAGCTCGATCAGCTCGTCGCCCTGGGGCGGCCGGCGCTCCGGCCACACCGTCACATCGGCCGACGTCTGCAGGCGGTCGAGCGCGGCGCCGGGCAGCTGGCGGGTGACGACGACGCGGGGACGGCTCGGGGTGCTCACGACGGACCGATCGTAGGACCACCGAGGGCGACGACCGGCCGGTCCCGCGGTCGGGACCTTCGCCCCTGCCCGCCACCGCACCGGCGGCGCAGGATGGTGGCGACGAGGGGAGGCCCCCGATGACCGACGCTGCACCCCGCCCGCCCGTGGCCCTGTCGGCCCACCTCGACGAGGTCGGCCGCTGGAGCTGGCTCTACAAGTGGTTCCTCGCCATCCCCCACCTGGTGGTCCTGGCGGTGCTCTGGCCGGTGGTGATGGTGCTCACCGTGGTCGCCGGCGTGTCGATCGCCGTCAGCGGGCGGTACCCCCGAGGCGTGTTCGACTTCAACCTCGGGGTGATGCGCTGGACCTGGCGGGTGACGTTCTACGCGTTCACGCTCGGCACCGACCGGTACCCGCCGTTCTCGCTGGAGGAGGAGCCCGACTACCCGGCTCGGCTCGACATCGCCTACCCCGAGCAGCTCTCCCGCGGCCTCGTGTGGGTGAAGTGGTGGCTCCTCGCCATCCCGCACTACCTCGTCGTCGCGCTGTTCTCCGGGGGGATCGGGTGGCACGTCGGCGGGCTCATCGGGATCCTCTGCCTGATCGCGGGGATCACGCTCGCCACCGGCCGTCCCTACCCCCGGTCGATCTTCGACTTCGTGATGGGGATGCACCGCTGGGGCTGGCGGGTGGTGGCCTACGTGGCGCTGATGCGTGACGAGTACCCGCCGTTCCGGCTCGACGCCGGTCCGGACGAACCGGTGCCGGCCGCTCCGGTCGCACCGCCGTCGACGGGCCCGGCCCGCCCCGGCCACCAGGGGCCGCTGCCGGCGTGAGCGAGGCCCGCCCGAGCGACGACGCCGGCGCTGCGGAGCCGCCGCCGGGCGCCACCGCGGGCGCGACGCCTGCGCTGCCCGGCAGCCGCTGGCGGCGCGCGCCCCGCCGGTTCGCCGCCCGGGGGGCGGCGAACCGGGTCCGGCGATCCCACGCCCAGACCCGGGTCACCGTGCGGATGGCCCTCGTCTTCCTCCTCGCCGCCGGCGCGGCCGTCCTCGCCGGGGAGGGCACCTGGCTGGCGCTGCACCTGCTGCTGGCCGGCGGCGTGGTCCTCGCCATCAGCGGCGTGTCGCTCATGCTCGCCGTCACCTGGTCGGCCGCCCCCGCCCCCGCCGACGGGTGGGCGTGGGCGCAGCGGCTCCTCGTCGCCGCCGGCGCGGCGGGGGTGGCGGCCGGCCGGCACTGGGACCTCGGCGACGCGGTGGTCGCCGGGGCCGGGGCGGCCTACGCGGCCGGCCTCGCCACGCTGGCCGTGCTCCTCGTCGTGACGGTGCGTGCCGGAGTGGAGCGCCGGTTCGACGCGGCCGTGGCCGCGTACGTGGGTGCCGTCGCCGCCGGCCTCGGCGGGGTGGCCGTGGGTGTGCACCTGGCCGTCGACGGGGCGGTGCTCGGCCTGCGCCACGCCCACGTCACGCTCAACCTGCTCGGTCTCGTCGGCCTCGTGGTCGGCGGCACGCTGCCGTACTTCGCGGCCACCGTCGGCCGGAGCCGCATGGCGGCCCACGCCACCCCCCGCCGCCTCGTCGCCACCGACGCGGTCCTCGCCGTCGGGCTCGTCCTCGCCGTCGCCGGCTTCGCCTGGGCGCACGACGGCCTCGCCACCGCCGGGCTCCTCGCCTACGCGCTCGGGATCCTCGCCGTGGCGAGCGCGATGCCCCGACCCTCCGAGCGCACCCTGCGCTGGGCCGGCCCGCGCCTGCTGGGCCTCTGGGCCGGGGCGGCGTGGTGGGCCACCGCCGTCGTGGCGCTGGCGCTCGGCGCCGGGGACGGGCCCGGGGTCACGATGATCGGCCCCTGGGTCACCGCCCTCGTCGTGGCCGCGTACCTGCAGGTCCTGTGGGGGTCGCTGGCCTACCTGCTGCCGATGCTGCGGGGCGGCGGGCACGAGCGGCTCAGCGCCGGGTTCGCCACCACGCGGTCCTGGCTGGCCCTGGTCGCCGCCAACGTCGCCGGCGTGGCGCTCGTCCTCGACGCCGAGGCGCTGGTGGCCGGCGCGCTGGCGATCTGGGGCCTGGACACCGCCGTGCGCACCGGTCTCGTCCTCCGCCGAGCCTGAGCCCGCCATCGCCCGGTCCCCCACCGCTCGGCAGTGGGGTGCGTCGTTGGCCGGGGCGACGGCGGCGGGGTCAGACTCCGGGCATGACGGTCCCGCTGGCCGACGGAGCCGACCCCACCGACCTCGTGGCCCGCGATCGGGCCGTGGTGTGGCACCCCTACGCCCCGGTGCCGATCGCCCTCGACCCGGTGCCGGTGGCGGCCGCCGAGGGGGTGCACCTCCACCTGGCCGACGGGCGGCGGGTGGTCGACGGGATGTCGTCGTGGTGGGCGGCGATCCACGGGTACCGGCACCCGGTGCTCGACGCCGCGGTGCGGGACCAGCTCGACCGGATGAGTCACGTGATGTTCGGCGGCCTCACCCACGCGCCGGCGGTGGAGCTGTCCGAGCTGCTCGTGGCGCTCGCCCCCGAGGGGCTCCAGCACGTGTTCCTCTGCGACTCTGGCTCGGTGGCCGTCGAGGTGGCGATCAAGATGGCGATCCAGCACTGGCACGGGCTGGGCCGGCCCGAGCGCCAGCGGCTCCTCACCGTCCGGGGCGGCTACCACGGCGACACGATCGGCGCGATGTCGGTGTGCGACCCGGTCACCGGGATGCACGGCCTGTTCCGGGGGGTGCTCGCGCCGCAGCTCTTCGCGCCAGTCCCCGAGCCCGCCTACGGCGAGCGCGTCGAGCCGCACCACGTGGCCGAGCTGGAGCGCCTCGCCCGCGACCACCGCGACGAGGTGGCGGCCGTCATCCTCGAGCCGATCGTCCAGGGCGCGGGCGGCATGCGGTTCTACGCGCCTGGGGTGCTCGCCGCCGTGCGGCGCATCTGCGACGAGACCGGCGCGCTGCTCATCGCGGACGAGATCGCCACCGGCTTCGGCCGCACCGGCCGGCTGTGGGGCTGCGACCACGCCGGGATCAGCCCCGACATCATGTGCGTCGGCAAGGCCATGACCGGCGGCTACCTGTCGATGGCGGCCACGCTCTGCACGGCCGAGGTGGCCGCCGCGGTCAGCGCCGCCGAGTCCGGGGCGCTCATGCACGGGCCCACGTTCATGGGCAACCCGCTCGGCGCGGCCGTGGCCCTCGCCAGCACCCGGCTGCTCGTCGAGCAGCCCTGGGCCGACGAGGTGGCCCGCATCGAAGCCGGCCTGCGCCGGGGCCTGGAGCCGGCCCGGGGCCTGCCGGGCGTGGCCGACGTGCGGGTCCTCGGCGCCATCGGCGTGATCGAGACCGACGAGCCGCTCCCGATGGGCGACGTGCAGGACGTCCTGCTCGCCCGCGGCGTGTGGCTTCGCCCGTTCGGCCGGCTCCTCTACACGATGCCGCCCTACGTCGCGACCGACGCCGACGTCGCCGCCATCGCGGACGCCATGGTCGCCGCCGTCGCCCAGGTCCGCCCCGCCTGAGCGACCGGGGCAGCCGGGGTCAGAGCGCGACGGTGGTCTCGCTGGGGGCGACGGGGCGCTCGTCGAGGCGGACGTCGAGGCGGTCGAGCAGGTCGCCGTCGTGGTCGTCGCCCGGGTTGGGCGTGGTCAGCAGCTTGTCGCCGAGGAAGATGCTGCTGGCGCCGGCGTGGAGGCACAGCGCCTGCAGCTCGTCGGACATCTCGTTGCGGCCCGCCGAGAGGCGCACCACCGACGCCGGCATCATGATCCGGGCCGCGGCGATCGTGCGCACCAGCTCGAGCGGGTCGAGCTCCTCGGTGCCGTGCAGCGGGGTGCCCGGCACCTGCACGAGCAGGTTGATCGGCACGCTCTCGGGGTGCGGGTCGAGACGGGCCAGCTCCACCAGCAGCCCGGCCCGGTCGCGGCGGCTCTCGCCCATGCCGACGATGCCGCCGCAGCAGAGCTTCACCCCGGCCTCGCGCACGTTGGCCAGCGTCTCCAGCCGGTCCTCGTAGGTGCGGGTGGTGATGATCTCGCCGTAGAACTCCGGCGACGTGTCGAGGTTGTGGTTGTAGAAGTCCAGCCCCGCCTCGGCCAGCCGCCGCGACTGCGCCGGCGTGAGCATCCCGAGCGTCACGCAGGTCTCCATCCCGAGGTCGGCCACGGCCCGCACGGCCTCGGCCACCTGCTCCACCTGGCGGTCGTTCGGCGCCCGCCACGCCGCGCCCATGCAGAAGCGGGTGGCGCCGCTGGCCTGGGCGTTGCGGGCGGCGGCCACGATCTCCTCCGTCGGCAGCAGCCGCTCGGGCTGCAGGCCCGTGTCGTGGTGCGCCGACTGCGGGCAGTACGCGCAATCCTCCGGGCAGGCGCCGGTCTTCACCGACAGGAGGATGGCGGCCTCCACCACCTGCGGGTCGAAGCGCCGCCGGTGGACGGCGTGGGCCTCGAAGAGCAGGTCGTGGAAGGGACGGGCCATGAGCGCCTCGGCCTCGGCCACCGTCCAGTCGTGTCGGATCTCCATGGCGGACCAGGGTGCTCGTCGGGGGCCGCGCGAAGCCAGACGGCGAGTGGCGGCCGCGGCGGGCCCCCTGCCAACGTGGCCCCGTGCCCGCCCCCCGCCCCGACGCCGTCGCCGCCGGCTGGTCCGGCTGGGTCGACGACGAGCTGGCGGCGCTGCGGGCCCAGGGTCGGTGGCGGGAGCACCGGCGCCTCGACGCCCGGGGGCCGACCGGCGTGCTCGACGGCCGCCCGGTGACCACGTTCGCCGCCAACGACTACCTCGGCCTGTCCGCCCACCCTGCGGTGGTGGCCGCCGCCCAGGAGGCGGCGGAGCGGTGGGGGACCGGCGCCACGGCGTCGCGCCTCGTCGTCGGCAACCGCCCGGTGCACGACGACCTCGAGGAGGCGCTGGCCGAGTGGAAGGGCACGGAGGCGGCGCTCGTGCTGCCCACCGGCTACCAGGCCAACCTCGGCGTGCTGGCCACCCTCGCCGACCGCCAGGTCAGCGCGATCTCCGACGAGCTCAACCACGCCTCGATCATCGACGGGCTCCGCCTCGGTCGGACCCGGGTGGCGGTGAGCCGCCACAACGACGTCGACCACGTCCGCGCCCTGCTCGCCCGCGCCGAGGGCCGGCGCCTCGTGGTGACCGACACCGTGTTCTCGATGGACGGCGACGTGGCCCCTGTCGACGACCTCGCGGCGGCGTGCGCCGAGCACGGCGCGCTGCTCGTCCTCGACGAGGCCCACGCCGTGCTCGGTCCCGACGTCTCCGTCCGCCCCGACGTCGACGTGCTGCGCGTCGGCACCCTGTCGAAGGCGCTCGGCGCGCTCGGCGGGTTCGTGGCCGGGCCCCGCCGCTACGTGGACCTGCTCCGCAACCGGGCCCGCTCCCACATCTTCACCACCGGGCTCAGCCCGGTCGACGCGGCCGCCGCGCTGGCGGCGCTCACGGTGGCCCGCAGCGAAGCGGGCGCGGCGCTCGTCGCCCGGCTGCGGGGCCACGTCGACCGGCTCCGCCCGGGCCACCCGAGCCCGATCCTGCCCGTTGTGGTGGGGGAGGAGGCGGCGGCGCTCGAGGCGTCCGACGCCCTCCTCGACCGGGGGCTCCTCGTCCCGGCCATCCGGCCCCCCACCGTCCCGCCCGGCACCTCGCGCCTGCGCATCGCCCTGTCGGCCGCCCACACCGACGCCGACGTCGACGCGCTGGGCCGGGCGCTGGCCGAGCTGGGCCTGGCCCCGTGACCGCGGCTCGCCCCGCCGCCCTCGCCGTCGTGCTCGGCACCGGCACCGACGTGGGCAAGACCTGGGTGGCCTGCCGGGTGGCCGAGGCGCTGCGGGCTCGCGGCGTCACCGTGGCGGCCTGGAAGCCGGCCCAGTCCTGGGATCCCGACCAGCGCGCCGCCGGCGCCGCCACCGACGCCGAGCTGCTCGCCGCGGCCACCGGTCAGCGGCCCGACGAGGTCTGCCCGCCGCATCGCTCCTACCCCCTCGCCCTCGCCCCGCCGATGGCCGCCGACCGGCTCGGCCGCCCGCCGCTCGCGCTGGCCGACCTGCTGGCCGAGCCGGCCTGGCCGGCCGGCGCGCAGGTGGGGCTCGTCGAGGCCGCCGGTGGGGCGCGCTCGCCGCTGGCCCACGACGCCGACGGCGTCGACCTCGCCCGCTCGGTCGGCCCCGACCTCGTCGTCCTCGTGGCCGATGCCGGCCTCGGCACGATCCACGCGGTGCGCTCGGCGCTCGACGGCCTCGGTGGGCTGCCGGTCGTCGTCGCCCTCAACCGCTACGACGGTGCCGACGCCCTCCACCGGGCCAACCGCACGTGGCTGGCCGAGCGCGACGGCCTCGACGTCGTCACGGACCCGGTCGAGCTCGCCGCCCGCCTGGCGGGCTGACGTCGGCGCCGGCCGCCGTCGACCCTGCGGGGCGCGCCGCCTCGGTCGGTCGGTGCGGGTCGGGGTCCGGTCAGGCCGCCGCGGCCGGCGCCGACCGCCGACCCCGCGCCGGCGACCGTCGCCGGTCCGAGCGCCGGCGGGCCCGCTCGGCCCGCTCGAGGAGCGCCAGCACCTGCTCCTCGAGCTCCTCGATCTCCTCCACGTCGTCGAGGTCGTCGAGCACCTCCTCCTGCTCGAAGGCGTCGATCACCCGAGGGTCGATGTAGGAGGAGCGGGCGACGGCCGGGGTGTTGCCGAGGTGGCGAGCCACGTCCTTGGCCACCTGCACCACCGCCCGCCGGCGGGCGGTCTCGGTGTCGGCGTCGTCCACGTCGGCCAGGCCGACGGCCGCGAGCACGGTGGCGGCCCAGGTGCGGAAGTCCTTGGCCGTGAACTCGGCGCCGAGGTGCGCCTGCAGGTACTCGTTGATGTCGGCCGAGCGCACGTCCACCCACCGGCCCCGCTCGTCCCGGTAGGCGAGCAGCTCGGTCTCGGGGCTGCTGCGCCGGCGCCGCAGCCGGGTCAGCACCTCGACCACCTCGGGGTCGGCGGTCTGGCAGCGTCGGTGCTGGCCGCTCTTGGCGTCGTAGTCGAAGTGCACGGCGTCGCCGCGGATCCGCACGTGGCGCTTCTGCAGGGTGGTCAGCCCGTAGGAGCCGTTCTCCTCGGCGTAGGCCTCGCCTCCGGTGCGGAAGAACCCCATCTCGAGGAGCCGCACCGCGCAGGCCAGCACCCGCTCCCGCGGCATCCCGTCGAGGGCGAGGTCGGCGTCCACCCGCTCCCGCAGCTCGGGCAGCCGGCGGGCGAAGCGCATCACCCGCTCGTGCTTCTCCCGGGCCCGCTTCTCCTGCCAGCGGGTGTGGTACCGGTACTGGCGCCGGCCCTTGTCGTCGGTCCCCGTGGCCTGGATGTGGCCGAGCGGGTCCGAGCAGATCCACACGTCGGTCCACGCCGGCGGGATGGCGAGGTCGCGGATCCGGGCCAGGGTGTCCTCGTCGTCGATCCGGTCCCCGTCGGCGTCCACGTAGTAGAAGCCCCGGCCGGCGCCCTTGCGGGCGATGCCGGGGCCGTTGCAGTCGATCTCTCGCAGGCTGGTCGCTCCCATCGCCGCCACCCCTACCCCGGGGCGGTCGCCGCGAGCCCTGGCCCGCTCGACCGGGGTCGGCCGGTTGCCCGCCGCGGCGCGCGGGTAGGGGACCGCGCATCGGACCAGACGCCGGCGAGGGCCGTCGGCCCGAGAGGAGCCACCGTGACCGATCCCAGCTTCATCCCCGTCGAGGACCGCCACCTGCTCGCCGTCTTCCCCGACCGCGACCACGCCCAGGGCGCCCGCACCGCCCTGCTCGACGCCGGGGTCGCCGAGGAGGCCATCCAGCTGGGCGGCCACGACGACACCGTCAGCTCCCTGCGAGCGGAGCAGCACGACGAGCTCACCCGGGCCTGGGTCGTGCCGCAGGCGTCGGCCATCTACCCGGGCAGCTCGCTGCGCAGCATGGTCATCACCGCGGTCATCGCCGTGGCCGTGGTCGTTCCCGTGGCGCTGCTGCTGGCGCTCGTGGACTTCGGGTTCACCTATCCGGTGCGGGCCGTGATCTTCGGCCTCGTGGGCCTGGCCATGGCCTTCGCCATCGCCCTGGTGGCCGGCCCGCCGGCCGGCGCCGATCGGCCCGCGTCGCCGCCTGACGCCACGCAGGGCGTCACCCTGCGGGTGGCCGCCGACCGAGCCGAGCTGCGCGACCTGCTGCACCAGCACCACCCGATCCGGGTCGATGAGGTCACCCGGGACGGCCACCCGATCGACACCGTCGAGCGGGCCCGGCCGGACAGCACGGCCGAGACCCTGAAGGACATGGCCGCCAACGTCGAGGGCGACGACTACCACCCCCAGCGCTGACCGCGCGGGCCCGAACCGAGGAGGAACGATGCCAGGCCGCGAGCACGGACCGTCCGTCAAGGACCCGGAGCAGTACGAGGCCCTCCGCGACGAGGGCATGAGCAAGAAGAAGGCGGCTCGG
>Ga0079224_100001863_pt1 | contig 24900 bp, 24 predicted proteins | sample Stecom2015_FD_80414 | JGI IMG/M metagenome (GOLD analysis project Ga0079224, IMG submission 80414) | Agricultural soil microbial communities from Utah to study Nitrogen management - Steer compost 2015 | ecosystem: Environmental > Terrestrial > Soil > Agricultural land | place: USA: Utah... | reverse complement strand
ATGATAACAATTATTGGATTAGGAGCGGGAGATTTATCACAACTGCCGCTTGGTATCTATCGAAAACTCACAGATTCAGAACATTTGTTTCTTCGAACAAAGGAGCATCCTGTAATAAAGGAATTAGAAACAGAAGGAATTACCTATCAATCATTTGATGAAATTTATGAAAAACATGATCAATTTGAGTCTGTTTATGATGAAATTGTCGATATCCTAAAAAAAGAAGCAAAAACAAAGGACATCGTATATGCTGTACCTGGACACCCGATGGTAGCGGAAAAGACAACTCAATTATTACTGGAGGATGAGACCCTGCAGGTAAAAATAGAAGGTGGTCAAAGTTTTATTGATCCGTTATTGGCTTCATTAAAAATTGATCCCATTGAAGGATTTCAATTCCTTGATGCCTTAACCTTTGAAAAAGATGAGCTGCAGTTATCTCAACATATCATCATCTGTCAGGTATATGATCAATACATTGCTTCTAATGTGAAACTAACATTGATGGAGCAATTTCCTGATGACTACGAAGTTTATATCGTAACAGCAGCGGGGAGCAAAGATGAAAAAATCACGAAGGTTTCTCTATATGAATTAGATCGAGGTGTCGAAGTAAACAATCTAACAAGTGTCTATGTCCCGCCTGTGAAAGAAGAAGAGCTTCTCTATCACGATTTTCGCACCTTTAGAAGAGTGATAGCAGCATTACGTGGCCCTGATGGGTGTCCGTGGGATCAAAAACAAACACACGAATCCCTGAAAAAATATTTGCTAGAGGAAACCTATGAGGTGCTTGATGCTATCGACAGCGGAGATGACGATCATTTAGCGGAGGAACTAGGGGACGTACTACTCCAAATCCTTCTTCACGCCCAAATTGGAGAGGATGAAGGAATGTTTACAATCGATGATGTCATTCGGGGAATTTCCGAAAAAATGATCCGAAGACACCCGCATGTATTCGGAGACTCTACAGCAGATACAGCTGAAGAAGTGGTTTCAAACTGGGAGCAAATTAAGCGCCTAGAAAAAGGGAGCAAAGATGACGAATTATCTATATTGGAAGATGTAACAAAAGGGTTGCCTGGATTAATGAAAGCTGTTCAGTATCAAAAAAAAGCGGCGAAGGTAGGATTTGATTGGGACGATGTCGAACCTATGTGGGAGAAGGTTTTTGAGGAAATCCATGAATACAAGGAAGCCGTTGCAAACAAGCAAAAGGGAGAAGCTGTTCAAGAGTTTGGGGATATTCTTTTTGCTTTAGCAAATATTGCAAGATTTTATAAATTTGACCCTGAAGAAGCCCTTGCGATGACCAACCAAAAGTTCGCAAGACGTTTTAAATTTATAGAAACAGAAATAAAAAAACAAGGGTTAAAAATAGAGGAACAAACGCTTGAACAACTAGATACTATCTGGGAAAAAGCGAAAGAAAACGGACTATAGAAAGAGGTGACAACATATGCGGTTGGATAAATTTTTAAAGGTGTCTCGCATAATTAAGAGAAGGACTTTAGCAAAAGAGGTAGCTGACCAAGGTAGGATTCTCATTAATGGAACTGCAGCAAAAGCAAGCAGTAATGTAAAAATAGGTGATGAGTTAACGATTCGATTTGGACAGAAAATCATCACTGTGAAAATTGAAGACCTACAGGAAACAACGAAAAAGGAAGATGCAAACAAGCTCTATTCCGTAGTAAAAGAGGAAAAAGTAGAAGCATAAAACTTCATAAGGCTTGTTCTAAATTCCACCACAATCTCATACATTTTACTATTAGACAAGTGGGTATTCTGACCACTTAAGTATGAATGTGGGGGTTAAAGGGATGAACCAATACTATGATGGATCGCCGTCTAATAAAGGAACTGTACAAGATCATGATGTAATCATGAGAAGTCGTAAGCTTCTTGATATAACAGGTGTAAAACAGGTAGAGAGTTTTGATAATGAAGAATTTTTGCTTGAAACTGTTATGGGCTTCCTAGCCATTCGTGGCCAAAACCTGCAAATGAAAAATCTAGATGTGGAAAAGGGCATCGTCTCTATCAAGGGAAGGGTTTTTGACATTAACTATTTGGACGACCATTCCACGGAGAAAGCTAAAGGATTCTTTAGCAAGTTATTTAGATGAACCTAACAACCCAGTTTTACACATTACTTGCAATGATTTGCATGGGTGGTTGGCTAGGGGCCTCTCTTGATACGTACCAACGTTTTCTAAAGCGTTCCAAACGCAAGTATTTCTTTGTTTTCATTAATGATATTCTTTTTTGGATTGTACAAGGTCTATTGTTTTTTTATACACTATTGCTGGTCAATGAAGGAGAATTGCGATTTTACGTATTTATCGCGATTTTATGCGGATTTGCCGCATACCAAAGTTTATTAAAATCCATGTACGTTAGACTGCTAGAACATGTGATTCAAGCCATCATTCGTATATATGAGTTTTTACTTAAAACGGGTGAATTACTCATTGTTCGACCTATTAAAATGCTGTACCAGCTTATTATCGTGATTTTATTGGGTATATTAAATATACTTCTGGTTCTTGGAAAGATCCTCCTGAAGATAGGCTGGATCATTCTTAAAATCTGTTTTACCCCAATAAAGTGGATCGGGGTCATTATCTGGAAGTTACTACCACAAACTGTTACGAAAAATGTTGAAAAGTTTTTTCAAAAGTGTGCAGGATTTTTGAAAAAGGTAGAGAATATCAAACCTATACTGATAAAATGGTGGAAAAAGATAAGGAAAAAATAGGAGGCATTCTCTACAATGAGTGCAGTAGGAAAGAAAAATGTAACACAATTACAATCAACCTATATGGAAAAGTATAAACAGCAAGAACAAGCCATTCAAATGAAACGAAAAGGCTTGATTAGAAGATTGATTGCATTCTCTATCTTAGCTGCAATCATCTCCTATGGGCTTATTTCCATGGTTGTATCACAACAGAAAACGATAAATGAAAAAATGGCTCAAAAAGAAAAGTTACAGGAGCAACTTACTACGCTTGAAGATGAGCAAGTCCTTCTTGAAGAGGAAATTATAAAACTCAATAGTGATGAATATATTGAAAAAATAATTCGCAGGGATTATTTTCTATCTAAGGAAGGTGAAATCATCTTTAAAGTTGGGGATGGGTCTTAGCCTTATTGACACTTGATTTTTATATTATGTATAATGTAATTAAATGATTTTGTTCAAATTTAAGGAGGAGCATTTTTTTTATGTCAATTGAAGTAGGCAGCAAGGTTCAAGGGAAGGTAACAGGAATTACGAATTTCGGAGCGTTTGTGGAGCTGCCAGAGGGCTCAACTGGTCTTGTCCATATTAGTGAGGTTGCTGACAATTATGTTAAAGATATTAATGAGCATCTAAAAGTTGGTGACCAAGTAGAGGTCAAGGTTATAAATGTTGAGAAAGATGGAAAGATTGGATTGTCTATTAAAAAGGCAAAAGAAACGCCACAACCACAGCGTCCACGCAACAATGGTCCGCGTAATAATAGAAGGGACCAACATCAAAACAAACCAGAAAGCTTTGAACAAAAAATGAATCGCTTTCTTAAAGACAGTGAAGATCGTCTATCTTCCCTAAAGCGTCACACTGAGTCAAAACGCGGTGGACGTGGAGCGAGAAGAGGATAACCTGCTGCTGTTGCTATAATATATAAATTGTAAGCACCCAATCGCTATTGGGTGCTTTTTGTTTTAGTAAAAACTATCTCAATAGAATACGACAAAAAAACAGTGCAAGTAAAACTTGCACTGTTTTTATATGACCCGTACGGGATTCGAACCCGTGTTACCGCCGTGAAAGGGCGGTGTCTTAACCGCTTGACCAACGGGCCTAAACTATTTATGATGTGTCTAGCTTCAGCGACTAGAAACTCGAGAAACTTCAACTTCTTCGAATGAAGCAAAGAACGCTTCTTCGTCGGAGTTTCCAGTTTTCTCATTTCTGTTCGAGTCGCTTCAGCATTTCTGATAGCGGCGGAGGGGATCGAACCCCCGACCTCACGGGTATGAACCGTACGCTCTAGCCAGCTGAGCTACACCGCCATATATATAAGCTACATAGTGTTCGACAATCTTTGTCTAAACTCTAGTAAGTAGGCACAAGATATATAATACCTTCTGTTTATTCGTTCGTCAATATATTTATTTGAAGAGGAAAATAATACAAAAATTCACAAAATAGACACAACGAATGGCTGCATTTCTCCACAAATCTTACTCAAATACATCCTAAAATTCGTCAAGTGACATATATTTTGTAGGAAAACTAGACAAGCAGTCGAATACTTTTTCCATTTCCTCCTGATGTTTTGACAAAATATGAATTCCTACAACTGTATAATTACAAACAACTATTAAATACGGGGAGTGTTTGTAAATGGAAAGAGTAGAGAGGAATATGAGCGGGCCAATCACAGATGTAGCGATCAGTAAAACGCAAGACACTGTATCAAGATGGTTTCAGCAAATCCTAGCAAAACTTGAAAATCTATTTTTACTAAAAGGGCTATTACTAGTAGTTGTCGGGTTTTTATTGGGACGAGCCCTGATACTCGATGAATTGACCCCTTTTGCACTTCCATTTTTTGCGAGCGTATTTTTGCTCAAAAAGGGCAAAGCTGGGGTGGCGATGGCAGCCATTATCGTAGGGTCATTCACTCTTTCGGCAGATGTAACTATTTTTGCAGTTCTATCCATTTTTCTATTTCTCGTAATCTATAAGTTCCTTCAAAGATTTAAAGTAGATTTTCTTAAGTACCTGCCAACAATTGTTTTGCTTTCATCGGCTACTACGAAGATGGGAATCCTATATGTTACACAAGGTTCTATTACAGTTCATGATGGGGTAATGGTTGGTGTTGGGTCAGGTTTAGCTTTTATCTTAACGTTAATTTTTCTTCAAAGTGTACCATTGTTAACAGAGAAACGAAGAAGACAATCATATAAAACGGAAGAAATTATTTGTTTGATTATCTTAATTGCCTCTGTGTTAACAGGGACAATGGGCTGGTTTGTATACGAACTGTCCATATCGAATATTTTATCAAGATATGTTGTCCTCCTGTTTGCTTTCGTCGCAGGAGCGACTATTGGCTCAACGGTAGGGGTTGTAACAGGCCTAATTTTAAGTCTTGCTAATGTAACAAGCTTGTCTCAAATGAGTTTGCTTGCTTTTTCTGGTTTACTCGGTGGCTTATTAAAAGAAGGAAAGAAGGCAGGAGTGGCTATCGGACTCATTGTAGGGACTCTGTTAATTGGCCTTTATGGTGAAGGAGCTAGTAACTTCCTTCCTACTTTATATGAATCTGGTGTTGCCATTCTATTATTCTTACTGACGCCTAAAGGGGTAATCAGTAAGATAGCGCGAAATATTCCAGGCACACCTGAGCATCATGCAGAACAACAACAATACCTTCGTAAAATTCGAGATGTAACGGCAAATCGTGTCTCTCAATTCTCGACGGTATTTGAAGCGCTTGCAAACAGCTTTTCAGAATATGGATATCCCGCTGATGAAGATGATAAAGACCGTGAAGTAGATTTGTTCTTAAGCAATGTCACGGAAAAGACTTGTCAATCTTGTTTTAAAAAGGAGGCGTGCTGGTCCAAGAACTTTAATAAAACATATGACTTTATGCACGATATTATGCATGGTTGTGAAACAAATACCCTCCAGTATAATCACAAACTTACGAGAGACTGGGACAAACATTGTGTTCGTTCAAACAAAGTGATCGATGCAATAGAACAGGAATTGACCTATTATCAAGCTAATCAAAAATTAAAGAAACAAGTAAAGGAGAGTCGGAGACTAGTAGCTGATCAATTATTAGGTGTTTCTCAAGTAATGAGTGATTTTGCGATGGAAATTCAACGAGAAGGTGAAAATTACCATGTGTTAGAAGAACAAATACTAGATGCGTTGCAAACATTTGGTATTCAAATTGGTCATGTAGAAATTTATAGTGTAGAACAAGGTAATGTAGATATTGAACTAAGTATTCCATACTGCAATGGAAGTGGGGAATGTGAAAAATTAATTGCACCGATGTTATCGGATATTCTTGAAGAAACGATTCTAGTTAAAAAGGAGGAATGCTCTGCATACCCAAATGGATATTGTCATGTAACACTTGGTTCTGCAAAAGCATTTGTAATAGATACAGGAGTAGCCCATGCTGCTAAGGGTGGTGGATTAGTATCAGGTGATAGTTTCTCAACGATTGAGCTCGGTGTTGGTAAACACGCGGTTGCTATTAGTGATGGCATGGGGAATGGGGAACGTGCCCATTATGAGAGTAATGAAACATTAGAGTTATTAAAGAAAATTCTTCAATCTGGCATCGAAGAGAAAGTAGCGATTAAATCTGTAAACTCGATTCTATCATTGCGGACGACGGATGAGATCTTTTCTACGCTAGATTTGGCGGTTATTGACCTTCAGGATGCAAGTGCAAAATTTTTAAAAATTGGATCCACACCAAGCTATATAAAGAGAGGGGATAAGATTAGTAAAATACAGGCAAGTAATCTACCAATGGGGATCATTGAGGACTTTGAAGTGGAGGTTGTAGATGAACAACTAAAAGCAGGGGATCTTTTAATTATGATGAGTGATGGTATTTTCGAGGGACCGAAGCATGTTGAGAACTATGATATGTGGATGAAACGTAAGATTAAGGAAATCAAGACCGACGATCCTCAAGAAATAGCAGATCTTATCATGGAGGAGGTTATTCGTACAAGATCGGGGCAAATTGAAGATGATATGACTGTTGTAGTAACGAAAATAAAACATAATACACCAAAATGGGCAGCCATCCCTGCCTATGCCTATCAAAAAACGAAAGGTAAAGCCATCTGACAGATGGAAGGAGGTTTAAAATTCTATCAATCCGTCCATCCTGTTACTAACTTAAGTAACCAGGAGGGGATGAAACGTGCAAAAAGGAACTTTGAAACAAATTCTATTAATTACAGACGGTTGTTCAAACCAAGGTGAAGATCCAGTTGCAATGGCTGCACTTGCTAGAGAGCAAGGAGTGACCATTAACGTCATAGGTGTAGTAGAACAGGATACGATTGATGAACAAGGGATGAAGGAAATCGAGGGGATTGCAACTGCGGGTGGAGGTGTCAATCAAATCGTCTATTCCACTCAATTGTCACAAACTGTTCAAATGGTAACGAGACAAGCAATGACCCAAACCTTGCAAGGTGTTGTAAATAAGGAGCTCCAGCAAATTCTTGGAGCAAAGACGTCAATGGAAGACCTTCCTCCTGAAAAACGTGGTGAGGTCATGGAAGTAGTTGATGAACTAGGTGAAACTGTTGATTTAGAGGTTCTTGTTTTAGTTGATACAAGTGCGAGTATGAAACATAAACTACCTACAGTAAAGGAGGCTTTGCTTGATCTATCCATTAGCCTAAATGCGAGAATGGGAGACAATCAATTTTCAGTATTTGTATTCCCCGGGAAAAGAGTTGAGGTAGAGAGGGTATTAGATTGGACGCCAAGACTAGAATCCTTGTCTAGTATTTTTCCGAAGCTAACAACTGGTGGAATTACACCAACGGGTCCTGCAATTCGCGAAGCTATTACCTACTTCAAGAAAAAAAGATCTTTAAGGAGTTTGTTGTCTCGTGATGATGAACAATACTACGAAGAGTCAGGTATGTAAGGTTTCCCCTGGTACTGTAATTACTGGAAAATGGCATAAAAAATCATATCGAATTGTAAGACCTTTAGGACAAGGTGCCAATGGTATTGTCTATTTAGCGGAAAGTATGAATGGCCCTGTGGCTTTAAAAATAAGTGAAAATGGCGTGACGATTACGTCAGAGGTAAATGTACTAAAACACTTTTCGAAGGTCCAAGGCTCTGCCCTTGGGCCTTCTTTTATAGATGTTGATGACTGGATAAGACCAGGGTATACAAGCCCCATTTCCTTTTATGTAATGGAATATATCAAAGGGGAGACCTTTCTATCTTTTGTAGAAAAAAGAGGAAAAGAGTGGGCGGGTATTTTGTGTTTGCAATTGCTGTCTGATTTAGATCGTCTCCATCAAAATGGATGGGTGTTTGGGGACTTAAAACCTGATAATCTACTTGTTACTGGAAATCCCCCAAGAATCCGTTGTATCGATGTTGGTGGAACAACAGTACAAGGGCGGGCTATTAAGGAGTTTACGGAGTTCTTTGACCGTGGCTATTGGGGAACTGGTTCGAGAAAAGCAGAACCTTCATATGATTTATTTGCGGTTGCAATGATTTTCATTAACACCGCCTACCCGAATCGGTTTACAAGAACCGAACAACCAGTAAAACAATTAAAATCTATTATTGCAAACACAGATTCACTCAGTAAAATAGATACGGTACTTTATCAAGCAATTGATGGGAAATATCAGCGGGCAGCTGAAATGAGAAAAGATTTAGTCGCAAAATTAAGTCGAGCGCAAAAGGCTCAGTCTTCTGCATATCAAACACGGTCAGCGAGAAAGGCCCAATCAAAGACTAGTACTACAACATCAAATGCACATTCCAATTTATCGAGGACAAATAGAAAACCAAAGACGAAAAAACAAAAAGGTGGAGTTCTCGAGACTGTATTATTGTTACTATTTGTATCACTCGGATATTTACTTTACCTATATGGACAAATCCTGTAAAAATGAGTTACAAAGTGATACGATAAAAATAATGACTTTTACAGATAAGTTAAAAGGATTGGTCCTATCATGATTGAAAAAGTGAACCGGTTTATTGAAAAACATGAATTAATATTAAAGGATTCAACGATAATAGTGGGGGTATCTGGGGGGCCAGATTCCCTTGCGCTACTTCATTATTTGCTACACCATCAAAAGGAATCAAGGATTATTGCTGCTCATGTTGACCATATGTTTCGTGGGAAAGAGTCAGAAGAGGATTTATTATATGTAAAAGGATTTTGTGATAGATATCAAATTCCATTTGAATCAATCCAATTCGATGTGACATCCTATAAAAAACAACATGGTCTAAGCTCTCAAGTTGCCGCAAGGGAAGTAAGGTATCAGTTTTTTGATAAGGTGATGAAGAAGCACCAGGCAGACTATTTAGCACTTGGTCATCATGGCGATGACCAAATTGAAACAATACTCATGCGTTTAGTACGTGGTAGCAAAGGAATTGGCTATGCGGGAATGCAAATACAGCGCCCATTTTCATGTGGAAGAATCATTCGCCCATTTTTGGCGGTGACAAAAGCTGAAATTGAAGCCTATTGCAAAGAGTATAATCTTATGCCAAGGCTAGACCCGTCGAATGAAAAGGATGACTACACCAGAAATCGGTTTCGACATTATGTTTTACCATTTTTAAAACAGGAAAATCCTGCTGTTCATGAACATTTTTTACAATTTAATCAGCACTTAACAGAGGATAATCAAGTTTTAGATGAATTAACAATTGAAAAAATGAATACAGTAATGAAAAGGAATGAAAGAAACGAAATAGAGATTGAAATACCTTCATTTTTAACAATGCCAAAATCTTTACAAAGAAGAGGGATTCAACTAATATTAAACTATCTCTACAGGGAACTTCCTCCAACTCTTTCTGCCGTACATATTGACAATTTGTTAACCTTCTTGGCAAGTGACCATCCATCCGGAGAATTACATTTTCCATCTGGTTTGCGAATTGTAAAATCTTATGATAGTTGTACATATACTTATACGGATTATAAGGTGAAATCAAGCCCCTATTGTGTACGCATTGATACACCAGGGCTTTATAAACTTGAAGATGGTAGTGAATTAAAGAGTGAAGTGTGGGAGAGTTATCCCGTTGATGTGGTCGGGAATGATTGCTTTATTATTGATCCAACTATTATTCATTTACCGATTTATGTCCGAACAAGAAAACCTGGGGATAAAATGACATTAAAAGGAATGAATGGTTCCAAAAAAGTGAAGGATATTTTCATTGATGGAAAAATACCACTTCACTGTCGTGACCTTTGGCCGATTGTTCAGGATGATCATGGAGAGATTCTATGGCTTCCAGGATTGAAAAAATCAGCATATGAAGCAACATGTAAAACAAGATCACACTATATCGTACTACAATACACGAAAGTATCTAGGGGGCTTTAAGTAAATGAAGCATGACATTGAGAAGATTTTATTTAGTGAGGAAGAAATCCAGCAAAAAATTAAGGATTTAGGCCATACTTTAACAGAGGACTACAAGGATAAATTTCCTTTAGCGATTGGCATTTTAAAAGGCGCTATGCCTTTTATGGGCGATCTGTTAAAACGAGTGGATACATACTTAGAAATGGATTTTATGGATGTATCAAGCTACGGTAATTCAACAGTATCTTCTGGTGAGGTAAAAATCATTAAGGACTTGGATACGTCTGTTGAAGGAAGGGACATACTAATTATCGAGGATATCATTGATAGTGGACTTACGCTCAGTTATATCGTCGAATTATTCCGTTACCGTAAGGCGAAGTCTATTAAAATTGTCACATTATTGGATAAGCCTACTGGAAGAAAAGCCGATATTAGCGCAGACTATGTTGGATTTATTGTTCCTGATGAATTTGTTGTTGGTTACGGGCTTGATTATGCTGAGAAGTATCGTAATTTACCGTATATTGGAGTGTTAAAACCTGAGGTTTATTCGGAGTAAGTTTCTCTTTCTGGAAAAAATTGTTCTTTTATTGAAACCTTTTTGTAGGTTATACGTAAATCATTTGAATCGCAATTATTATCTATGATACTATTTAGTATAGTTTGTTCACTGCGGGAGGAGGTAAGGGATGAATCGAATTTTTAGAAATGTCATATTCTATTTACTCATATTTTTAGTCATTATCGGTGTGGTTAGCTTTTTCCAAGGAGCAAATGGCCAGCCTGAAGTGATGAAATATGGCAAATTTGTTGAACATCTCGAAGCAGGAGATGTCAAGACTATTACGGTACAACCTGAAAGAGGCGTCTTTGAAGTTAGAGGCCAACTAAACGGGTATAAAGAGGATCAATACTTTGTAACAAATATTATCGGTAGCCAAAATGAAGTTGATCGGATTTATGAGGCTGCGAAGAACGCAGACGTCGATATACTTAAAGCGAAGGAAACAAGTGGTTGGGTAACTTTCTTTACGTCGATTATCCCATTTGTTATTATCTTTATTTTATTCTTCTTCCTACTTAACCAAGCTCAAGGTGGCGGAAGTAGGGTTATGAACTTTGGTAAGAGTAAGGCGAAGTTATATAGCGAAGAGAAGAAAAAGGTTAGATTTAAAGATGTTGCAGGTGCGGATGAAGAGAAACAAGAACTTGTCGAGGTTGTTGATTTCTTAAAAGACCCACGTAAATATGCTGAACTCGGTGCAAGAATTCCTAAAGGGATCCTCCTTAATGGACCTCCTGGAACAGGTAAAACGTTGCTTGCCCGTGCGTGTGCTGGTGAAGCAGGAGTTCCTTTCTTCTCCATCAGTGGTTCGGATTTTGTGGAAATGTTTGTAGGGGTCGGTGCTTCACGTGTACGTGACCTATTTGAAAATGCAAAGAAAAACGCGCCATGTATTATTTTCATTGATGAAATTGATGCAGTAGGTCGTCAGCGTGGTGCAGGTCTTGGTGGAGGTCACGACGAGCGTGAGCAAACCCTTAACCAATTGCTAGTAGAGATGGATGGATTCGGTGCAAATGAGGGTATTATCATCATTGCAGCAACAAACCGTCCAGATATTCTAGACCCAGCATTACTACGTCCAGGACGTTTTGACCGTCAAATTACAGTTGACCGTCCAGATGTCAAGGGAAGAGAAGCTGTATTAAAAGTACATGCTCGCAACAAGCCTCTTGATGAGTCAGTTGATTTAAAGGCAATTGCAGCAAGAACTCCAGGTTTCTCTGGTGCAGACCTTGAAAACTTACTTAATGAAGCAGCACTTGTTGCAGCCCGACAAAACAAGAAAAATATTGATATGAACGATCTTGATGAAGCATCAGACCGTGTTATTGCGGGTCCTGCGAAAAAGAATCGAGTCATTTCGAAAAAAGAACGCAATATTGTTGCGTTCCATGAAGCAGGGCATACTGTTATCGGAATGGTTCTGGATGAAGCAGATATGGTTCATAAGGTAACAATTGTACCTCGAGGTCAAGCTGGTGGTTATGCAGTAATGCTTCCTAAGGAAGACCGTTACTTTATGACAAAACCAGAATTATTGGATAAGATCACAGGTTTATTAGGCGGTCGTGTAGCTGAGGAAATTACATTTGGAGAAGTAAGTACAGGTGCTCACAATGACTTCCAACGTGCTACAGGTATTGCTCGTAAAATGGTTACTGAATATGGAATGAGTGAAAAATTAGGTCCTCTTCAATTCGGTCAGGCACAGGGTGGTCAAGTGTTCTTAGGACGCGACATCCATAACGAGCAAAACTACAGTGATGCAATTGCTCACGAAATCGACCTTGAAATTCAACGTTTTATTAAAGAAAGTTATGAAAAAGCTAGAAAAATCCTAACTGAAAATCAGGATAAACTAAAGCTTATCGCTGAAACATTACTTGAGGTTGAAACATTAGATGCTGGTCAAATCAGAAGCCTTTGGGAAGAAGGGAAATTACCCGACCGACCAGTAGGAACTGACAATGAAGACAAATCGAAAGAAGACGTGCGAGTTACAATCAATTCAAAAAAAGATGAGAATGTAACAGAAGGCGAAAACAAGGATAAAGAAGAGTAAAAGTAAAAGGTGCCTACTACCAAATGTAGGCACCTTTTTTGTTGCTTAGAAAAAATGTTATTGTCTATCGTATATTTTAATTGGTTAGTTTGCCTTATGAAATAGCCTTGAGCGATACATTGCAAAAATTGCCTGTATCGAGTAGCTTAAGGTCTTAGTCAATTTGTAAACAAGGCCAGAGAACAAAAGCACGCTAATCGAAGTATGTTATAACTAAGATGAATAGGGCTTCGTGCGTGTGATCGATGGGTTTAGACTCTTTAATTGTGGAATAATAAAAACGAGATATGTTATGATGTTTCCATTAAGTCATAGTCTTGCTGTAGTTGTCCCAGAATAATAAGGGGAATGTATGGTCTGAGTACACTACGCAAAGACGCATTGAAATAGGGTGGGGATACTTCATGATTTTCGTTTTTGATGTAGGAAATACAAATATGGTTTTAGGGGTCTATGAAAATGATGAACTAAAGCATCATTGGAGAATTGAAACCAGTCGTAATAAAACAGAAGATGAATATGGCCTTGTTATAAAGTCATTATTGGAATATGAAGGCTTAACCTTTGACGATATAAATGGCATTATCATGTCCTCTGTCGTTCCGCCGATTATGTTTGCATTGGAACGGATGTGTCAAAAGTATTTTGGTATTAAGCCGCTTGTAGTGGGGCCAGGCATTAAGACAGGCTTAAACATTAAATACGATAACCCAAGAGAAGTGGGGGCTGATAGAATCGTCAATGCTGTTGCAGGAATTCATTTATATGGTAGTCCGCTCATCATCGTTGATTTTGGTACAGCAACTACATATTGTTACATAAATGAGAAAAAACAATACATGGGTGGAGCCATTGCGCCAGGTATAGCAATCTCTACTGAAGCTTTATATTCAAAGGCAGCAAAACTGCCAAGAATTGAAATAGCGCGCCCAGAAGGGGTCATTGGGCGAAACACTGTAAGTGCCATGCAAGCGGGTATTCTATATGGTTATGTAGGCCAGGTTGAGGGGATTGTCTCACGTATAAAGTCACAAGCAGCTGAAAAACCAACAGTTATTGCAACAGGTGGCCTTGCCCCACTCATATCAGCCGAATCAAATGCAATAGACGAAGTGGATCCATTTTTAACATTAAAGGGATTGCAGCTTATCTATCAACGTAATATGAACTAGATGGCATTGAGTTTACAACAAGAAAAGGAGAATAAAAATGAGTGATTATTTAATTAAAGCATTAGCTTATAATGGACAGGTGCGTGCATACGCGGTAAATTCAACAGAAACTGTTGCTGAGGCACAGAGACGTCACTATACTTGGCCGACTGCCTCTGCAGCACTGGGTAGAACAATGACAGCAGGTGTAATGTTAGGAGCAGCCCTAAAAGGGGAGGATAAGCTCACTATTAAGGTTGAGGGTGGAGGACCAATCGGAATTATCCTCGTTGATGCAAATGCTAAAGGTGAAGTAAGAGGATATGTGACAAACCCTCAAACTCATTTTGACTTAAATCAACATGGAAAGCTGGATGTGAGAAGAGCGGTTGGAACGGATGGAACGTTAACCATCGCAAAGGATATTGGAATGAGGGAACAGTTTTCTGGCCAAGTTCCAATTGTTTCAGGAGAATTGGGGGATGACTTTACCTATTATCTTGTATCTTCTGAGCAAACTCCTTCATCTGTAGGTGTAGGTGTTTTAGTGAACCCTGATAACTCTATATTAGCTGCTGGTGGATTTCTCATTCAGCTTTTGCCAGGTACTGATGAGGAAACCATCACTCAAATTGAAAAAAGACTTCAAGAAATAGAACCCATCTCTAAAATGATTGAAAAGGGATTAACCCCAGAGGATATTTTAGAGGAGATTGTTGGTAAAGATAATCTTAAAATTCTTGATAAGATGCCAGTTTCCTTTGTTTGTCCTTGTTCAAGAGAGCGAATTGAGAGTGCCATCATTAGTTTAGGGAATGAAGAAATCCAGTCGATGATTGATGAAGACGGTAAAGCAGATGCCCAATGTCATTTTTGTAACGAAAATTATCATTTTACAAAAGAAGAACTAATAGAATTAAAAGGTCAGGCAAAGTAGACGTAGTGGGAGATGGGAAAATGAACCGAAAAATATTGTGGTTAATTATTAGTGCTCTCGTTATCACGAATTGTTTGTCAATTGTTTACTTTGTAACTAAAGCAGAAAAAAGCATTGAAGCTTCAAAGACTGTGGTCGCGAGCGGGGAAGAGGAAGTAGTTGCGACCATTGGGGATAAAGTTATTACGAGACAACAATGGTTAAATGAGCTTGAAAACCGATATGGAAAACAAATCTTAGAGGGTATGATTGATGAAGAAGTCGTTCGTCAGATGGCAGAGAAACATAAAATTGAATTAACTGAGGATGCGATTGACCGTGAACTTACTCTGATTAAGACAATGTATAATACGATTGACCATGAAAGAATTAATGACGAACATTGGGCAGAACAAATTGAGTTAAGTATTCTGTTAGAGGAATTGTTAACGAAGGATGCTGTAATACCAGAAGAAGAAATGACTCATTTCTATAAAGAAAATAAACATCTATATGAAATTCCAAAATCTTATCACCTTTCTCATATTGTTGTAAAGACAAAGGAAGAGGCTGAACAAGTAAGAGATGAATTGGCGGACGGTTCAAGTTTTGCGGCGCTCGCGATGGAGAAATCATTGGATGCATTTTCTGCAAATCGGGGTGGAGAGCTAGGGTTTGCGAATGAGGAAAATGGCTATGCACCAAAAAGTTATTTAGAAGTTGCTGAAACACTCAAACCGAATGAATGGAGTGAGCCAATCGAAGTGGAGAATGGCTATGCAGTTATTATTCTCCATGAATCATTGGATGCTGTCTCGTATTCATATGATGATGTTAAGGATCAAATTAAGCGTCAGATTGCAATCGATCAAATGAATGGAAACATTTCGGTAGAACCATTTTGGGAAGAACTTGGTGTGAAGTGGTTCTTTGAAAAAAGTGAATAGTTTCCCTCAATCAAATAAAATATATCAGGTGCTAATTTCCTAGGGCGAAATTCACATTTGTCAGAAAAATTCACAGTTTACTACTAGTAAATTCGTTGACTTTTAAAGATAGAATTGTTAAATTGTAGATAAAACCAATACAAATACTAGGGATTGAGGGTGGAATCATGACAAGAGTAGCAAATTCAATATATGAGTTAATCGGTCAAACACCAGTAGTAAAATTAAATAACTTAGTTGACGAAGATAGTGCAGATGTTTACGTAAAACTTGAGTTCTTTAACCCAGGTAGCAGTGTAAAAGATAGAATCGCTTTAGCGATGATTGAAGCAGCGGAAAAAAGCGGAAAGTTAAAGCCTGGTGATACAATTATAGAGCCGACTAGTGGAAATACTGGAATCGGTTTAGCAATGGTTGCTGCAGCAAAAGGTTTAAAAGCAATCCTTGTCATGCCAGATACAATGAGTATGGAGCGTCGCAATCTTTTACGTGCCTATGGCGCTGAGCTTGTCTTAACTCCAGGGTCTGAAGGGATGCGAGGTGCTGTTAATAAAGCTGAAGAGCTAGTGAAAGAGCACGGCTATTTCATGCCACAACAGTTTAACAACCCAGCTAACCCAGAAATTCATAACATAACAACTGGTAAAGAAATCGTAGAACAAATGGGAGATCAATTAGATGCTTTTGTATCTGGAATTGGTACTGGTGGAACGATTACTGGAGCTGGCCCTGTTCTAAAAGAAAAGTATCCAAATATTAAAATTGTAGCAGTAGAACCAGCTGATTCACCAATTCTTTCAGGTGGAAAACCAGGACCACACAAAATCCAAGGTATTGGAGCAAACTTTGTTCCAGAAGTATTAGATACGGAAGTTTATGATGAAGTCTTTACAGTAAAAAACGAAGAAGCATTTGAGTATGCACGTCGTACAGGTCAGGAGGAAGGTTTCCTAGTAGGGATTTCTTCAGGTGCGGCTATTTACGCAGCGCTTCAGGTTGCCAAAAAATTAGGTAAAGGCAAAAAAGTATTAGCAGTAGTTCCTGATAATGGTGAGCGTTACTTAAGTACAGCTCTTTATCAATTTGAAGAACAATAAGAGAATGAAGAGTTTTATCCTAACGGATGAAACTCTTTTTTTCTATATACTATGTACCAGCGTGTCATGTAAAATAGAGGTGAAAGTGCATGTCCATCAATAGTGGATGAACATGTCCGAGCAAACAAAAGCACTTATTCCTAATGAATCGAACGTTTAAGGTGGTACGGTGCCTTGTGTAAATGGGGCATGTAGGTATCAGGTGAGGAATCTAAAAAAGATTACCACCCAAGAAAATCCAAGTGTTAGTTTAGCTCGAACTTTGAATAGCCTTAAAAGGAGAGTAGCCTTACATGCATCATAAGAGAGTTTCTTTCTCGAAGAAAATTCCCATTGTTTCGGATAAATGGTATGAAACATATAAACAACTTACACAAAATGAACCTTATCATATGCTTTTAGAAAGCGGGCGTGGAGGAACATACAGCATCATGGGGGTAAAGCCTTTTGCTGTCATTAAAGGAAAAGACCATAGACTTTCGATCACAACCCAAAATGGAACTACTAATATAGATGGAGATCCGCTTATTCATTTTATGGAATGGATGAAATCCTACCAAACAGAGCACCGTCCTGACTTACCTGATTTTCAAGGGGGAGCACTTGGTTTTATCAGTTATGATTATGCAAGATATGTAGAAAAACTGCCAAATCAAGCACAGGATGACCTAGAAACACCAGATTTATATTTTTTAGTCTTCGATGATGTGTTTCTCTATAACCATATTGAACATTCTTTATGGATGATTACTCATGATGAGCTGCATAATGAAGAAAAGGCGAATGAAAGACTAAAGAAATATGAAGAATTATGGTCATCCAAAGATGAGGGGCCTCTACCTATAAAAAGTCTAGAACATCAATATGCAGAATATGATTCTGTTTCCTTGTCTGAACAAGAATTTATCGATGCGGTGGAGAAAGTAAGACATTATATTTCCGAGGGCGATGTATTCCAAGTGAATCTATCGGTACGCAAATCAAAAGAGCTCAAAACTCATCCTCAGGAAATCTATCATACATTGCGTCAAATTAACCCATCCCCTTATATGGCATATATGCATGTTCCAGAGTTTCAAATTGTCAGTGGGTCTCCTGAACTACTAGTCAAGAAAAAGGGAAATGAGGTTCGTACAAGACCAATTGCCGGAACGAGGTCTAGAGGTAAAAATGAAGCAGAGGATCAACATTTAGCAGATGAGTTGATTAATAATGAGAAAGAACGTGCCGAACATGTTATGCTAGTAGACTTAGAACGAAATGACCTTGGCAGAGTATGTGAAAGTGGTACAGTAGCCGTAGACGAATTTATGGTCATTGAAAAGTACTCACATGTGATGCATATTGTTTCAAATGTAATGGGAAGTCTTTCTAAGGATAAAGATCGAGCAGATATCATCAAAGCAACATTCCCAGGGGGAACGATCACAGGTGCTCCGAAGGTTCGAACGATGGAAATCATTGAAGAACTTGAACCAGTTAGAAGAGGTATTTATACTGGTTCCATAGGGTGGATTGGCTTTTCGGGAGATATGGAGTTAAATATCGCAATTCGAACAATGATTGCCAAGGATGGAATCGCTCACGTGCAAGCTGGAGCCGGCATTGTCATCGATTCACACCCAAAACATGAATATCAAGAGTCCTTAAAAAAGGCGCTTGCATTATGGAAGGCGAAAGAGTTGAGTGAAGTAGAGTTGAACAAATATGAGTATGAGGTGAGCAAAGAATGATCGTAATGATTGATAATTATGATTCGTTTACATTTAATTTAGTGCAATATGTTGGGGAATTTGGAGAAGAAATCATCGTCAAGAGAAACGATGAAATCACTATTCAGGAAATAGAAGATTTGAACCCAGATTTAATCATGATTTCACCTGGACCGTGTACACCGAATGAGGCAGGAATAAGCTTAGAGACAATCTCACATTTCGCTGGACGAATTCCGATTTTTGGTGTTTGCTTAGGCCATCAATCGATTGCGCAAGCATTTGGTGGGGACGTAATCAAAGCGGAGAGGCTTATGCATGGGAAGACTTCGGAAATCAAACACGACGGCAAGACCATCTTTTCAGGATTGGAGTACCCATTCACCGCAACGCGTTATCATTCATTAATCGTGAAAAAGGAGACACTTCCTGAGTGCTTTGAAATATCTGCCGAAACGGCTGAAGGTGAAATTATGGCAATACGTCATAGGGAGTACCCTATAGAAGGTGTTCAATTCCATCCTGAATCCATTATGACGACAGCTGGCAAACAGTTAATTCAAAATGTAATAGAACACTATATTAGAAATGAGAAGGAAACATGTACCTCTATTTAAACGGTGAAATAGTTAAAAGGGAATATGCACGTATTTCCCCATTTGACCATGGTTTTTTATATGGGATGGGTCTGTTTGAAACATTTAGAATTTATGATGGTCATCCGTTTTTACTAGATGACCATCTTGTGCGTTTACAGTCTGGATTAAATGATATAAGAATTAAAAAGTCATTTAGTCGTCTTGAAGTGAAGAACATTCTTCAAGATTTACTAGCAGCTAATGGTTTAAAACATGCATATGTTCGTTTTAATGTGTCTGCTGGAATCGGTGAAGTGGCTCTGCCAACAACGGATTATCTTGAGCCTTCTGTTATTGTGTTTATGAAGGAGATACCGCCTAGAATCGAGGAAAAAAGAGCACGATTTTTACAGACCACTCGAAATAGCCCAGAGGGAGATTTTCGTCTTAAATCACACCACTTTTTAAATAATATCTATGGGAAAAGAGAAATCGGCAATGATCCAGCGATTGAGGGGGTCTTTTTAACAAAGGAAGGTTTTCTTGCGGAAGGGATTACTTCTAATCTTTTTTGGGTAAAAGGGGAGACTTTGTTTACACCAGCACTTCAAACGGGGATACTAAATGGTGTAACTCGCAGCTTTGTCATGCGATTAGCATCTTCTATCGGATTAAACGTACAGGAAGGTTTGTATTTCCCTGAACAGATCCTCCAGAGTGATGAGGCCTTTATTACAAATTCAATCCAAGAAATAGTCCCTTTAAGTGAAGTTGAAAACTACATATTCATGGGCAAAAACGGCTTTACGAAAAAACTACAATCCGTTTATTCGCAATATCGGACAAGTCTATGGAGTTTGAACGAATTAACGTAATACGAGAAAAAAATCCCAATGAAATGAAATAATTTACATCTTAGACGCCTATTCTTGTTGCAACGAACTAGGTAGCGTTTTCATGGCCTCTTTAGGTAGTTAAAGCTTAAGAACAAAGACAAAACGGCGCCGTTTCTAAAGAGTGGCATCATTTTTGTATCCCTCGTCTGGGCTAGAAAAATCCACCTAAAACCCGCCAAGTCGTATTTTTGTTTGAGTAAAGGAGATATGGAATTGGACCAAAACAGAAATAGGAGACCATCGTTAGCGTGTGGTCCGTATCAATTAGATTTTTCAAAGAAGACTATGATTATGGGAATTCTTAATATCACACCAGATTCTTTCTCGGATGGTGGCTCTTATGTAGATCTAAATGCTGCTATCAAGCATGCAAGGGAAATGGTTGAGGATGGTGCTGATATTATTGATGTTGGTGGCGAATCTACAAGGCCAGGACATGAAAGAATATCTGATGAGGAAGAGATTGCTAGAGTGGTTCCAGTCATTAAGGCGCTGGTAAAGGAAGTCAACGTTCCTATTTCAATTGATACGTATAAATCAGAAGTTGCGAAACAAGCCATTGAAGCTGGAGCACATATTATTAATGATATTTGGGGCGCAAAAGCGGATCCTAAAATGGCAGAAGTAGCGGCAACTTATCATGTCCCAATCATCCTTATGCATAATCGAGATAATAAAAATTATTCAAATCTTATTGATGATATGATCATTGACTTAAAGGAAAGTATTGAAATAGTAAGGAAAGCAGGAGTGAAGGACGAAAACATTATCTTAGACCCAGGAGTAGGTTTTGCTAAGACCTTTGAAGATAACATCGAAACAATTCGTCAGTTAGATCGATTTTATGAGCTAGGCTATCCTGTCCTTCTCGGAACTTCAAGAAAAACCTTTATTGGGAACGTTTTTGATTTACCACCAACTGAACGTGATGAAGGAACGGGAGCAACTACCTGTATAGGTATTCAAAAAGGCTGTGATATTGTCCGTGTTCACAATGTTAAGATGAATGCACGACTCGCGAAAATGATGGATGTTCTTGTTGGTAAAGGGGCAGTGCAATAATGGACAAAATTTACGTGAACCAAATGCAGTTTTACGGCTATCATGGTGTTTTTCCAGAAGAAACAAAATTAGGTCAGCGTTTTTATGTAGACCTTACGGTGGAAGTGGATGTCAAAAAAGCTGGTGAAACGGATAAACTTGAGTATTCTGTTCATTATGGTGAGCTTTATCATCTTTGTAAAGACATTGTGGAAGGAAAGCCATATAAATTGCTAGAAGCCGTAGCTGAAAAAATAGCAACTGAGATTTTGAAGCATTTTACCTTGGTTTCAAGCTGCACAATAAAAGTGACGAAACCAGATCCACCAATTCCTGGGCAACTTCAATCGGTTGCTGTTGAAATTTCAAGGAGTCGACAACATGCCTAATACTGCTTTCATTTCTCTTGGAACGAATATAGGAGAACGGGAATATTATTTGCGAACTGGTATACAGGCGATACAAGATCTAGGAATTATAATCTCTGATTTTTCATCGATATATGAGACAGATCCAGTTGGATATGTAGATCAAGATCCATTTTTAAATATGGTAATTAAAGTAAGGACAAATTTGTCACCTCTAGATTTACTGCAGGTTTTACAGAAAATCGAGCTCGATTCTGGAAGGGAAAGGAAAATTAGGTGGGGCCCACGAACATTAGACCTTGACATTTTACTTTATAATAATGAAAATACTGAAACAGAGCGTCTTATTATTCCACATCCCCGAATGACAGAGCGGGCTTTTGTTCTGGTACCATTAGCTGAAATAGACGAGGATATACACATTCCGGCAGTATCGAAACCGATATCCTTACTACTAGACGAATTACAAGACAGAGAAGGTGTACGTATATGGAAGCGGAGAAGTGGGGAAGACGTATTCGCGCTTTTCGTAAATTAAAAGGCTATACTCAAGAAGGTTTGGCAAAAGATCTAGGAATATCCGTCTCACTTGTTGGAGAGGTCGAGCGAGGAACGCGAGTCCCTAGTCAGATATTTTTACAAAGGGTTTCAGAAATACTAAAAGTGCCCCTTGAAGACCTAACTCCCAAAAATATAGATAAATAATAAATGGCTATTATTATAGGAAGGAGGGATACCTTGTTAAAAATCGGTGATATCGAAATGAAAAACCAGGTCGTTCTTGCACCAATGGCTGGGGTATGTAATTCTGCATTCCGCCTAACAGTAAAGGAATTCGGTGCAGGTTTGGTTTGTGCAGAAATGGTAAGCGATAAAGCAATCCTCTATAAAAATGCAAAAACAATGGGTATGTTATATATAGATGAACGTGAAAAACCATTAAGTCTTCAAATCTTTGGTGGAGAAAAAGACACACTAGTAGAAGCGGCGAAGTTTGTCGATAAAAATACGACAGCTGATATTATCGATATTAATATGGGATGCCCAGTACCTAAGATCACAAAATGTGATGCGGGTGCTAAGTGGCTTTTAGATCCTAATAAAATATATGAAATGGTTTCAGCTGTAGTAGATGCAGTAGATAAACCTGTTACCGTTAAAATGCGTATGGGCTGGGATGAAAATCATATCTATGCCATTCAAAATGCCCAAGCGATAGAGCGTGCTGGAGGTCAAGCGGTGGCTCTGCATGGTCGAACGCGAGTCCAGATGTACGAAGGACAAGCAAACTGGGACATTATTAGACAGGTAAAACAATCTGTTAATATTCCTGTAATCGGCAATGGGGATGTGAAAACACCACAGGATGCAAAAAGAATGCTGGATGAAACAGGTTGTGATGGTGTCATGATCGGTCGTGCTGCATTAGGAAATCCGTGGATGATCTACCAAACAGTCAAATATTTAGAAACTGGTGAACTAACTGACGAACCAGGTGTAAGAGAGAAAATTGATGTATCCATACTTCATTTAGATCGTCTAATTGATTTAAAGAATGAAGATATTGCAGTTAGGGAATTCAGAAAGCATGCTGCATGGTATCTGAAGGGAATCCGTGGCAACGCAATTGTTCGTAATGGGGTAAACAATTGTAACACGCGTGATGAATTAGTATCACTTTTACAAAACTTCGTAGAAGAAATGGAAGCAAAGGAAGCAAACAGTGCGAAGGTTGTTTGACATCGAAAGTTCCCTACACTATAATACCCGTAAGCAGCCTACTGCCAGTTTAACACTGGCAGTTTTTCTGCTTTACGTTTATATTGGAATAGGACAAGAAAAAAGTGTTCGTTTTTCATAGATATTAGGTGACAAAATAGGAGTTGAAAAAAATGAATCACGAGGAATTAAATGACCAATTAATAGTAAGAAGAGAAAAGTTACATAATTTACGAGAAATGGGAGTAGACCCATTTGGTAAAAAATTTGAAAGAACGCATAGTACACGTGAATTGATTGATCTTTATAACGAGTTCACAAAAGAACAACTTGATGAAAAAGAAGTCAGTGTAGCGATTGCTGGTCGTATCATGACTAAACGCGGGAAAGGAAAAGCTGGATTTACTCATATTCAAGACCTAACAGGTCAAATCCAACTATATGTTCGTCTTGATTCTGTTGGAGAAGAGCAGTATGAAGTATTTAATATTGTGGATCTAGGGGATATTGTAGGTGTTTCTGGAACTGTATTTAAAACAAAAGTGGGAGAGCTTTCTATAAAAGTTACTTCATTTGAACTCCTATCAAAAGCGTTACGTCCGTTACCTGACAAATTCCATGGCTTAAAGGATGTTGAACAACGCTATCGTCAACGTTACCTAGACCTAATCATGAGTCCAGATAGCAAAGAGACATTTATTACACGAAGTAAAATCATCAGATCCATGAGACGCTATTTAGATGACCATGGGTACCTTGAAGTAGAAACACCTATGATGCACTCAATCCCTGGTGGAGCATCTGCACGCCCGTTTATAACTCATCATAATGCGTTAGATATTGAGTTGTACATGCGAATTGCGATTGAACTTCATCTAAAACGTCTAATCGTTGGTGGATTAGAAAAAGTATACGAAATTGGTCGAGTTTTCCGTAATGAGGGAGTCTCAACTCGTCACAACCCTGAATTCACTATGATTGAATTATATGAAGCATATGCTGATTACAAAGACATCATGAGTCTAACAGAAAACCTAATCGCTCATATTGCTCAAGAAGTACTTGGAACTACAACTGTTGCTTACGGTGACCACCAAATAGACTTAAAACCAGAGTGGAAACGACTGCATATGGTTGATGCAATCAAGGAATATGTAGGTGTAGACTTCTGGAAGGAAATGAGTATAGAAGAAGCAAGACAACTTGCGAAAGAACATGATGTAGAGATTAATGAAAATATGCAATACGGTCATATTGTAAATGAGTTCTTTGAGCAAAAAATTGAGGACAAGCTTATCCAACCGACATTCATTTATGGACATCCTGTTGAAATCTCACCACTTGCGAAAAAGAATCCAGAAGATCCAAGATTTACGGATCGTTTTGAATTATTCATTGTTGGAAGAGAACATGCTAATGCATTTACAGAGCTAAATGATCCGATTGACCAACGTCAAAGATTTGAAGCCCAACTTAAAGAAAGAGAGCAGGGAAATGACGAAGCTCATATGATGGATGAGGATTTCGTTGAAGCCTTAGAATACGGTCTACCTCCAACTGGTGGATTAGGAATTGGAATTGATAGACTTGTTATGCTCTTAACGAATTCACCTTCAATAAGAGATGTACTACTTTTCCCACAGATGCGTCATAAATAAGCTGATAAAAAATAGAGTGGAAACCCCACTCT
>Ga0079224_100001862_pt1 | contig 24901 bp, 22 predicted proteins | sample Stecom2015_FD_80414 | JGI IMG/M metagenome (GOLD analysis project Ga0079224, IMG submission 80414) | Agricultural soil microbial communities from Utah to study Nitrogen management - Steer compost 2015 | ecosystem: Environmental > Terrestrial > Soil > Agricultural land | place: USA: Utah... | reverse complement strand
TGCGCGCCGGTCGCGGTCGGCGTGATCACGGGGTTGATGTTGATGTGATAGGTCGGTTTGCCGCTGCGCGGGCGGCAGCCGTCGGGGCCGCCGCCGGCGGCCCGGGCAAGCTCCTCGCGGCCGCGGAACCAGATCTTCTCGCCGCCGCCCCACTCCGAAGACACCCCGAACGTGCCGTCCGGCGTGAACAGGTCCGCGTAGTCGTAGCCGCCGTTCGTGCAATTGTCGAGGAGATGGGTATAGCGGTCGAGCAGCTGACGAATGTCGAGGTGATCCTGCGCGTCGAGCCGCATCGGGCTCTGCCCGGAAGAGCTTCCGGCCGCGATCAGTCCGAGGAACGCGAGCGGCACGAGCCGCGATACGGTGCTTTGCATGGGTGTCCTCGCTCTGGGTGGTGCGCCGGTATTGTGGCGCCCGAGCGGAGGCGCGTGCCAGAGCCCGGCCGCCCCGCGGGCGCCGAGGTACGAATTTTGCAGCGCTCGCGATCCGCGCCTGCGCAAAGGATATCGAGAGATGCGTCTCGACGACGTGGTCCGAAAGTACGATGCAGCCGCCAAGCACTACGATCGGTTCATGGACCTCGTGTTCGGCGCGCTGCTCGACCTCGAGCGGCATCGCGCGCGAGTGGTTGAGCTTCTCGGCGAGCTCGACGGCCGAACCGTGCTCGACGTCGGCTGCGGCACCGGCCGCAACTTCCCGCTGCTCGTCGAGCGCGTCGGCGAGCACGGGCGCGTGATCGGCCTCGATTGCTCGAACGGCATGCTCGGCGAGGCGCGCCGGCTCGTCGAGCGGCGCGGCTGGCGAAACGTCGAGCTCGTGCTGGACGACGCCGTCTCGCTCGGCCGGATCCGCGAGCCGGTCGACGCGGTGCTCTCGGTTTGGTGCTACGGCACGGTTTACGATCTGGATGCCGCGCTCGACCGCGCGATCGACGTGCTCCGCCCCAACGGGACGATCTCGATCATGACGTTCGGACGCGCCGGACCGGAACGCGGAGCGCTTCGCTGGCTCTACCCGTTCTATCGTTTCGCAGTCCGCTCGCTCGGAATGGATCCGGGCGGCGACTTCGACAACGCAGCGCTCGAGGCGAAGTGGCAGCGCGGGCGCCGCGTGCTGCGCTCGCGCCTCGGCGGGCTCCACGAGGAGCGCTACCTGAACGGCGCCGGGCTGATCATCTCGGGCCGCAAGCCGCTCGAGCGCGCCGGCGTCGTTTGGACCGCGGCGCCGGCACGGTCGGCCGCGGTGCTCGACGACGGTCCCGACGGGTCTTTCGAGGAGGGTGCCGCGGTCCCTTGAGCGGGCGCCGCGATCGACGCTCGCGCGGACGCCGCCGATGAGCGGCTCGGCGCGTGCGCTCGCGTATGCGGTTCACGCGTTGACGGCGAGCGGCGTCGTCGTCGCGCTCGCCGCGATGCTCGAAGTCGCGAGCGAGACGCCCGATCCGCGGCGGGTGCTCGCGTGGCTCGGGCTCGCGATCGCGATCGATGCGATCGACGGGCCGCTCGCGCGAGCCGCGGTGATCGAGCGGAACGCGCCGGCAATCGACGGGCGGACGATCGACGACATCGTCGATTACTTGACCTACACGTTCATTCCGCTCGCGCTCGTGCTCAGGATGGGATGGACCGCCGGACCGGCGTGGCTCGCCGCGAGCGCCGTCGGCCTCGCGATGGTGACGAGCCTTTTCGGGTTCGCGCACCGCGCGGCGAAGGACGAGCAGGCGGGCTTCTTCCGCGGCTTCCCGTCGTACTGGAACCTCGCCGCGTACTACTTCGGCTTGTGGGCATCGCTGTACGACACCGCCGGCCGCGTGGCCGTGACCGTCGCGCTGCTCGTCCTCGCCGTGTCGACCGTGCTGCCGGTGCGCTTCGTTTATCCGAACCGCGCGCGGCCGCCGTGGCGGCGGCCGATCCTGCTCGGCGCCGTCGGCTGGGGGGTGCTGCTCGCGGTCTCGCTGCCGTGGTATCCGCGGCCGGGCGAGACGGGCGGCATCGCGCCGGCGGCGATGTGGCTCTCGCTCTCCTACCCGCTCTTTTATTGCGCGGTCAGTGTTCGGCTCGATCGCGGCTGAGCTCAGCGGCCCCGGGGCAAGAGCTCGATCCGTCGCAGCTCGCCTTCGACGAACTCGAGCTCAGCCGGGAAACGTCCATAGCCGCGCCGGTACAGCAGGCGCTCGGTCGCCGAGAAGCCGCTCCAGTACGTGAAGCCGCGCGGATTACGGGCTCGCGCCGGGACCTCCGCATGCCACTGGAAGTCCGGCGGCCCGCAGAGCGACAGGACGAGCGAGAGGCTCATGCCGGGATCGATGATGCGACCGCCGCAGCGGAACGGTCCGTCGGCGGCGGCAGGCGAGGCGAGCAATGCGGCGAGCACCACAGCGAGCCTTCCGTTCATCGAGCCCTCCTCGCGGACGGCACCAGGCGTACGAAGGCCGTCCGCAGGTGACGGGCGTGCACGGCGCGTGCCAGCGCGCACCGGCGTGTCCTGGCGGCCGGCGGGTAATGCGTTGGCGGAAACCGCCAATCTTTGGCGCGACTGCGCGAACGCAGGCGGACGCGCGACGGGGATGAACGAACAACGCTTTGATTTTGCTGTCTATACGGTTTGGCACGGTCCTCGCAATCGGCGCGCGGTCCTTGCAGTTCCTCGTCGCCGGGAGCCACCGCCATGAAGATTCTGACCGCTTTGCTGCTCGTCGCCGCCGTCGCGTTCGGCCTGATGCTGCTCGCGCCCGTCGTCGGCCTGCTGGTCGCGATCGCCGTGCCGTTCGCCGCGCTCGTGATCTGGTTCCTGCCGATCCTGATCATCCTCTGCTCGGACAGAACGTCAGGCGGCGAGAAGCTCGCCTGGATCATCGCGATCGTGTTCTTCTCGTGGTTCGCGTGGATCTTCTACGCGCTGCTAGCGCCGCTGAAGGCGCGGGACGAGCGGCGCTACGCGGACTATCGGCCGTACCGGTACTGACGGCTCGGCGACGATGAACGGCCTGCTCGCCAAGATCCTCGCGTTGACGCTGGTCGCGGCCTGCGTCGTGCTCGGCGCGGTCGGCCTGTTGTTGCCGATCGTCCCGGGGCTGCTGTTCCTCGCGGTCGGCGCGGTCATCGCGGCGCGGCAATTCCCTTCGCTCGACGCCCGGCTGCGGACTCATCCGACGCTCGGCACGCATCTGCGCGTCGCGGATCGGCTGCGTTACGTGGGGTTCGGCGAGAAGGTTCGCGTCGCCGGCTGGCTCTGCGCGCGGATGCTGCTAGATGGGTTCGTGCTCGCCCGGGCGGCGGCGCTGCGGATCGCGAGAATGTTCCGCCGCCGCTAGCCTACCGGCAGGATCGTTACAGATTTTGGAAACCTGCCAAAGGCGGCAGGCTCTTCGCGGGCTCGTCAGGCCGCGGCGGGCACCTTGCCGCCGTTGCCGAGCAGCCCGACCCGGTGCAGGAGAGGCAGCGCCTTCGCTGGCGCGAGCGCTGCGAGCAACTCGCGATCCGCGGCGGAAATCGCCGCGGAGCGCACGTGGAGCGTCCCCGCCGCGGCGAACACGACGAGGCCTACCGCGAGGTCGGCTGCGGGCGGCAGCCCGAGGTAGGTCTGGAGAACGACGGCGACCGCGACGGCGCCGCTCCAGACGAGCATGCCGAGCGCGAGCGCCGATCCCGCGTTCGTCCAGCGGGCGAGGCCGCGCACGCGATACCAGATGAAGCCGTTCTTCAGCAGCTGCGCAGTACCGGCGGCCAGCGCCGCGCCGTAGACTCCGAGGAGCGGCACGAGCGCGGTCATCGCAAGCAGGTTGTACACACCGAACACCTTGCTCAGCAGCAAGGTCCCCGCACGTTCCTGATAGTGTGCAACCACCGTCGCCGGCTCGCCGGCCGTATTCAGCAGGGCGAATGCCATGATGATCGGCAAGAGCCACGAGTCCTCGATGAACTTGCCGCCGAACACCGCTTCGACGATCTCGGCGTGATAGGCGACCGTGAACGCGAACGTCGGCCATTGAACGAGCAGGCTCATGTTCAGGAGGAAGGTGAAGTACTGCGGCACGCGCCGGTCGGCCTCGCTGCGCGGGACGGAGAAGAAGACCGGTCGGATCACGTCGGCAAACAGTCTTACCGGGAGCGCGTTCGCGACCATCACCTTCAAGCGGTAGTAGAAGTTGTAGATGCCGACGGCGGCCGTGCTCGCGAACGCGGCGAGAAAGAAGCTTTCCATCGTCCCCTGAATCAGGATCACTCCGGCATCGTTGAAGTTGTTCAGCAAGCCGTAGCGCAGCATCCGCCGCCGCTCCGGCGCGGCGGGGATGTGCCGCCAAGGCGCGGCCGACGGACAATGGTGCCGATAGGCGAGACGCATCCACACGTAGGCCGCGGCGTAGGCGAGCGTGTCGGCCGCGAGGGCGGCTTCGAGCGTCAGCGCGTCGTACGCGCCCAGCGCCCCATAGGCCGCGAGCTTCACGAGGGCGAGCAGTGCGGCCGACGCGACGGCGTGCCGATGGAGCATGTGCGAGGCGAGCGCGGTCCGGAGGATCGAGCCCTGAAAGTGCAGCACGATCAGCAGGCCGAAGCCCGCGAACGTCCCGCGGTACGGCTCGAGCTGGAAGAGGGGAGCGACGTGCTCCCAGACGGCGAGCACGAGCGCGAGCACCGCAAGGTTCGAGAGAAGCCGCGCCACGGCGATGAACCTGAAGAGCCACGCCGCGGCCGCCCGATCGCCGCGCGCGAGATACTCCGGCTGATAGCGTGCGAGCACTTGCTCCAGGCCGAACGACGCGAGCGTGCCGATCACGGGGACGAACGCGTAGAGCAGCGTGTAGACGCCGAAGTCCGACGCGGACATCCCGCGGACCAGCACGACGTAGCCGAGGATCGTCAGCGTCTGCGACACGATGCGGAACGCGATCGTGTCGAGCAGGGAGCGGCGCGCGCTCAGGCGGCTGTAGAGGGTCACCGGGGAATCATCCGTTATGCGGCGGTCGACTGCTGCCCCTCTCGCCGGTAACGCGCCGGGGACGGTGCTTCCGTGAGGGCGTTCAGCACGAGCTGGTCCGGTCGCAGCCGCCGAAGGTAGTAGGCGCGGTTGGCCTCCGCCATAGCGCGGCGGTCGGCGGCGGACGTCATCAGCCGCTCGACCGCCTCGACGCATTCATCGGCGCTGCGGAACTCCAGGTAGTGCTTCCCCGCCTCGAGGTCCGGCGCGACGTGTCGGAGCGGCTCGCAGACGATCGCGCGGGACGCCGCTACGTACTCGCCGAGCTTGCCGCCGTTCGAGCCGTGGAGTCCCGTGGTCGTCACGCAGATCGGCGTCGATCGGACGAGCTCGAGAAACCGCCGGCGCTCCGTGATCCGCGGGTCGTCGACGACGGCCTCGGGAAAGTGCCGCAATGCGTACTCGGAGCGAGCGAAGCCGGCGATGCAGCGCTTGCCGAACGCTCTACGGAGCGCCGTGATGCAGGCGGCGCGCTGCTCGTTCAGGCGTACGCGTTCCTCGTTCAGCTCCCGAGAGCTGCGATCGGGGGGCCACGTGCGGCAGAGCAGCAGCACGCGGGGCTCGCCGCCGGTCGGCGGCGGAGCTTCGAGCCCGGACGCGCCGATCGGTCGCTTGAGCAGGTACTTCGCGGCGCTCCACTTGCCGAGCAGCTTCGCACGGCGCTCGAGCTCGAACCGGTCGAACGCGTCCGCATACACCTCGTAGTTCAATCCGAGCGGGCGAACCTTCGCGTCGTAGCCGCGTCCGCGCGCGTATCCGCGTTTGAGATAGACGTCGCAGCGCTCGAGCGCGTCCTGGTCCACCGTGTCGCCGTCGTGCATGTCGAAGTAGAGCGATAGCCCGCGCGTCTCGACCGTGCAGTGCCAGAGCTTCGCGTGACGGAGGTGCGGCGGACAGGCGGTATCGCTACTCGGGGGAGGCTCGGTGACGACGTGCTGCGTGAGCTCGATCACGCGCTGCCGATGCAGATCGGCGAGCCCGGCGTAAATCTGTGCGAGGTGACGCTGCTTGCTCCAGCAGACGAGCCTGACTTTCATCGCTACCAAGGCCCCACTCCAAGGTATTGGCCCCGAGGGAGGCCGCGTTCGGCAAGAACTTTGCAAGATGCATACCACGGGGTGCGCGTTCGCCGCCGTGCGGACGGCGGACGGTTCCCCGAGTCGGCTCGGGAAGAGAGGACCGGAATGTCTTTCGACCTCGCAGATTCGGCGGTAGTTGGATATTTGCGACGCTTGGACAGCGCTTCGGAGCCGGTGCTAAGTTCGCGCTGCCTGTTCCATGGGGATGAACGGGACCGCGCAGTATTGGGCCTGCGCGGCCGTTCGGGTGAACGGGTGACCCAACGGAAGGAGATCTATTAGATGAGGATGGAGATCGATCGCTCAGGGGGCTCGAATGGGGGAGCCGACGGAAGATCGGCTGAGCCTGCCGGCGAATCCAGACCGTATCGCCGCATCGCTGCGCTCGCGGCCCTCGCGGTCGCGGTCGCGGTCGCGCCGACGGTGCTCGCGACGCCGAAGCCGCCGCGCAGCTTCTGCATGAAGGACGCGGCGTGCGAGACGGCGGCCGATTCGGGCCAGGACGCGCCGGCACCGGCGCCTTCGGGGAAACGCCTGAAGTGGCATCCGGGCCATTACATGAACGTGCCTAGGGCTTCGTCGCATACGCAGCCCGTGCGCTTCGGCTACTACGACGAGATCGGAACGAACAAGAACATCGTCGGCGTCTCGGTTTTCTATCGGTGGTCGCAGCTCGAGCGATCGAAAGGGGACTACTCTTCCGGCATCGCTCTGATCCGCGCGGAGCTCGACAAGCTGAAGAGCCTCCCCGTGCCGAAGCGGCTCGTGATCAACATGAACGATCGGGCCTATGGCGATTCGAACTGCTCCCGAGCGACGGACTACTACCCGTCGTACATTCTTTCCGCGGCGAGCAAGCACCTGTATTCGACGCCGTCTCCGGCATGCCCGTGGAAGAAGTGGAACGCGGAGACGATGACGCACTACATCGAGCTGATGACGGCGCTCGGCAAGGAGTTCGACGGCGATCCGTACGTCGAGATGATTTCGCCGTTCCAGGAGACGGCGCTGAACTGGAGCGGCGGGCCGGTTCATCCGGAGTTCGACGAGGACGCCTACTATCAGCAGCTGCGCCGGCTCGCGGCCGCGATGAAGGAAGCGTGGCCGACGACGATCGTCCGAGTCCCGACCAACTGGGGATTCAGCGATAAGTTGATGTCGCAGTACGTCGCGTATCTCGCCTCGATCGGCGTCGGCGCCGGCAATCCGGACGTCTGCCCGAGCTGCAAGATGCCGATCGACCGGATCATCGCCGGGGAGATCGGCGGCACCGATTACCGGGGTGTCATCCCGAACGTGATGTCCGTCGAAGCTTCCGTCCTCGGCTACGACGCGGTAGGGCCGCGGGGCGGCTTTACCGTGAAGCAACTCTACGACTACGCGAACAGCCAGCAACGGGCGACGCATATCTTCTGGGACCGGAACCTGTATACCGGCAACGCGAGCAGCGATCCGTCCGTCGGCCAGCAATGGCCCGCGATGTTGCGGCTGTTCGCCGAGCGGCCGGTGACGCAGACGTCCTGTCCGAAAGCGATCAAGCAAGGCTGCGCGACGAACTGAGCGGCTGCACGGCTACGCGGCGGGGCGCTCGAGCACTGGCTCGGCGCCCGTCGCGTGCCGGACCGGTCGGCCCTTGCGTGCGACCGCGTAGATGCTGACCGTCGCGTACTTCTCGAGCACCCGCGTGCGGCGCAAGAGTTCGGCCACGCGCAACGGCCACTTTTCCCCCCGGTTGTAGCGAATCGCAAGCGCCTCCCATGGATAGCGCGCCATCTCGCTTCGAAACTGGGCCGGCGTCAGGCGGTTCAGGCCGATGTCGGTCGCCCGCTCGACCCGCGCGCCGGTGAGCCGGGAGATGCGCGCTGCGAGGTAGCGCTCCGGCAGCACCGCATGCAGCCACGGCACGCCGAGGCGCCAGCGGCCGTGATCGCCTTTCGGGCTGTAGTAGAGCGGGGAGAAGCCCACGGCGAGCCGGCCGCCCGGTGCGAGCAGCCGCCAGACGTTGGCGAGCAGCCGATCGATGTCTTCGACGTGCTCGAACGTGTCCTTGCTGATCACGAGGTCGAACTCGCCACGGAGCTCGGCCACGTCGGACGACAGAAACCGCACGCGGTCGGCATAGCGCGCATAGCGCTCCTTCAGCATCGCGCGCGCGAAGCGGATGCGATCGCGGTCGAGGTCGATGCCCGTGACGCTTCGAGCCCCCCACTCGGCCGCGTTCAGCGACAGCGCTCCGTGGCCGCAGCCGATGTCGAGCACTCGGCGGCCTGCGAACTCGAGCGGCTCGCCGATTCGCCGGAGCCAATCCGCATTCTCGGCGAGCGTCATCTCGAAGTAGGCCCGGTCCCGGCGCTCGTTGAGCTCGTCCGGCGTCTCCCCCGGCATCGGGGGCAGCTCCCATGGTTTCATCCGACGCATTCCGCTTTCCTTGCCCCACGTGGCTCGATGGAGCCCTCATAGTCCGATTGCCCGCCGCGCCTGCAGTCCGGTCTCGAGCAGCTCCTCGTAGACGCTGGCGACGCCCGCGGCCATCGCTTCGGCGGAGAACCGCTCGGCGTGCTCGGCGAGCGCGGCCGCCCGGAGCTCGCGCCAGGAGTGCTGGCCCGCGAGGAGGGCCTCGGGCGTCGCAGCGAGCGCGGCGTCGTCGTGCGGCGGCACGAGCAGGCCGTTCACCCCGTGCTCGATGGCCTCCGACACGCCCGCCACCCGGCGCGCGACGACCGGTACGCCGGCGGCCATCGCTTCGAGAATCACCATCGGCAGGCCTTCGCCGTAGAGGCCAGGCAGAACGAGCCCGGCGAGCGGCGCGAGCTCCGCGGGAACGTCGTGCGAGAAGCCGACCCACTCGATGTGCCGATCGACTCCGAGCCGCCGCGCGAGCTCGAGAACCTGTCCGCGATATTCCGCCGTCTCGAACGGTCCGACGGCGCGCAACGACACTTGCACGCCGGCGGCGGTCAGCCGCTCGAGCGCGCGAAGCAGCACCTCGAGCCCTTTGCGCGGACGGAACAGCCCGACGACGCCGAGCACCCAAGCGGGCCCGGGCTCGCGGCGGGGCAGCACCTGCATCCGCGGGACGCCGTTGTAGACGCGCCGGATGCGGCTCGGCGGCGCATGCTCGGCGAGCAGATAGTCCACGAGCGCCTCCGATACGGGAATCAAGCGGTCCGCGCGCGCAAAGGCGATTCGCTCGAGCCCGCCTGCGAGGAAATTGCGCAGCGCGCGCTCCGTGCATTGCCGCGTCGGACTGTGAACGTGATGCACCAGCGGCAGGCGCTCGAGACCGGCGACGATGCAACCGAACGCGGCCGAGCGCGGCGTGTGCGTGTGCACGGCGGCGCAACCGGACCGGCGTAGCAGCTCGCGAAGCGCCTTGACGGCGCTCATGCGGCTGCCGTCCGTCCTGATCACGTCGAGCGGCGCGCGGCTTCGGCGCTCGCGCGGAAAGGCGCCGTCCTTCATGCAGGCGAAGTGCACGGCGTAGCCGAGCTTCGGCAGATGAAGCGCGAGCAGGTCCTGAACGCGCTCCGCGCCGGAGTAGAACTCGCCGTTGATGATGTGCAGGACCTTATGAATCGTCGTTTACCGCCTGCTGCGCTGCACGCGAACTTTGCAAGTTCCATTCCACGGCATTGCGTGTTGCGCGCCGCCGGCGAACGCAACGGACGGTCGGCGTGTGAGCGTTGCCGAAGAGCGACATGCGTGGCAGACGATCTCAGCATTACGCCCGGAGTTCCAAATCTTGCAAAGCTCGCGGTTGCCGACGGCGGGCAGCCGCGCGGTTCGCCGTGGCACATCGCTTGCATCAGCGCCGGCGCGGGAAACAATCCGCTACGGGAAGAGTTTGCGTGAGCGAAGCGGCAGCACGGGAATCGATCGATTCGGGTCACAAGGTGCGGCTCCCCGCCGAGGGAGAGTCGGCGCTCGACAAGGCACGTCCAGCCCCGGTGCGTGCGTCGCGTCCGAAGCTTTGCGTGATCGTGCCGGCGCACTGGGAAGCGGTGATGGGCGGCTCGCAGTACCAGGCGAAGATGCTGGTCGACCATCTGCTCGAGCGCGACGCCTGCGAGATCTACTACCTTGCACGGCGGGTGCCGGCCGAGCGGCCCCGCGGCTACGAGATCCGGCAGATCGCGCGTCCAGACGGCATCCGTCGCTACGGCGAGGTCTTCGATTCGTTCGACCTGCTCGCCTGTTTGAAGCAGATCGAGCCGGACATCATCTATCAGCGCGTGGGCTGCGCCTACACGGGCATCGCCGCGCATTACGCACGCAGATACGGTAAACGCTGCGTCTGGCACGTCGCATGCGACCAGGACGTGCTGCCGTTCGAGCGAACCTTCAGCCGCAACTTGCCGATTCGCTACCTCGACAAGCTGCTGCTCGAGTACGGGCTGCGACATGCGGATGCGATCGTCACGCAGACGCGCACCCAGGCGGAGAATCTCTGGCGGCACTACCGCCGCCGGGCGGTCGCGACGATCCCGAACTATCATCCGCTGCCGTCGGCGCCGCCCGCGAAAAGCGGGAAGACGACGGTGCTTTGGGTCGCGAACGTGAAGCCGCTGAAGCAGCCCGAGATATTCCTCAGGCTCGCGCGGGATCTGGTCGCGCTCGACGACGTGGAGTTCGTGATGATCGGCAAGCCGATGGGCAAGCCGGAGTGGTGGGGGCGGATCGCAGCCGAAGCGGAGCGCTTGCCGAACTTGCGGTTCGCGGGACCGCAGCCGCAGGAGGCGGTGAACGAGGCGCTCGCCCGCGCGCACATCCTCGTCAGCACGAGCGCCTACGAGGGTTTTCCGAACACGTTCATCCAAGCCTGGCTGCACGAGGTGCCGGTGCTCAGTCTCGCGGTGAATCCGGACGGCGTCTTCGACTCCCGCTCGATCGGGATCTGCGCCGGAAGCTACGAGGCGCTGAAGCGTTGTCTAGTCGAGCTCGTCCGCGACCCCGAGCGGCGCGACGCGATGGGCGCCGCGGCCCGGCGGCACGCCGAAGCTTGCCATGCGGATCCCGCGAACCTCGCGAGGCTCGCGGCAATCGTCACCGGCGTCGGCCAGCGGTCGTTCGCATGAGCGCGGCCGGCTTTCGTCTGCTGTTCATCACTGCGGACACCTTCCCGCCGTTCCGGCCGGACGTAAAGGTGCTGTTCGGCAAGGAGCTTCGTCGCCGCGGCTATCGGGCGGATTGGATCATGCGGTCGACCGATGCCCACACGCCGAGCGGCCTGCTCGAGTGGAGCGGAGGCACGGCATGGGTGGCCGCGACACAGGAAGGCGGCGGCCGCTTGGATCGCCTCCGCAAACACTTCGCGAGCCTGCGGAACGACGCCCGCGTGTTCGGCCTCGCCCGGTCCGGCGCCTACGACTTCATACAGGTTAAGGACAAGTTCCTGGCGGCGCTGATGGCGATCGTCGCGGCCCGCTGGTACCGGGTGCCGTGCTTCTACTGGCTGTCTTTCCCGTACCCCGAGCATTCGCTCGAGAGCTCGAGGTCGCCGCTTTGCCGGTACCCGTTCTTCTACCGGGTGCGGGGTCATTTCTTCACGTTCGTCCTCTACAAGGTGATCTGCCGCTTCGCCGACCACGTCTTCGTGCAAAGCGTCGAGATGCGGCGGGCGATGAGCGAGAAGGGGGTGCCGGCCGAGAAGATGACGCCGGTGCCGATGGGCGTCGATCTCGAGACCGTATCGGTCGAGGATCCCGCCGCACCGCCGCTCGCCGAGCGCGCTCCGATCGTGGTCTACCTCGGTTCGCTCGAGCGGGCGCGCCGGCTCGAGTTCCTGCTCGAGGTGTTCGCCGCCGTCGCCGACAGCCACGCGGACGCGAAGCTCTACTTCGTCGGCGGCGGTGACGAGCCGGACGATCAGCCCTTCCTCGAACGGGAGGCCGAGCGGCTCGGCATCGGTGACCGGGTCGTGTTCACCGGCTTCCTGCCCCGCGAGGAGGCGCTGCGCTACGTGCGCGCGGCGGCGGTCTGCGTGGCGCTCACGGCTGCCGATTCGTGCTATCGCGTCGCGAGCTCGACGAAGCTGATCGAGTACATGGCGCTGAACAAGCCGGTGCTCGCGAACCGTCATCCCGACCAGGAAGCGGTGCTGCGCGAGAGCGGAGCCGGGCTCTGCGTCCCGTGGGACCGGCAAGCGTTCGCGGACGCGCTCGCTTGGTTGCTCGAACACCGCGAGGAGGCGCGGGCGATGGGCGGACGGGGCAGGGACTATGTCCGCCGCAAACGCGCCTACCGCTCGATCGCGGACGATCTGGACGCCCAGTACCGGCGCCTGCTGCAGCCGCGCGGGCTGCCGGATGCGCCTCGCCCGGTGCCGGGGCGTTTCCCGGCCGACGGGGGTTGATGCGATGCTGGCCCAAGGCCTGAAGCGCGTCAGATACAAACTGCAGCAGCGCCGCGGCGAGCGGCTCTGCCGCGCGCAGGGCGACCCGCTGGCAGGCTCGACCGGCTTGATCGTCACGACGTTCTACGACGTCGAGGGCAATTACGCGATGCCGGGCACGACGCCCGTCTCGATCGAGACGGTCGGGCGGATCCTCGAGATCGAGAAGCGTTGCGGCATCCGCTCGACGTACAACGTCGTCGCCCGCTACGCGCTCGATGCGCCGTGGCTGATTCGGGCGATTCGGGCGGCGGGACACGAGGTCGCGAGCCATTCCTACGATCACACCGTGCTCACGACGCTCGACCGCGATGCGATCGCGGCGAACCTGCGCGATACCAAGGGCGTGTTCGCCGAGCTCGGCATCGACATCGCCGGTCACCGCTGCCCGCAGTCGGACTGGGACACGCGCGTGCTCGACGCGCTCGTCGCGAGCGGCTACGCGTGGAGCGCCGAGAACGGCGTCGAGCCGCATCCCTACCGGCTGCGCGAGGGCGGCACACGGGCGTTGTGGCGCTTTCCGGTCGCGGACGACGATTGGTGCTACGAGGCGGAAGGGCTCCCTCCCGCGGCCGTGCTCGAGCGTTGGCGGCGGCAGGTGGTCGCGGCCGAGGGGCGCCGGACGCACATCGCGATCGGCTTCCATCCATGGGTCGAGGCCGGTCCGGGGCGGCTCGACGCGCTCGCGGAGTTTCTCGAGTGGCTCGCCGCACGCGACGGCGTCCGCGTGCTGCCGTTCGGCGAGGTCGTCGATCTGATCGAGCGAATCGAGTCGCAGGCACGGGCGGTCGGTCATGAGTAGCGCCGGGGCGCTGTCGGCCGAGCACGAAGCACGACCGCCGCTCCGGTCGGTCGCGCCGTGCGTCGATTTCCTCGGGCTGGGAGTGCAGAAAGCGGGCACGTCGTGGCTGTACCGCGCGCTCGCGGCGCATCCGGACGTCTTCATGGCGCAGGGCGACGACAAGGACCTACGATTCTTCAGCGCGTTCTACGACTTCGGCTATCCGTGGTACGAGCGGCATTTCGCCGCCGGCGCCGGCACGGCGCGCCGCGGCGAGTTCTCGACGAGCTATTTTTATTCGCGCGAAGCGCCCGAGCGCGTGCACCGCTACAACCGCGACATGCGGCTCATCGTATCGCTGCGGGAGCCGGTCGCGCGGTTGATCTCCCATCACCGACACGAGATCCGGCTCGGCCACGTGAGCGGCGACCTGTCGCTCGAGCGCGGCATCGAGAACAATCCGAGCTACGTGGAGCAGTCGTTGTACTCCGTGCAGCTTTGCCGGTGGCTCGAGTATTTCCCGCCGTCGAGCTTCCACGTGCTGATCTTCGAGGAGCTGTTCGCAAAGCCCGAGAAGACCGTCGCGGAGCTCTACCGATTCATCGGCGTCTCGCCGGACTTCGTGCCGGGCGGTCTCGGCGAGAAGGTGAACGAGGGGCGCATTCCGCGAAGCCGCGGGCTCGAGCGCGTCGTGCGTGTCGCGACCTCGGGACTGCGCGCCGTCGGCGCGGGCCGCGTGATCGACTCGCTGAAGCGGGCGGGCGCGGACCGCGCGGTCAGGGCCGGCAACAGCCGCTCCGACGATGCAATGCGGATCGATCCGAGTCTGGTCGAGCGGCTGCGCCGGCAATTCGCGCCGGACGTCGCCCGGCTGGAGCGGTTGCTCGGCCGGGATCTTTCGGTCTGGCGCGACTCCGGCGGCGAAGCGCGCTAGGCGCCCGCGTCGCAGTCGAGCGCCGCGCCGATCGCGCGCGCGTCGGCGCGCAGCACGTCTCCTTCGCCACCGTCGAGGTGCCTCGTGCCGGCGGCCGTGCGCACGGCACGGACGAACTCGTCGAGCGCGCGACAGCTGCCGCGCAGGTCCTCGGCCGCGTAGCGGTCGGCTGCCGTGCGCGCCTTCGCCGCGAGGCTGCGGCCGGGGGCCGCGCTGTCCGCTCGGGCGACGAGCCGCCCGAGGAGGAGCGCGATCGGCGTCGCGAGGAAGGTGCGCATGCGCAGGATGCCGTCGCGCGGCGTCGTGTACCAGCCGAGCACCTGCCCGGCGTCGTTGATGTCGCGGGAGCCGGATTCGACCGCGTCGAACGCGCCTAGATCTAGCGCGAGCATCTTGCCTTTCCGGACGAACGCGCTCACGAGACCTGCCGCGTCGGTGCTGTTGCCAACGACGTCGCCCGACGCGTTGATCGCGTAGCCGATGCTGAAGCGTCCGCCGAGCGTGCCTAGATCGCGCATCGCACCGCCGGTGTAGAGAAACGCGTGACTGTCGCCGTCCGCGGTCGTCGAGCTGCCGGTGACCTCCGACGCGTCGTTCAGCGCGTACCCGTCGCTCCATTCCCCGCCGAGCGTGCCGAGATCGATCGCGCTGCCGTCGCGGTACAGAAAGGCTCTGTTCGCGCCGGCGGGGCGATACGTTCCGGTGACGTGGCCGGCAGAGTTCACGGCTTGGGCGTACGGTTGCACGCGGGAGAAGCCCGAGCTCACGAGATCGTGCAGGGCGCCGTTCGCGTACAGGAACGCGCGCGTCTCGAATTGTCGGTCGTAGTATCCGGCAACGTCTCCCTTGCCGTTGATCGAGAGGCCTACGCTGTACCTGCCGCCCGGTGTGCCGAGATCCAGCATCTCGCCGCCGGCGAAGAGGAAGGGGTGGAACGCGCCGTCCGTCGTGGTCGAGATTCCGGTAACCTGCCCGGCGTCGTTCACGTCGTTACCGCTGCTGAAGGTGCCGCCGATCGTGCCGATGTCGTGCATCGCGCCGCCCGAGTACAAGAACGCGTGCGCGCGACCCTCGCCGTCGTCCGCCTGACCCGTGACGTCGCCGGCATCGTTCAGCGCGGTCCCGAAGCTCTGCCGGCCGCCTAGCGTCCCGAGGTCGAGCAGCACGCCGTCGCTGTAGAGGAACGCGCGGCTCCGGGAGTCGTCGATCAGCGAATCTCCCGTGACTTGGCCGCGGCCGTTCAGGTCGTACCCGATCGTTTCGGGGCCGCCGAGCGTGCCGATATCACGCACCTCGAAAACCGGCAGCTCCGCCGCCGAGGCCGCGAACCCTGCGGCCGTCGCGACGATCAAGCCCATCGCCGTCCGGCCGACTCGCCGTCCTGTCTGCATCCCGCCTCCCTGCGAACTTCGTCGAACGCGCCGTCAGTCGAATCGATATACCTTCGTCGCGCCGTCTCGACCGACATAGACGACCCGATGCTCGGAATTGCGGATGAACGCCTTCAGGTCGTGCGATACCGCGCGAGTCGTGCCGAGACTCTCGTCCGAGGCGGCGAGCCACTTCGTCCGGTCGGGCTCGGCAAGCACGGCCTCGAGCTCCTCGCTCGACATCAGGAGCGGCGAGCCGACGTACAGGTCCTTCAGCCGGCCGCCCTCCGCGTAGGTCTGCGTCTCGTAGATGCCGGACCGGATCCAGTAGTCGACCTTGCCCAAGTAGTTGTAGTACTCGCGAGAGTCGGGCGTGATGATCAGATCGTCTTCCGCCGCGTGCTCCGCGATGAATGCGGAGGTGGTCTGAAAATCCGGGTAGGAGGCGAGCCCGAACGCGCGGTAGGCCGGACCGTCGCTGTCGTAATCCCGGGCGACGACGAACCAGCCGCGCAGCGGATTCAGATCGAACGACAGGACGAGCAGCGCGAGCAGCGCCGTGCCTGCGGCTTTTCCGGGTGCCAGCCCGCGAAGCCGGGCGGGCAGCGCGGGCACGAGGTCGGTCCAGCGAGAGAGCGCGAGCGCGATCAGCGTGAAGTACAGCGTGTCGAGCGGGACGTTGTAGCGGAAGAGCTGGTAGGACGTATCGAACAGTCCGTTCGTGACGAGCGGCACGAGCAGCGTGAGGAGCACGAAGGCGGATGCGGCTCCGGTGCCGTCGAGCGCGCCGGCCGCTGCGCCTCGCGACGCACGATCGAACGCCCAAAGTGCCCCGACTAGCGCGGCCGCCGATGCCATCGGCCATTCGCGGGCGAACCCCCAGAAGATGAAGAAGTGCGGGTAGTCGAGCGCCGCGCGCACGATGCCTTTCACGCCGGTCGAGCCGAGCGCCGGGTCCGACGGTCCGAGACCGAGGGCGGCCGCGGCCGCGACCCACGCGACGAAAACGACGCCGAGCAGCGCCGCCGCGGCTATGACGTCCCGCCGGCCGAACGCGGCGATTCCCTCGCGCTTCGCGAACGCGAGCGCGAGCAGCGCGAGCAACGCGAAGTTGAAGAGCTGGAGCGCGCAGAAGCAGCCGAGCGATGCGATGAGCGCGCGGTCGAGCGCGCGCGGCGAGAGCCGGATCGCGATCGCGGTCGCGCCGACCGCGACTGCGGCCACGAGCGCGACGAGGAGCCCGGGAGCCGCGTCGAGCAGCCCCGCGAGCAGCGGCACCTGGCCGAGCGGGCCGCTGCCGGCGGCGGCCGTTTCCGCGGGGGGGGGCGGGGCGGCGACCTGGACCGGCAGACGCATCAGCCGCTCCTCGAGAGCGCGCCACGCGAAGAAGAAGACCGCGACGCTGCCTCCGGCCGCGAGCGGATAGAGCCACCGCCGCGCCGCGAGCCACGCCGACGGCCCGCGGAGCAGCAACGGAACGAAGAAGGCCGCGACGAGCGTGTAGGCGAGCTGATGGAACGACACGGCGACGATCGCGAACGCGACCGCGGCGATGCCGCCCCCTAGGCTCTCGCGCTCGACGCGATATCGCCATATCCATAGCAGCGTGAGCACGTAGAAGAACGTGAACGGCGCGTACATCCGCGCATAGCGCGAGAACTCGACGTCCCACTGCGAGATCGCGAGCAGCGCGGCGACGATCAATCCGGCGTTGACCCCGAACAACGCCCGGGCGAACGCATAACCGAGCGGGATCAGCGCAAGGCCGAACAGCGCGGCCGGCAACCGCAGCGCGAGCTCGCTGAAGCCGAGCCACTCGGCGCTCGCGGCCATCAGATAGAGGAGTGCGCCGCCGCGTGGATAGATCATCCCGCTCGGCAGGAGCGGAATGCCGTGCTCGAGGATGCCTCGCACCGCGAGCCCCGACAGGTCCTCGTCCCAACGAAACCCGAGCGCCCCCAGGTTCGCGAACCGCAGGTAGCCCCCGAGTGCCGTGAGCAGGCAGAGCAGCGGCAAGGCGTATTGGGAGGCGGAGACCGTGACGGGACGAGGCGTGACTGCGGTGATCTGCATACCCTCGATCCTCATCGATGCACGAAACCGGCTCTCGGGCAGTGCGCGCGCGCTCCGCGCCGCGACCGTTCCGGCGTACCGCGTGCCGCCGAGCGCATCACGCGGTCGCGCCCGGTTGATGCCGGTAATCGGCGGCGAGCGAGCTCCGCGGTACCGGCGCGGTCCGGCGGGCTCGCGCCTTTCTCCGCACCTCGTACGTTTCGCGCGCGACGACGCCGGAATAGAACCAGAAGAGGTACGCGATCTCGTTCATCGCGAACACGCTCTTGTACATCAGCGCCATCGTCATGATGACGACGACGGTTCCCCAAACCTGGCCGTCGAGCGCTGCCGGCCCGCGCGTACTGGCTAGCACGCGCGCGTCCTGGAAGAGGCACCAGTAGAGCAGCAGATAGCAGGCGAGCCCGACGAAGCCGATCTCCCACAGGAACGCGCTGACCTGCGTCGTGTCGGCACCGTAGAGCTCGACGTAGGCGGAGTAGCGGCCGTCGAAGCCAGGGAGCTGCGACACCGACACGTTGCCGGCGCTCAGCCCGAATGCCGTCGTCAGCGGATCGCCCGAGATGCCGCGCAGCGCGAACGCGATGCTGTCGAACCGACCGATCCACGTGCGCTCGCCGTCGGCGGCACCGGTGTACAGGTACTCTTCGACGTGCCCCGCGGTGAAGAAGCCCGCGAGCGGCTGACCGTGCCCGCGGTGCTGAATCAGCGTGTTGTAGGCGGCCGCGTAGGCCCCGAGCGCGAGCGACCCGACGACGGCGATCGGCAGCAGCCGGCGAAACGCGCGCGCGCCGCGCGGCATGAAGAACGCGGGGCCGAGCAGCGCGACGGGCAGCAGCACGAGCGTGCCCTTCGTCTCGTTCAGCATCGTCGGCACGACGAATGCGCCGATCGCGAGCAGCATCGTGGTGAAGCCGACCTTGCGGCGCAGATACAGCGAGACGACGAGGGCGACTCCGCACACCATCAACAGGCTCAACGCGCTCGACGTCGTCGCCATTCCGCGGACGGGATCTCCCGTGTGCAGCCTGTCGCCGAACTGCACGAAGCGCTGATACACCGCGAGCGGCACCTGCGCGAGCAGGATCGCGATCAGGAAGCCGACTTGCACGGCGATCTGCCGGCGCGTGAACGGATAGATGGCCGGCAATAGAAAAAAAGGCAGATATTTCACGTAGTTGCGCAAGCCGGCGACGATCGTGCCGAGCGCGGTGTACTGTGTCGCGAACCCCATTGCGAGGACGAAGAAGAAGAGCGCGATGAAGACCCCGTAACGCCAGTCGAGCATCAGCCGTTTGCCGGCGATCAACCGCCCGACGATCGCGAGCAGCGCAATTGCCGTCAGGAGCTCCGCGGAGAGCACCGCGTAGCGCGGCAGCACCTGCAGCTGCTGTCCGAGATAGCCCGTCAAGAAGACGGCGAGGAACAGCATGATGACGAGGACGTTCATGCAGCGTCGTACGGGGTTGGAGTCGGTGTCTTCATTTGCGATCGGCGCCCGCTCTCCCGTTGCTTGTTCGCATTCGCGGCAGCCCGCGCTGGAGCGGCGTGCGAGAGGCTTGGAGCAAGTTCCATGCCAGTGCGGCACGTCGGAGAATGGCGACAATTGAACGGGCCGAGCCGGCAGTGCTACCGTCCGGTCTCGCATCTGGGGGGACCCGGGCGGCCGCCGGCGCTACGTGGAAAGCGAGCGTGCGGCTCGGTCGTCCGCACACCGTAAGACTCCACGGAAGGAGCATCGCGAATTGTCCCGAATGAATACGACGTGCAGTCCCGTGCCGTCGGTCGGCTTCCGCCGAAGCGCCCTCGTCGCCGCGTTCGCGGCGATTCTCGCGGCCGGCGTCGCATACGCGCAGCCGAAGCCGCCGTCCGCCTTCTGCGCAGCGACGAGCGGTAACTGCGAGCCCGGGCGACGCGAGCCCGCGGCGTCTTCGACGGCGGCGCGTCCGGTGAAGTGGCATCCGGGGCACTACATGAACCTGCCTCGATCGCGGGAGCTCACGTCGCAGTCGGCCAGATTCGAGATCTACGACGAGATCGGCGCCAACCGCGACATCGCGGGCGTGTCGGTGTTCTTCCGCTGGCCGCAGCTCGAGGGCAAGCGCGGGGACTACTCGGCCGGCATAGCGCTGATTCGGGCCGAGGTCGACAAGCTGAAGAGCTTGCCGGCCCCGAAGCGGCTGATCATCAACATGATGGATCGCGCGTACGGCAACCCGAACTGCGCCGCCGCGAAGGAGTACTACCCGGCATACATCCTCGCGGAGGCGGGTACGCACCTGTACTCGACGCGAACCGCGTGCGGCTGGAAGCGCTGGAATCCGAGCACGATGACCCGGTACATCGAGCTCATGTCCACGCTCGGCAAAGCGTTCGACCGCGAGCCGTACGTCGAGATGATCTCGCCTTTTCACGAGACCGCGTTGAACTGGAGCGGCGGACCGGAGGCGTCCGGCTTCAGCGAGGACGGCTACGAACGGGAGCTCAGACGGCTCGCGAAGGCGATGCGCGAGAGCTGGCCGACGACGATCGTGCGTATTCCCGCGAACTGGGGGCTCGAGGAGCCGCGTCTCGCAAGCTTCATCGAGTATCTCGCCGCGAACGGGCTCGGCGCCGGCAACCCGGACATCTGTCCGACCTGCAACATGGCGGCCGACCGCATCATCCGCGGCGCCGCAGGGCGCAAGGACTATCGCGGACTGATCGCAAACGTGATGGGCGTCGAGAGCTCGACGCTCGGCTACGACGCGGTCGGCCCGAAGGGCGGGTTCAGCGTGCAAGAGGTGTTCGCGTTCGCACACGATCTGCAGCGAGCCACGCACATTCTGTGGGATCGAAACGTTCACGTCGGCAACGAGAGCCCGGACCCTGCGGTCGGGCAACGCTGGCCCGCGATGCTGCGGCTCTTCTCGACGCATCCCGTGACGAATACCGCCTGCCCGAAAGCGTTCGCCGGCGGCTGCTCGTCGAACTGACGAGGCGGCCCGTCACAACGAAGGCTGCCCGATGCGGCCAGGCCGCCGGGCGCGCTTCGACGGAAAGACGGCGTTGCGCAACGCGCGCGCCAACGGCAACAAAGGACGCGGCACGAGCTTGATGGCCCTATCGCGCCTCGTCATGAACAGGTTGTCCGGAAACCAGCGAGAGTCGAACGAGAACAGCAGCTCCGGATACTTTACGTAGCGCTCGTCGAAGCCGAGGCTCGGCACGAGATCGTTGCGCACGAAGATCAAATTGCCCGTGTGGCAGACCAGCGTATAGCCCTTGTCCCGGCCGACGTTCAGCGTGGCGCTGAACGTGTTGTACGGCGTCCTCGGCGTGTGCCGCCACAGTATCCCCGGGGGCACGCTGCTATTGATCTCGATGACGACGATCTTCGGCGAGTAGTCCGTCAGGCTCTCCCAGATATCGAGGTCGTACGAGTCGACGTCGATCGACAGCAGCTCGAAGTCGGCGGGGATCGCGGAGCGCTTCAGCAGATTGTCGAGCGAGCTGGGATCCTCCTTCGGAAAGCCCACGAACGCTTGCAGGGCGGTGATGCGGGGGAACCGCGCCGCGGTGTCCTGCAGATCGCGGAAGCGGCTCGCGTCCCCCTCGATGTAGACGGCATTCCACCCTCGCTCGACGAGGGCGAACGTGTTGCTCAGATAGATTCCGTCCCAGGCACCGAATTCGACGCACCAGCGGTCGCGATCGTCGATGCCGGTGCGCCGGAGGATCTCGCGAATGACGCCGTCCTCGCCGTTCTGCGAGTGCACGTTGCTGCGGTACTGATCGAAGGGAGGACGGCGGACGCTTACGGTGCCGGTCGCGGTCGTCGAGTTAGTCATCGGCGATGTCGGAAAGTCAGCCGTTACGGCTCGAACGGAACCAGCAGGTCGCGAGCTCGCGGCAGAACATCGGCAGGAACCGCGCCGCGTCCCAAGAGTAGCGGCCGAGCAGGCGGCGGGGGTCCGTGATCACGCGGAACAGCCACTCCGCGCCGATCCGTTGGGCCCACCGGGGCGCGCGCGTCTTGTGCCGGGCGAGATAGTCGATCGTCGCTCCCGCGCAGATCGCGACCCGCACGTCGAGCTCTTTCGCATGCGCGGCAATCCACGATTCCTGCTTCGGCGGACTGATGCCGAGGACGAGCAGATCCGGACGGGCGGCGTTCACGGCCGAGACGATTTTGCGCGACTCCTCGGCGGAGCGCTCGAAGCCGACGGGCGGGCTGTAGGTTCCAACGACGTCGATCCACGGCCACGTGCGGGCGATGTTGTCGCGGGCCCGCTCAGCGACGCCGGGCAACGCGCCGAGCAGGAATACGCGCAGGTTTCTGCCGCGCGCCGCCTCGAGCAGCGCCGGCACGAGATCGCTGCCGTTGATCGGGCCGCGTAGCGGCCGGCCGAGGAGCGCGGCGGCCGCGACGATGTAGCGGCCGTCCGGCAGGACGAGCGATGCGTCCTCGTAGGCCTTCCTGAAGCTCGGATCGCTCTGATGGAGCACCACGTGGTTGATGTTCGGCGTGACGATGTAGCGGCAGCGGCGCTCGCCGGCCGCGAGCCATCTCCAGATCGCCGCGAGCGCCTCGTCGAAGGACAGCGCGTCGACGCGAATGCCGAACAGCCGAAGCTGCCTGGCGCGCTCGGCGCTCTGCGGCGGCGCGGTAGATCGGGGCAGCCTGGAAGCAACGTCGCGATGGCTGCCGGTGTTCGTTCTCATTCTGGATATAGCCCATCGGCGGCTGCGTAGCCGCGCGCGTACTGATGCAAGTTCTATTCCATTGGCCGAGAGCGTTCAGGAGACTGCAAGCGTGCCGCCATTCTTCGGCCTTCTTACCGCTTACGCGTCTCGCGGCACGCCGCAGCGAAGCGCGGCCGTACGCCGATGGGAAACGGCCGAATCGCAAATTTTGGACGACCGGCCCCCGGGGGGCGTCGGCGGTCAAAGCGAGCCGGCGAGATGCTCGACCAGATCGCGCGCGTCGTCTTCCGCGCCGTGAATGAACGTCGACTTCCGCCGGCGCAGGACGGGCAGGCCGATCGCGTAGAGTCCGGGCGCGTCCGCGATCACGCCGCCTTCGTGCCGAAGTCGGCCTTTCCGGTCGAGAACGGGCACGTCGAGCCAGCGGTAGTCCGGGCGAAAGCCGGTCGCCCAGACGATCGAGCGGATTTCGCCGCTCCCGAGATCGAGGCCGAGCCGCGGCGACGCGGGCGCGCGCGTCGGCTCGAAGCGCTCCGGCGCGCTCGAGTCGACGTCCGCCTCCCGGGCCCATTCGTCGAACGTGTCGAGAAGGCGGTTCATCTTCAGGTCCGCGAGCGCGAACAGATGCTTCAAGCCGCCGGAAAAGAGCGCGCGGCCGTCGCGGATCGCGGCGAGCCGCCCGACGAGCTCGACGCCGGCCGCGGAAAGCGAGTTCAGGTCGAGCGTCACGCGCTCCGGCGTGCCGACGAGCTGCGGGGAGGGCAGGCTGCGCGCGCGGTCGAGATCCTCGATCTCGTCGAAGCGCTGGTTCCAGACGCCGGAGGCTTCCATCCACCAGAGCACGTCGCGGCCCCGGTACGTGCGCGGCAGCCGCACGTGCTCGCCGACCGCGAGGATCACGCGCCGGCCGGAGCGCTGGATCTCGTCCGCGAGCTGCACCCCGGTGGCAGACGCGCCGACGACGAGCACGCCGCCGTCCGGGAGGCTCGCGGGGCTACGGTAGTCGAACGGCGTGAAGCACTGGACCGACGGCGGGACGGCCGCCGCCAGCGAAGGCACGACGGGCGCGTTGCAAGCGCCGCTTGCGATCACGAGCGTTCGGCAACGAATCTCGCCGCCGCTCGTGACGACTCGGTAGCCCTCGTCGAGCCGCGTGACGGAAAGCACCTCCGTGTGCGTACGGACGGGCGCACCGCTCTCTGCCGCGTACGTCGAGATGAAGTCGACGACCTGCGGCATCGTCATGAAGCCGTCCGGGTCGCCGTCGTAGCGATAGCCCGGCAGGCGGCTCTGGCTGTTCGGTGTGAGCAGCCGCAGCGAGTCCCAGCGCTCGCGGCGCCAGGAATTCGCGATCTCGCCGCGCTCGAGCACGACGTGATCGATCGAGCGCTCGGTCAGTATGCGGCTGGTCGCCAGCCCGGCGTGTCCGGCGCCGACGACGACCGTGGTGAATCGTTCGATGGTCGGTCCCGCGGAGGGTCGCTCAGAGCTTGTTGACCTCGACGGTCACGTTCGTCGGGTTCGTGACGATGTCGTATACCGCGGAGCGCTTCTGCGACTGAGCAACCAATGCCTCGATCTCTTCCTTCGTCGCGTCGGCGTCGATGTCGAACGTGACCTTGATGTCCTCGTAGCCGTTGCGCACGTCGCTATCGATGCCGAGGATGCCCTGGATGTCCATCTTGCCCTCGAGCCTCGCCTCGACGCTGCGGAGCTGGATGCCGCGGTTCTGCGCGACCGCCGCAACGCCGGCCGTGAGGCAGCTCGCGAGCCCGACGAGCACGAACTCGACCGGCGTCGCGCCGAGATCCTCGGCCGCAAACACTTCCGGGTGATCCGCCTCGAACGTGAACTCGGTCTTGTGCTTGTGCTCCTGGCCGAGGCCGTGGAAGCCTTGCACGGTCGAGCGGCTGTGGGTACCGTTGCGCCACTTGCAAGTGGCACGCCAGGTGAACACCGCGGCTTCGGGCGCTTGCTTCAGCGCCTCGCGCGCGGCCAGCAACGCTTGTACGTTGACTCCGTTATCGATCATTGCCGCAGCCATGTTCCTTCTCCCGATCGACGAGTTGGTGGGTTGCCGAGTCCTTGGGTCGCCCTGCGCCCCGAAACGGGCGTTGGATGATACCCCCGGCCCGCCGGGGTGTCTAAGGCCCCTATAATCGCGCATGGCCTCGAGCGTGACGAGCACGGCCGCGGGTTCGGTCGGCACGGTCGAAACGCGGTTTCTCGATCTGCCGGAGCCGCTCGAGCTCGACTGCGGCCGCTCCCTCCCGCAAGTCCGCATCGCGTACGAGACGTACGGCGAGCTCGCGCCGGCCCGCGACAACGTCGTGCTCGTCTGTCACGCGCTGTCCGGCGACGCGCATGCCGCCGGCGTTGCGCGCACTCCGCGAGCGGCGAGCGCGCGTGACGGCTTCGGGGCCGAGGAACGCGACGCGGGACGCAGTCGCGATCTCGGCTGGTGGGACGGGATGATCGGCCCGGGGAAGGCGTTCGATACCGACCGCTTCTTCGTCGTCAGCACGAACCTCCTCGGCGGCTGCGGCGGCACGACGGGACCTTCGTCCGTGAACCCGGACACCGGGCGGCCGTACGGAGGCGATTTCCCGG
>Ga0079224_100001861_pt1 | contig 24901 bp, 19 predicted proteins | sample Stecom2015_FD_80414 | JGI IMG/M metagenome (GOLD analysis project Ga0079224, IMG submission 80414) | Agricultural soil microbial communities from Utah to study Nitrogen management - Steer compost 2015 | ecosystem: Environmental > Terrestrial > Soil > Agricultural land | place: USA: Utah... | reverse complement strand
CCTACGGCGGCCCGGCGGAAATCATGGGCAAGATCGCCCCGGCGGGGCCGGTGTACCAGGCCGGCACCCTGGCGGGCAATCCCTTGGCCGTCCGGGCGGGCCTGGCCGCCTTGAACCAACTGCGGGCGCCCGGCTTTTACGACAATCTGGCGGGGGCCGCCGCCCGCCTGGCCGAGGGCCTGCGCTCGGCCCTGGCCGATGCCGGCGTCCCCCATCACGTGCAGCAAATGGGCTCCATGCTCACGGTCTTTTTCACCCAGGAGCCGGTGGGCAACCTGGCAGACGCCCAAAAGGCCGACACCGAAGCCTACGGTGTCTTCTTCCGGGCCATGCTGGCCCGGGGAGTCTACCTGCCGCCGTCCCAGTTCGAGGCCATGTTTGTCTCCGCCGCCCACGACGAGGCGGCCATCCAGGCCACCATCGCCGCCGCCGCCCAAGCCGCCGGCGATTTGCGGCGTTGGGGTGAAAACCGGGGGTAGCCCGGCGCCCGGGGAGCATCTTTCATGGAAGTAATCGCCTTGGTGGGGCCCGCCGGCACCGGCAAGAGCCACCGGGCCACCATCATCGCCCACGAATACGACGTGTCGGGCATCATCGACGACGGCCTCCTCATCCGGGGCAGCCGCATCCTGGCGGGGATCTCCGCCAAGCGGGAGGCCACCCGGGTGGCGGCGGTGCGCCGGGCCATCTTCGCCGATCCCGAACATCGCCGCATGGTGCGGGAAGCCCTGGACCAACTCCAGCCCACCCGCCTTTTGATCCTGGGCACATCCAAGGAAATGGTCCACCGCATCTGCGATGCCCTGGACCTGCCCCGGCCCGCCCGGTACCTGAACATCGAGGATATCGCCAGCCCCGAGGAAATCCGCCAGGCCCGGCGCATCCGGCGCCGGCAGGGCAAGCACGTCATTCCCGCCCCTACCGTAGAAGTGAAGCGCAGCTTCTCCGGCCAGTTGATCGACCCCATCCGCTTCCTCTACCGGTCCCGGCGCCGGGCGGGGGAGCCTCTGGTCATCGAAAAGTCTACGGTGCAGCCTACCTTCAGTTCCTTCGGCCGGTTCTTCATTGAGGAGAACGTCATCCGGTCCATCGCCGAGTACGCTGCCAAGACGATCCCCGGCATCGAAGGGGTCGTCCGCACCCGGGTCACCAACTTGGACGAAGGGGTCCGGGTGCAGATGGATGTGAGCATCGTCTACGGAACGCCCATCGTGCCCATGCTGCAGCGGGCCCAGGCCAAGGTGGCCGCCGATCTGGAGCACATGACCGCCCTCAACATCCTGTCGGTGGACATTACCGCCAAGCGCCTGGTGGTCGGCCCGGGCCAGGAGCAGGCCGAAGCCGGGGAACCCTCCCGTCAGTCCCCCTAGCGGTGGACATCTTTGTGGTACACTCTTCCCTAGCACGGCAGTAAAGGCTTAAAGGAGGATCATGGATTGGCGGTAAGGGTCGGCATCAACGGTTTTGGTCGGATTGGGCGTTGCTTTTTCCGCCAAGCCCTCTCCAACTCCGAGGTGGAAGTAGTCGCTGTAAACGACTTGGGCCAGCCTGCCCATTTGGCCCACCTGCTGAAGTACGACAGCACCTTCGGCGTCTTGCCCCACGACGTTTCGGTCCAAGACGACACCTTGATGGTGGACGGCCGCAGTGTGCGGGTCTTCCAGGAGCGGGAGCCCGGCAACATTGCCTGGGATGACCTGGGAGTGGACGTTGTTGTGGAGTCCACCGGCGTTTTCACCGACGCCAACCTGGCCAAGGCCCATCTGGGGGGCAGCGTCAAGAAGGTCATCATCAGCGCCCCGGCCAAGAACGAGGACATCACCGTAGTGCTGGGCGTCAACGAGGATCAGTACGACCCCCAGCAGCACCACGTGATTTCCAACGCCTCCTGCACCACCAACTGCCTGGCCCCCGTGGCCAAGGTGCTCCACGAGAAGTTCGGCATCCGGGAAGGCTTGATGACCACGGTCCATGCCTACACCTCTGACCAGCGCCTGCTGGATGCGCCCCACAAGGATCTGCGCCGGGCCCGGGCGGCGGCTCTGAGCATCGTGCCCACCACCACCGGCGCGGCCAAGGCCGTATCCTTGGTGTTGCCCGACTTGGCGGGCCGCCTCAACGGCTTCGCCCTGCGGGTGCCCACCGAAACGGTGTCGGCCGTGGACCTGGTGGCCAACCTGGAGCGGCCGGCCACGGCGGAAGAGGTCAACGCCGCCTTCGCCGAGGCGGCCCAAGGCGCCCTGAAGGGCATCTTGGACATCACCGACCTGCCCCTGGTTTCCATCGACTTCAAGGGCTCTCCCTACTCGGCCATCGTCGACGCCTTGTCCACCATGGTCATCGGCGACAACATGGTGAAGGTCATGGCGTGGTACGACAACGAGTGGGGCTACGCCACCAGGCTGGTGGATCTGGCGGCTTACCTGGCCCGCCGGGGACTCTAGCCCGAACCGGTGATGCAAGTGCTTCCACGCAAGACAATTCACGACGTAGACGTGTCCGGGCAGACGGTGCTGGTCCGGGTGGACTTCAACGTGCCCCTGGATGACGGCCGGGTGGCCGACGACACCCGCATCCGGGCCTCCCTGCCTACTTTGAATTACCTGCGGGAGCGGGGCTGCCGCCTCATTCTCATGACCCATTTAGGCCGCCCCAAGGGCCAGGCCAAGGAAGAACTGCGCCTGGACCCTGTGGCCCGGCGCCTGGAGGAGCTTACGGGCTGGCCCGTAGTCAAGGTGGACCAGGTGGTGGGGCCCCAGGTGGCCGAAGCCGTTGCCCAGCTGCCTCCGGGCGGCATCCTGCTGCTGGAGAACCTCCGCTTCGATCCCCGGGAAGAAGAAGGCTCGCCGGAATTGGCCCAAGAGCTGGCCGCTCTTGGGTCCCTTTATGTCAACGACGCTTTCGGCACGGCCCACCGGGCTCATGCCTCCACCGCCGTCGTGGCCAGGTTCCTGCCCGCCGTGGCGGGTCTGCTCATGGCCAGGGAGCTGGAGGTGCTGGATCGCCTGTTGTCCGACCCCCAGCGTCCCTTCTGGGCCATCATCGGCGGCGCCAAGGTGGGGGACAAGCTGGGGGTGCTCCAGGCCCTGGTCCAGGTATGCGACGGCATCGCCGTAGGCGGCGGCATGGCCAACACCTTCCTGGCCGCCCAAGGGGGCAGCATGGGGGATTCTCTGGTGGAAGCCGACCGGCTGGAGGAGGCCCGCGCCATCATGGCGGCGGCCGCCCAGCGGGGCTGCCGCTTCCTGCTGCCCACAGACCTGGTGGCGGCCTCGGCCTTCGCCCCCGACGCGGACAAGCAGGTTTGCCCCGCCGGGGAAGTGCCCGACGGCTGGCAGGCCCTGGACGTGGGGCCGGAAACGGTGGCCGCCTTCGGCGAGGCTCTGGCCGAAGCCAAGACGGTGTTCTGGAACGGCCCCCTGGGCGTGTTCGAATGGCCGGCCTTTGCCGAGGGCACCGTGGCCGTGGCCCGCACCTTGGCTCATTTGGAGGACGCCGTGGTGGTGGTGGGCGGCGGCGACTCGGCGGCGGCGGTGGTCCAGGCCGGGGTGGCCGACGCCATCGACCATATCAGCACCGGCGGGGGCGCCACTTTGGAATACATCGAAGGCCGGTCCCTGCCCGGGGTGGAAGTTTTGGCCGTAAAGGAGGCGGGAGAAGGGTGAGCCGCATCCCCTTGATAGCCGCCAACTGGAAGATGAATTTGACCCATACCGAGGCCGCCGTGCTGGCCAAGGCCATCGTCACGGCGGTGGGCACCCACGAAAATTGCGAAGTGCTCCTTTGCCCGCCCTTCACCTCCCTGGCAGCCGTCTCGTCGGTCCTGCTGCCCGGGGCCGCCCACGGGCCCGTAGGCCACTACGGGGCCATCGAGTCGGCGGCCGGCGGGGAAGGATCCGGCGGCGACGGCGCCGGCGGCCCTGCCCCCGGCGAGGACGGCGCCCCGGCGGGGGCCGCGGCCGGCCGGGACTGGCCGGGGGTGCGCCTGGGAGCCCAAAACGCCCACTGGGAGACGTCGGGTGCCTTCACCGGCGAGGTGTCGGTGCCCATGCTGCGGGCTTTGGGCTGCCGGTACGTCATCATCGGCCATTCGGAGCGGCGCCACATCTTCGGCGAGGACGATGAAATGGTGGCCCGCAAGTTGAAGGCCGTCTACGATGGGGGCCTGGTGCCCATCCTGTGCGTGGGCGAGACCTTGGCGGAGCGGGAGGCGGGACGCACCGAAGAGGTCATCGGCCGCAAGGTGGATGCGGCCCTGGCAGCCCTGCAGGATCTGGACCAAGAGGCGGCGTCCACTCTGGTCATCGCCTACGAGCCCGTCTGGGCCATCGGCACCGGCCAGGCGGCCCGGCCCGAAGATGCAGCGGCGGCTGCGGGCTTCATCCGCTCCCGGGTGGCCCAAGGCCTGGGCGCCCCGGTAGCCGGGGCGGTGCGCATTTTGTATGGCGGCAGCGTCAACGCCGAAAACGCAGGGCAATTCCTGGGCCGGGACGACATCGACGGCGCCCTGGTGGGCGGCGCCAGCCTGAAGGCCGACTCCTTCGCCGCCATCGTGGCGGCGGTTCCGGGAGGTCAGGATCCTTGAGGCTGGTGCCCGGACCGGTAGTGCTGGTGGTTCTGGACGGCTGGGGCTTGCGGGGGGAGCGGGACCACAACGCCGTGGCCCTGGCCCAAACCCCCTGCTTTGATGACTTGTGGCAGCGCTATCCCCACAGCACCCTGACGGCCCACGGCGAAGAGGTGGGCCTGGCGCCGGGCCAGATGGGCAATTCCAACGTGGGGCACCTCAATCTGGGCGCCGGCCGCATCGTCTACCAGATTCCCGTCATCATCGACCGGGCCATCGCCGGCGGCGATTTCTTCACCAACCCGGTGCTCACCGAGGCTATGGCCAAGGTCCGGGGCCGCACCCTGCACCTGATGGGCTTGTTCTCCGATGGGGGCGTCCACAGCCACCTGAGGCACCTCCTGGCCTTGTGGGAACTGGCCGACCGCTCCCAAGTGGAGCGGGTGGCGGTCCATTGCTTCCTGGACGGCCGGGACGTGCCGCCTCGCTGGGTGGAGAAGAACCTGGCCGATGTGGTGGAGGCCAGGGGCGAAGAGGCCCTGGGATCCATCGCCACCATCATGGGCCGCTACTACGCCATGGACCGGGACCGGCGGTGGGAGCGGACCAAGGCCGCCTACGACGCCATGGTGGCGGGCCAAGGCCTGACGGCGCCCGATCCCCGGACGGCGGTCCGGGAGGCCTACCGGCGGGGTGAAACCGATGAATTCGTACAACCCACGGTGCTGGTGGACGACCAGGGCAGGCCCCGGGCAACGGTGGCCGACGGCGACGTGGTCATCTTTTTCAACTTCCGGGCCGACCGGGCCCGCCAACTGGTCTGGGCCTTGACGGAGCCCGATTTTGACGGCTGGGAGCGGGGCCGGGGGCCGGCCATCCATTTGGCCACCATGGCTCCCTATGAGGACCAGCCCCGGGTGCCCGCCGCCTTCTACCCCATGGACTTGACGGACACTTTCGGGGAGGTGGTGTCCCGCCACGGCCTGCGGCAGCTGCGGCTGGCCGAGACGGAAAAATACGCCCATGTAACCTATTTCTTCAACGGGGGCCGGGAGGAGCCGTTCCCGGGGGAGGAGCGCATTTTGGTGCCGTCCCCCAAGGTGGCCACCTACGACCTGAAGCCGGAGATGAGCGCCCCGGAAGTGACCGGGGAGTTCCTGGCCGCCTTGGCGGCGGATCGGTTCGACACGGCCATCGTCAACTACGCCAACCCCGACATGGTGGGCCACACGGGCGTGCTGGAGGCCGCCATCCGGGCCTGCGAGGCGGTGGACCAGGGACTGGAACGCATGGCAACGGCGGTGCTCCGGCGGGGCGGCGCCCTGCTGGTGGTGGCCGACCACGGCAACGCCGAGATGATGCTGGACCCGGAGACGGGCGAGCCCCATACGGCCCACACCACCAACCCGGTGCCCGCCATTCTGGTCGCCGACAATTTACCCGGGGTGCGCTTGGCCGACGGCATCCTGGCCAATGTGGCCCCTACTTTGCTGGAACTGCTGGGCATACCGGCGCCCCCGGCCATGACCCATCCTTCCCTGCTCCAGCACGACAGCAAGGATCAACAAAGGAGGTACGCCCTGTGAAAACCATTCGTTCGGTCACGGCATGGGAGATACTCGACTCGCGAGGGCGTCCGACCGTTACCGTCCAGGTCACCTTGGGCAGTGGCGCCGTGGGCTTGGCTTCGGTGCCGTCGGGAGCATCCACCGGCAGCTTCGAGGCCGTGGAGCTGCGGGACGGGGATGCCCAACGGTACAACGGCCAGGGGGTGCTGACGGCCGTCAACAACGCCCGGACGGAAATCGCCGAAGCCTTGATGGGCAAGGACGCCACCGACCAGGAGGACATTGACCACACCCTCATCGCCCTGGACGGCACCGCCAACCGCAGCCGGCTGGGCGCCAACGCCGTCCTGGGGGCCTCCTTGGCCGTGGCCCGGGCCGCTGCCCGTCACAGGGGCATGCCCCTGTACCGGTACATCGCCAATGCCGGGGGCCGGGAGCGGCCGGGGGGCAACCGGTGCATCCTGCCCGTGCCCCAGTTGAACGTGCTCAACGGCGGCCGCCACGCCGACAACCCCCTGGACGTCCAGGAATTCATGCTGGTGCCCCACGGCTTCGACAGCTTCCCCAGGGCCCTCCAGGCGGGTACGGAAACCTTCCACGCCCTGCGGAAGCTACTGCTGGAGCGGGGCTTGAGCACCGGCGTGGGCGACGAGGGCGGCTTCGCCCCGGCTCTGACCGCCAGCACCGAGGCCTTGGACCTCCTTATGGCGGCCATTGAAAAGGCCGGCTACGCCCCCGGGCGGGAGATCGCCCTGGCCCTGGACGTGGCGGCTACGGAATTCTACCAGGACGGCCACTACCACCTGTCGGAGGCGGGCAAGCCCCTGACGGCCCAGGAGCTGGGTGCCCTGTACGATCAGTGGCTGGAGCGCTACCCCATCGTCTCCATCGAGGACGCCTTTGCCGAAGAGGACTGGGACGCCTGGTCGGCCTACACCCAGCAGCAGGGGGACAGGGTCCAGTTGGTGGGCGACGACCTCTTCGTCACCAACCCCCAGCGGCTGCGGCGGGGCATCCGCCAGGGGGTGGCCAACGCCATCCTCATCAAGCTGAACCAGATCGGCACCTTGACGGAAACGCTGCGCACCATCCAACTGGCCCAGTCCAGCGGGTACGCCGCCGTCATCTCCCACCGGTCGGGGGAGACCGACGACACCTTCATCAGCGATCTGGCCGTGGCTACCGGTGCCGGGCAGATCAAGGCGGGAGCCCCCAGCCGGGGCGAGCGGGTGGCCAAGTACAACCGGCTGCTGGCCATCGGCCACGAGTTGGAGGACAAGGCGGTATTCGCGGGCAGCAATGCCGTGCGGCAGGCTGTCCATGTTTCTTGATGGGGTATAATGCCTCTGTTAAAATAAAACGTCGGCAAATTGGGAGGGAGCCAAGCCTTGAAATACGTTCTCATCGTCCTGCAAGTCATCTTTTCCATCGGAATAATAGCCGCAGTGCTCCTCCAATCGGGTCGCCAGGCGGGCTTGTCGGGCGCCATTGCCGGCGGGGCGGAAACTTTCTTCGGGAAAAAGAGAGGTCTGGACCAGTTCCTGGCCCGGGTAACCCTGGTGTTGGCGGGGCTGTTTTTCCTGACCTCTTTTTTGATGCTCTTCGTGTGACCGCCCACAACACACCAACGATGCGTCAAGGCCGTAATCACCACGATTGCGGCCAATGTATGTCGACTAGGGGGAGATACGGAGATGGATCAGTGGGCGTTTGCTGCGCCCTTAGCGGCGGTTTTGGCCTTGGCCTTCGCCTTCTACTTGATTCGCCGCATCAGCTCCTTTGACCCGGGCAACGAGCGGATGCAGGAGATCGCCAAGGCCATTCAAGAAGGCGCCATGGCCTTCCTCAACCGGGAATTCAGGTCTGTATTCATTTTCATCGTCGTCGTCTTCCTCATCCTCTTGGGAGTCGGCTACCTCAGCCCCAGCGAAGAGTTCCAGCCCTTCTCCGCCATCGCCTTCCTCATGGGCGCCGGCGCTTCGCTCCTGGCGGGCTACATCGGCATGACGGTGGCCACCCGGGCCAACGTGCGGACGGCCCAGGCGGCCCGGAGCGGCCTGAACCAAGCCCTTCAGGTGGCCTTCGCCGGCGGCTCCGTCATGGGCATGTCGGTGGTGGGCTTGGGCCTGCTGGGCCTCAGCATCGCGTACTACCTGTTTGCCGATCCCAATGATCCCGTAAGCTTCCAGATCATCAACGGCTTCGCCCTGGGCGCCAGTTCCGTGGCCCTCTTCGCCCGGGTGGGCGGCGGCATCTACACCAAGGCGGCCGACGTGGGCGCCGACCTGGTGGGCAAGGTGGAGGCGGGCATCCCCGAGGACGATCCCCGCAACCCCGCCGTCATCGCCGACAACGTGGGCGACAACGTGGGCGACGTGGCCGGCATGGGCGCCGACTTGTTCGAATCTTATGTAGGCTCCATCGTGGCCACCATGGCCATCGGCGCCCTGACCTTCGAACTGGGCGTCATGGGCGTGCTGCTGCCCATGATGGTGGCGGCCGCCGGCGTGCTGGCCACCTTTATCGGCACCTTCTTCGTGCGCACCGGGCCCAAGGCCGACCCGGCAGCGGCCCTGCGCAACGGTACCATCATCAGCACCGTCTTGACCATCATCCTGGCCTACGTGACCGCCGCGGTCATCGCCGGCAGCATGCGGGTCTTCATCAGCGTGACCATCGGTCTGGTGGCAGGCTTTATCATCGGCATCATCACCGAGTACTACACCGCTGCCGGCAAGCCGCCGGTGACGGGCATCGCCGAAGCCTCCTTGACGGGCAGCGCCACCAACATCATCGCGGGCCTGGCCGTGGGCATGCGCAGCACGGCCTTCCCCATGATCATCCTGGCGGGGGCCACCCTGGCGGCCTATTATGCCGGCGGCCTGTACGGCATCGCCATTGCCGCCGTGGGCATGCTGTCCACCGTGGCCAACACCATCGCCGTCGACGCTTACGGCCCCATCGCCGACAATGCCGGCGGCATTGCCGAAATGTCGGGCCTGCCCAGTGAGGTGCGTTCCGTCACCGACCGCCTGGATGCCGTGGGCAACACCACGGCGGCCATGGGCAAGGGCTTTGCCATCGGCTCCGCCGCCTTGACGGCCTTGGCCCTATTCTCCGCCTTCGCCACGGCGGCTAAACTGGAGGCCATCGACCTCCTGCGGCCCACGGTCATCGCCGGCTTTTTCATCGGCGGCATGCTGCCCTTCCTCTTCGCCGCCATCACTATGGAAGCCGTGGGCAAGGCGGCCCGGGAGATGATCGAAGAAGTACGGCGCCAGTTCCGGGAGATCCCCGGCATCATGGAAGGCACGGCCCGGCCCGACTACGCCAGCTGCGTGGACATCAGCACCCGCTCCGCCCTGCGGCAGATGGTGGTGCCCGGCGTGCTGGCGGTGGTGGCTCCCGTAGCCGTGGGCTTCCTCATGGGCGCCCAGGCCTTGGGCGGCCTGCTGGCGGGGGCTCTCCTGACGGGTGTGCTCATGGCCATCAACATGGCCAACGCCGGCGGCGCCTGGGACAACGCCAAGAAGTTCATCGAAGAAGGCAACATGGGGGGCAAGGGCTCCGAAGCCCACGCCGCCGCCGTGGTGGGCGACACCGTGGGCGATCCCTTCAAGGACACGTCGGGCCCGTCCCTCAACATCCTCGTCAAGCTCATGTCCATCGTGGCCTTGGTCTTCGCACCCCTCTTCGGCGGGTAAGCCTGACGGGCAAGGCAGGGTACAATTAAGATGGAGATACCGGCGCCGGGTTTTCACCCGGCGCTTGTCTTACAGGGAGGGGCACAGACATGGGTCAACACCCGACCTTGCCCGACCGGGAAACGTTGATGGCCTTCATGCTGGAGAAGGCCTACAAGCCCTTGACCCTGAACGAACTGGCGGCCATTTTCCGCCTGGACAAAAAGCAGCGCCGGGATTTGCGCCGGCTGCTGGAAGAGATGGAGGCGGCGGGCGAGGTGGTCCTCACCCGCACCAAGCGGTACGGCGCCCCCGAGCGGATGAACCTGGTGGTGGGGCGGCTGCAGGCCCATCCCCGGGGCTTCGCCTTCGTCATTCCCGCCCGGGGCGGCACCGCCGATGTGTTTATCAGTTCCGCCCACATGGGCGGCGCCATGCACGACGACCTGGTGGTGGCCCGCCTCCTGAGCAAGGGCGGCCCGCGGCACCGGCCCGAGGGGGAGATCATCCGGGTGCTGGAGCGGGCCAACCAGCGGGTGGTGGGGGTGCTGGACCGGACACCCCGCTACGGCTTCGTCACCCCGGCCGACGCTCGCCTGGGGCCCGATATTTTCATCCCCCGCAGCCAGCTCCACGGCGCCCGCTCCGGCGAAGTGGTGGTGGTGGACATCACCCGCTGGCCCGAGGGCCGGCGCAGCGCCGAGGGGAGCATTGCGGCCCGTCTGGGCAAGCCCACAGATCCCGGGGTGGACATGGCCGTCATCATGGTGAAGTACGACCTGGACCGGGACTTCCCCGAGGCGGTGAAGAGGGAAGTGGCGGCCATACCCCAGACGGTCACCGAGGAGGATCGGCGGGGGCGGGAAGACTTGCGCCACGTGTTTACCGTCACCATCGACGGCGCCGACGCCAAGGACTTGGACGACGCCGTCTCCTTGGAGCGGCTGCCCGCCGGCGCCCCCAAGGGTGCCCGCTGGCGCCTGGGGATCCACATCGCCGACGTGAGCCATTATGTGCGGCCCGGCACGGCCTTGGACCGGGAGGCCCGCCGCCGGGGCACCAGCGTCTACCTGGTGGACCGGGTGGTGCCCATGCTGCCGCCCGAGTTGTCCAACGGCATCTGCAGCCTGGACGCCCATGCCGACCGGCTGGCCATCAGTCTCCTGGTGGACATGGACGCACAGGCCCAGGTGGTGGGCTACCGGCTGGTGCCCAGCGTCATCCGGGTGGACCGGCGCCTCACCTACGACCAGGTCCAGGATGTGCTGACGTGCGGGGGCGAGGAGCACGGCATCGACGGGAGCCTGCGGGACATGCTCCAGGCCATGCATGAACTGGCCCAGGCCCGGTACCGGGCCCGGCTGGCCCGGGGCAGCATCGACTTCGATTTCCCCGAGGCCAAGATCATCCTGGATGACCTGGGCAAGCCCCTGGATATCGCCGTCATGCGGCGCAACTATGCCACCCAGTTGATCGAGGAGTTCATGATCACCGCCAACGAAATCATCGCCCGGCGGTTCACGGCCATGAAGATTCCCTTTTTGTACCGGATCCACGAGCCGCCCACGGTGGAAGCGGTGACGGCCCTGCGCACCTTGCTGGCCTTGTTCAACCACCCGTGGCCGGCCCGGGACGATGTGGTCCACCCCCGGGATTTCCAGGCGGTGCTGGCCCGGGCCAAGGGGCGGCCCGAGGAGTACCTGCTCCAGACGGCCACCTTGCGCACCCTGCAGCGGGCCCGCTACAGCAGCGAGAACCTGGGCCACTTCGGCCTGGCCTCGTCCCATTACAGCCATTTCACGGCGCCCATCCGCCGCTACCCCGACTTGATGCTGCACCGCATCATCAAGCTGCAGATGGCCGGTCATCTGGACGAAGATTGGCAGGAGAGGCTGCGCCGCTCCCTGCCCGTAGTGGCCGCCGACAGTTCGGCGGCGGAGCGGCAGGCGGAAGAGGCGGAGCGGGAATCGGTGGACTTGAAAAAGGCCCAGTACATGGAGCAGTTCATCGGTGACGAGTTTGACGGCATCGTGTCGGGTGTGGCATCCTTCGGCTTGTTCGTCCAGCTGCCCAATACCGTGGAAGGCTTGGTGCATGTCAGCACCATGACCGACGATTATTATCTATTCAAGGAAAGTCACCAGCTGCTTTTGGGGGAGCGGACGGGTAAAGCCTTCCGTCCCGGGGACTCGGTCCGGGTGAAGGTGTCGGGCGTGGACCTGCCCAACCGCACCGTGGATTTCGTGCTGGCCTGATGACGGGGATGGCAAGAGGTGACCGGGATTGAGCAACCGGCTGCTGGCCCAGAACCGGAAAGCCCGGTTTGATTACCATATCGAAGAAACTTTCGAGGCGGGCATCGTCCTGCTGGGCACCGAGGTGAAGTCGGCCCGGGCCGGGCGCATCAGCCTCCAGGACAGCCATGCCCGGGTGGAAAAGGACGGGGTTTGGCTGTACGGCATGCACATCGCCCCCTATGAGCACGGCAGCGCCTGGAACCATGACCCCCAGCGGCCGCGGAAGCTGCTGCTGCACCAGCGGGAAATCGACTACCTGTACGGCCGGGTCCGGGAGCAGGGCTACACTCTGGTTCCCCTAAGGGTGTACTTGAAGGGGGACTGGATCAAGGTGGAACTGGCCCTGGCCCGGGGCAAGAAGCAATACGACAAGCGGGAGGCCATCGCCAAGCGGGAAGCCCAGCGCCGGATGCAGCAGGCGGTGCGCCGCTCCATCCGGGGCGGCTAGCCCGGCTTCCTGGGGCGTGCTATAATATTCGTCCAAGGCAGATTGCCCCCAAGTTTTGCCGTTGAGTTTTCCGGGGGTGAGCAGCTTCGACTCGGGTTGGAGGGGACCAGGGAAGCGAGCCGAGGTCCGCGCCTCGTTAAACAGCGGAACGCACATTAAGTGCCAACGATAACGCTCCTCTGGCCGCTGCTGCTTAAGTAAACGGCCACGCTCCAGGTTTCCAAGCCTGCGGGAAGCCCGGCAGCGTCATAACAGCAGGCTGGCATCGCCGCCCGCCTGAAGCGGCGGTGTGAGACCTCCTCAGGCTAGCAAAGCGGTAGGCTGGCCCTCGAGCCGGCCGCGGCGCGAAGCCTGAATCGAGGGCTACGCTCGTAGAAGCCCTGGTTGTCTCGCTCGAGGACGAGGGGTGCGACTCCCCTCCACCTCCACCAATTTGCCTCTTTCGGTCGAGGGCCGGTCCAGCACCGGCCCTCGTACCGTCTCCGGGACCCTGCTCCAGTCAAAATTACGTAACCATTACAGCCACAGGAAGCCTTTCCAGCCTGTCGAACTGATTGGGCACCTGTCGAACCATGTTGGATGGGGGCTGGAAAGAATGCTGCGCACCAAGGTCAAGGCCCTGCTGAGCCTAGCCGCAATAATGCTGCTCATCGCCGCCTTGAGCGGGGCGGGGGCGGCAGCCACCGACATAACCATCATCATCAACGGCGAGCAGGTGACGACCGACGAGCCGCCCCGCATCGTCAACGACCGCACCTTGGTGCCCATCCGGGTCATTTCCGAATATTTGGGCGCCGGCGTGGAATGGGTGGAGGAGACGCAGCAAGTCCACATCACCTGGGGCGACCGGGGCATAGTCTTGACCATCGGCGAACAGCAGGCATGGGTGGACGGAAAGCCTTTCGATCTGGATGTGGCGCCCCAAATCATGGCCACCGCCACCGTAGGGCGCACCATGGTTCCCCTGCGCTTCGCCGGGGAGGCCCTGGGGGCCCAGGTGGGATGGGATGAAGCCACCCGGACCGTCACGGTGGCCCGCGGCGCCTCCACCTTGCTGGCCGTGGAATACCGGGAGGCGGCGGGGGGCGGCATCCCCCTGATCCGGGTCCAGGGGCCGGTCCAGCCCAAGGCATTCGTTCTGCCCGATCCGGACCGGCTGGTGGTGGATTTCCCCCACACCCGGCTGGCGGCCGGCGAGCCTTTCGTCCTCCCCGTGGATGACGGGCCGGTGCACCAAATCCGGGCAGCCCAGTTCGAGGCCGGGACGGCCCGGGTGGTGGTGGATCTGAAGCAGCCCGTGGATTACCGGTTGCATCAAGCCGGCGACGTCTGGCAAGTGCTGCTGGGATCGGCGGCGCCCCTGCCCGGCCTGAATCAGGGGTCCGGCGACGGACGGGACGGGCTTGTCTTAAAGGAAATCCGCTGGGATGACGAGGAGGGCAGCCCCCGGCTCCACTTGACGGAGGCCCGGCCTGAAGCCCTGGCCGTCCAGCAGCAGGGCCGGGAGTTGATCATCGAACTGCCGGGCACCCGGTTGGGCATGGAGCCCGGCCTGCAAGAAGTAGGTTTCGGCCCCATCCGGGCCATCACTATAGACGGAGATCCCCACGGGCCGTCGGCCCAGTTGATCGTCCACCTGGCGGAGCCCCGCCCCCACCAGGTGCTCAGCTACGGTGAGGGCAACCAGGTGACCATCGCCTTCGCCGATGACGGGGACAAGCCGGGCGCCGGCCCGGAAGAGGGCGACCATCCCCTGCGGGGCCTCCTGGTGGTGGTGGATCCCGGGCACGGCGGCCGGGACCCCGGCTCCACCAGCGGCCGGGTGTTCGAAAAGCATTTGACCTTGACCACCGCCCGGGAGCTGGCGGACATGCTCAGGGCGGTGGGGGCCCGGGTCGTCTTGACCCGAACGGCCGACGTGGAAGTGGACAAGTATGACCGGGCCTACATGGCCAACGATTTGGGGGCCGACGTGTTCGTTTCCATCCACTTCAACGCCTTCACCCGGCCCGACATGGCCGGCACCGAGACGTACCACCATGAAACGGACCCGGCGGGGGCCCGGCTGGCCCGGCTGGTGCACGAGGCCGTACGCCGGGAACTGGGCCGGCCCGACCGGGGCGTCCGGACGGCGGATTTCGTGGTGCTGCGGGAAACCACCATGCCGGCGGTGCTGGTGGAGGCCCTCTACTTGACCAATCCCCAAGAAGAGGCTATGGCCGTGGACCCGGCGGTGCAGCGGCGGATCGCCCAGGCCATAATGGACGGTCTGGCCCGGTTCTTCCGGTGACGGCCGTGGCCTGGTCCCAGCCGGTCCTGTTGATGGACATCGGCAGTACCCATACCAAATTGACGGCGGTGGACCTGGCGGGACCCATGTTGCTGGGCCAGGCCCACGCGCCCACCACCGTTGACGACGTGGGCCGGGGCTTCGCCGCCGCCCTGGACCGGCTGGGCGAGCATCTGGGCGGCCTGCCCGCCTGGCGGCACCGGCTGGCCTGCAGCAGTGCCGCCGGGGGCCTGCGCCTGGTGGCCATCGGCCTGGTGCCCAAATTGACGGCGGAAGCGGCCCGGCGGGCGGCTTTGGGGGCCGGCGCCCGGGTCATCGCCGCCTACGCCTACGAGCTTACCGATCAAGACACCGAGGAAATCAGAGGGCTGCGACCCGACATCATCCTGCTGGCGGGGGGCACCGACGGCGGCAACCGCACCGTGCTCCTGGCCAACGCCGCCCGGCTGGCCGCCGCCGATCCCGGCGTGCCCATCGTCGTGGCCGGCAACCGGGAGGCGGCCCCCGAGGCGGCCCAAATATTGCGGCAGGGCGGCCAGGACGTCTGGGTGACGGAAAACGTCATGCCCCGGCTCAACGAATTGAACGTGGAGCCCGCCCGCCGGATCATCCGGGAAATTTTCTTCCGTCTCATCGTGGAGGCCAAGGGCATGGCCGACCTGGCCCGGCAGCTGGACGGGGTGCTGATGCCCACCCCCGCGGCGGTGCTCCAAGGAGCCCAGCTGCTGGCCGACGGCAGCGGGCGGGAGCCGGGCCTGGGCCCCTTGATGGTGGTGGACATCGGCGGCGCCACCACCGATGTCCATTCCATCGCCCACGGGGAGCCCACGGAGCCGGGGGTGCAGGTGCGGGGCCTGGCGGAGCCTTATGCCAAGCGCACCGTGGAAGGGGATTTGGGCATGCGCCACTCGGCGCCGGGCATTTTCGCCGTTGCCGGGGAGAAGCTGGCCGGATGGCTGGGACGTCCTGAAAAGGAACTGGCGGCCGCTGTGGCCCGGCTGGCGGAGGAGCCCGAATACGTCCCCGCCCCCGGCGATGAAGAAGGCCGGCGGCTGGACCGGGCCCTGGGGGCCGCCGCCGTGGCTGTGGCCGTGGAACGCCACGTGGGCCGCCTCAAGGAGCGGGTGACGGCCGCCGGCACCATGCGGTTCCAGGAAGGGAAGGACCTGCGCCGGCTCTCCTATATGATCGGCACCGGCGGCATCTTCCGCCTGGAGGAAAACATCGACCTGCTGCGCCACGGTTGTGCCGGCACCGGGGACGGGGTACCGTATCCACCGGAAGAAGGCATTCCCCTGCTGCCCGTGGAGCCCGCCCTGGCCGCCGACAGCCGGTACCTGCTGGCGCCCATGGGCCTGCTGGCGACGGTAGCCCCGGAGCCGGCGCTGCAGCTGCTGAAGCAGCATCTTTCCCTGATGGAGGCGAGTTGACCTTGCGCAGCGACGGCCGCCGCCCCGATGAACTGCGGCCCATCGGCATAACCCGCAGCTTCACCAGCCACCCCGAAGGCTCGGTCCTAATCCAAATGGGCAACACCATGGTTTTGTGCACCGCCACGGTGTCCGACAGCGTGCCGTCCTGGCGGCAGGACAGCGGCTCGGGCTGGGTCACCGCCGAGTACGACATGCTGCCCCGGGCCACCCGGGAGCGCACCGCCCGGGCTGCGGCCACGGGCCGCCGCTCCGGCCGGACCTTGGAAATCCAGCGTCTCATCGGCCGCTCCCTGCGGGCGGTCACCGATCTTCAGGCCTTGGGGGAGTGCACCATCACCTTGGACTGCGACGTGCTCCAGGCCGACGGCGGCACCCGCACCGCCGCCGTGACGGGCGCCTTCGTCGCCCTGGTGGACGCCCTGGCTTCGGTTAAGGAAGAGAAGGGCTGGCAGGGCCTGCCGGTGACCGGCTACGTGGCGGCGGTGAGCGTCGGCCTGCTTCAGGGCACCCCCTGGCTGGATTTGAACCAGGAGGAAGACAGCGCCGCCGACGTGGATTTGAACGTGGTGGCCACCGGCGACGGCCGCCTGGTGGAAGTCCAGGGGACGGCGGAAGGTGATCCCTTCAGCCGCAGTGAACTGGACGCCATGTTGGCCTTGGCCCACCAGGGCATTCAACAGATTATCGACTACCAGCGGGCCGTATTGGGACCCTTGGGCGCCCTCATCGACCAAGAACGGGGACTTTAAACCCGTCCCCGCTGCCGCCGGCCCCGGGGGAGGCAAGGGATCATCACCGCGACCAAGCTTCTCATCGCCACTTTGAACGAAGGCAAACTGCGGGAATTCAAACGAATGCTGGCCGACCTGCCCTACGAGGTGGTGGGCCTGAACCGGTTTCCCCACTACCGGCCCGGCCCGGAAACGGGTCGCACCTTCCGGGAGAATGCCGTCCAGAAGGCGGAAGCCGCCAGCGCCGCCACGGGCCTGCCGGCGGTGGCCGATGATTCGGGCCTGGAGGTGGACGCCCTGGGCGGCCTGCCGGGAATCTACTCGGCCCGGTACGGCGGCCCCGAACTAGACGACGAAGGCCGCAACCGGCTCCTCTTGGAGCATCTGGCCGGCGTGGAGCCTCCTCTGCGCACCGCCCGCTACCGGGTGGTCCTGGCCTTGACGGTGCCCGGCGACGGGGGCCGGCCCGGCGAAACGGTGGTGGTGGAAGGCACCGTGGAAGGCTGGATCGGCCTGGAGCCCCGGGGCACGGGCGGCTTCGGCTACGACCCGATTTTTTACCTGGTGGACGAAGAAGGGCGCCGGCTGGACCGGACCATGGCCGAATTGAGCCCCGAGGAGAAGGATGCCATCAGCCACCGGGGCAGAGCCTTGCGCCGCCTCCGGGAGGTACTGCTGGAACGGGGCCTTCCCGGCTGAAACCCCTTGCGGGCCAAGCCTCCGGACCCCCGAAGTTTGACCCGAAGCCCCGTCTTTCTTATACTCGTAATGCTAGAGGTGAACGGGGCGTGGCGCAGTCCGGCAGCGCGCTTGCTTTGGGAGCAAGAAGTCCCGGGTTCAAATCCCGGCGCCCCGACCAGAACCTGGATAACCGAGCATCCTTTCCGGGTTTCCTGGAGCGGCTGCCCCCGCCGCGGGGCACTGCCGGCACAGCACATGCGTGTGCGGGAGTAGCTCAATGGTAGAGCTCCGGCCTTCCAAGCCGGCGACGCGGGTTCGATTCCCGTCTCCCGCTCAGGACAGCCCATTCTTGCGCCCGTAGCTCAATGGATAGAGCAGCGGACTTCTAATCCGTCGGTTGGAGGTTCGACTCCTCCCGGGCGCGCCAGGTAGCAAGAGGGCCGCTTTTGCATTGTCATTGTTTTATGGACTGTGGTGGCCGTAGCTCAGTTGGTTAGAGCACCAGGTTGTGGCCCTGGAGGTCGGGGGTTCAAGTCCCCTCGGTCACCCACCCGGCCGGTGACGCAATGCGGCACCGGCCTTGATTTCCGCCCATGGAATGTATGGGCGGGCCGTGATGGGGCGTAGCCAAGCGGTAAGGCAGCGGACTTTGGATCCGCCATGCGCAGGTTCGAATCCTGCCGCCCCAGCAAGGGGTTCGCAACGGCGAACCTGCCTTTTGTTGTTACACGATACATTATCGAAGGGGCCGTTAGCTCAGTTGGTAGAGCAGCGGACTTTTAATCCGATGGTCGGGGGTTCGAATCCCTCACGGCCCACACCCCTGCGGGCGTGGCGGAACCTGGCAGACGCGCATGACTTAGGATCATGTGGGTTCACCCCGTGGGAGTTCGAGTCTCCCCGCCCGCACACACATTTCCTGCAATCCCCCAAGCTTTCCGGTAGACTGGAAACATTACAACATCGGCATGCGTGGGGGTCGCCGACCGGAGGGACGGCCTGAATGTCTGGACATGACCATGACCATCTGTTTAAGGCCACCGTGGCCAGGGTGGAGGCCAATCGAGCCCATCTGCAGATCGAAGTAGACAGCTCCGAAGTGGACAAAGCCCTCGACCGGGCCTACCGGCGGGTGGCCAAGCGGGTAGTGGTGCCCGGGTTCCGCAAGGGCAAGGCGCCCAAAGCCATCTTGCAGCGCCACATCGGCAAGGGGCCCATTCTGGAGGAGGCGCTGGACGACCTCATTCCCCACGCCTACGCCCACGCCGTGGCCAGCACCGGCATCGAGCCCATCGACCATCCCCACATCGGCGATGTGAACATCAAAGAGGGCGAGCCGCTGAAATTCTCCGTGGAAGTGGAAATCAAGCCCGAGGTCAAGACGGGCGACTACCGGAGCCTCCGGCTGGAGAAGCCCCCGGTGGAACTGGCCGAAAACGCCGTGGACGAAGCCCTGGACCGGATCCGGCAGCAAAACATCCGGCAGGTGCCCGCCGACGAGGATACCGAGGCGGGTCCCGGCCTGACGGTCATCATCGACTACACCACCTCCGTGGACGGCAAGGAAGTGCCCGAAGCCCAGGATGAGGGCGTGGAGCTGAAACTGGGCTCCCAACAGTACCTGCCCGAATTCGAGGAAGGCATCATGGGGATGAAGGCCGGCGAGACGAAAGACGTGCAGATTCCCTTCCCGGAAGATTATCCCCACGAGGAGCTGGCGGGCAAGACGGCCACCATGCGGGTCACCATGCGGGAGATCAAGAGAGAAGAACTGCCCGAACTGGATGACGAACTGGCCAAGGCCGTCGGCATGGAAACCCTGGCAGAGCTGAAGGCCGAAATCGAAAAGAATCTGCGGGCCCAGGCCCAGTACGAAGCCGACGAAGCCTACCGCAACGAGGTCATCAAGCAGGTGGTGGCCCAGGCCGAGGTGGATGTGCCCGAAACCTTGATCAAGCGGGTGGCCGACAGCCGGCGCCGGGACATCCTGCAGCGGCTGGAGGCCAGCAAGCTGACCTTGGCAGAATACTTGGAGGCCCAGGAAGAAACCGAGGAAAGCTTTGAGGCAGACCTGCGCCGGGAAGCCGAGGAGCGGGTGCGCATCGACTTGGTCTTGGAAGCCGTCGCCCGCCGGGAGAATATTGAAGTCACCGAAGAGGATCTCCAGCAGGAGGCGCAGTTGCTGAGTCAAAGCTACTACCAACCTGTGGAAGAAATGCGGCGGTTCATCGACCGGTCCGACGTCAGGGGCCAGGTGGAAAGCGCCATTTTGCGGCGCAAGGCCGCGGATCTGCTGGTAGAGATCGCCTCGGGCGGCTCCGGAGAGGACAAGGCGGAGGAGCCTGCCGAAGCCGGCGAGGCTGAGGCAGCCGAAGCAGAAACGGCCATTGAAGAGGCAGCCGAATAACCCGGCTGCTGCAGGGGAGGATTTAAGCCATGAACTTTGTGCCCATGGTGGTCGAGCAGACGAGCCGGGGTGAACGAGCCTACGACATATATTCCAGGCTCCTGAAGGACCGGATCATCTTCTTGGGCTCGCCCATAGACGACCACGTGGCCAACCTGGTGGTGGCCCAGCTCCTCTTTCTGGAGGCCGATGACCCCGACCGGGACATCAGCCTGTACATCAACTCTCCCGGCGGGATCGTGGAGCCCGGGCTGGCCATCTACGACACCATGCAGATCGTGCGGCCCGACGTGCGCACCATCTGCGTAGGCCTGGCCGCCAGCATGGGCGCCGTCCTCCTGGCGGGGGGCGCCCCGGGCAAGCGCATGGCCCTGCCCCATGCCAAGATCATGCTGCACCAGCCGTTGGGCGGGTTCCGCGGCCCGGCCAAGGACGTGGAAATCCAGACGGAGCAGCTGCTGAAGGCCAAGCGAACGTTGAACGAGATCTTATCAAAGCACACGGGTCAACCGATTGAAAAGCTGGAGAAGGATACCGATCGGGATTTCTGGATGACCGCCGAAGAAGCCAAGGCGTACGGTGTCATCGACGAGGTCCTGCGGCCCGAAGACCAGCCGAAGAAGAAGAGGTAACGGCAGGAAGCTCTCCGCCCTCCGGCCGGGCCGGTCCGGAAGGCGGAGGAAGGAGTGGCGAGATGTTCAAGTTCACCGACGAGAAAGGGCAGCTGAAGTGCTCTTTCTGCGGCAAATATCAGGACCAGGTGAAGCGACTCGTTGCCGGACCCGGTGTGTATATTTGCGACGAGTGTATTGAGCTTTGCAACGACATCATCGAGGAAGAGCTGCACGAAGACCTGGACCTGGACTTGAAGGACATCCCCAAGCCCAAGGACATCAAGAGCTTCCTGGATCAGTACGTCATCGGCCAGGAAACGGCTAAGAAGACCCTTGCCGTTGCCGTCTACAACCACTACAAGCGCATCAACACCGGCAGCCGGGTGGACGATGTGGAGCTGCAAAAGAGCAACATCCTTCTCATCGGCCCCACCGGGTCGGGCAAGACCCTCATGGCCCAGACCCTGGCCCGGATGCTCAACGTGCCCTTCGCCATCGCCGACGCCACCTCCCTGACCGAGGCCGGCTACGTGGGCGAGGACGTGGAGAACATCCTGCTGAAGCTCATCCAGGCTGCCGACTACGACATCGAGAAGGCTGAAAAGGGCATCGTCTACATCGACGAGATCGATAAAGTGGCCCGGAAGTCCGACAATCCCTCCATCACCCGGGACGTTTCGGGCGAGGGCGTCCAGCAGGCGCTCCTGAAGATCCTGGAGGGCACCGTGGCCAGCGTGCCGCCCCAAGGGGGTCGGAAGCATCCTCACCAGGAATTCATTCAGATCGACACCAGCAACATCCTGTTCATCTGCGGCGGCGCCTTCGACGGGCTGGAGAAGATCGTCCAGAACCGCATCGGCCAGCGGACCATGGGCTTTGGCGCCCAGGTGCGCAGCCGGGAGGACCGGAACATAGGGGAACTGCTGGAGCACGTGCTGCCCGAGGACTTGATCAAGTTCGGGCTCATCCCCGAGTTCGTCGGCCGCCTGCCCGTGGTGGCCACCTTGGATTCCCTGGACGAGGACTCCCTGGTGCGCATTCTGGTGGAGCCCCGGAACGCCCTCATCAAGCAGTACCAGAAGTTCTTCCAGCTGGACAACGTGGAGCTGGAAGTGGAGCCCAACGCCCTGCGGGCCATCGCCGCCAAGGCCATGAGCCGCAACACGGGGGCCCGGGGCCTGCGGTCCATCATCGAGGAACTGATGCTGGACATCATGTACGACCTGCCCTCCCGGGACGACATCGCCAAGGTGATCATCACCGAAGCGGTGGTGAAGGGCGAGGCAGAGCCCATCCTGGTGCCGGTGTCCCACAAGAAGGAGGAAACCGCCTGAACCCGGCCTGAAGGAGCAGCCGGGCCCCAAGGCGGGCAGCCAAAATCGACCACAACCCAGCAGGACCGTGCCTGGAAAGGGCACGGTCTTTTGCGTCCCGGGGCCAGCATTGCCTTTGGTCGCCAGGACTGCTGGCCCCGCCCGGGGGGATACTAGGCAATGTGAAGGGGGCGGCCGACGTTGACCACCACGGGCATCATCACTTTGGTGCAACTCTTCTTCGCCGTAGTCATCGGCCTGTATTTCTGGAACCTGCTCCAGCAGCAGCAGGGGAGCAAGGTGGCGGTCAAGCGGGAGTCCCGCAAGGAATTGGAGCAGTTGGCCCATGCCCGGAGCATCTCCCTGTCGGAGCCCCTCACGGAAAGGACCCGCCCCGCCAGCCTGTCGGAAATCGTAGGCCAGGAGGGGGGCATCAAAGCCCTGCGGGCGGCCCTCTGCGGGCCCAACCCCCAGCACGTCATCATCTACGGCCCGCCGGGGGTGGGCAAGACGGCGGCGGCCCGGCTCCTGCTTGAAGAAGCCAAGAAAAATCCCCAGTCTCCTTTTCGCCAGGACGCCCGCTTCATCGAACTTGACGCCACCACCGCCCGCTTCGACGAGCGGGGCATCGCCGATCCCCTCATCGGCTCCGTCCACGATCCCATTTACCAGGGGGCCGGCCCCTTGGGCATCGCCGGCATTCCCCAGCCCAAGCCGGGGGCCGTGACCAAGGCCCACGGCGGCATCCTGTTCATCGACGAAATCGGCGAACTGCACCCCACCCAGATGAACAAGCTGCTGAAGGTGCTGGAAGACCGGAAAGTTTTCCTGGAAAGCGCCTACTATAATGCGGAGGATGCCAATATCCCCAGCCACGTGCGGGACATCTTCGAAAACGGGCTGCCCGCCGACTTCCGCATGGTGGGGGCCACCACCCGCATGCCCGAGGAGATTCCCCCCGCCATCCGCTCCCGCTGCATGGAGGTGTACTTCCGGCCCCTGCTGCCCCATGAGGTAAAGGAAATCGCCCTCAAGGCGGCGGAGAAGCTCCAGTACCCCATGAACCCCGGGGCCGCCGACGTCATCGCCCGGTATGCCCTCAACGGCCGGGACGGGGTCAATATCGTCCAGACGGCGGCGGCGGTGGCCCAAAGCCAGAACAAGACCCGCATCGACCGTGAAGACGTGGAGTGGGTCATCAACAGCGGCCACTACCCGCCACGGCCCGACCGGAAGATCCCGCCCGCCCCCCAGGTGGGGGTGGTCAACGGCTTGGCCCTGCTGGGCCCCAGCATGGGCACCCTGCTGGAACTGGAAGCCACGGTGGCGGCGGGCCAAGGCCACCTCATCGTCACCGGCGTCATCGACGAGGAGGAATTCGGCGGCGCGGGCCGGACGGTGAAGCGCCGCCAGAGCACCGCCAAGGCTTCGGTGGAGAACGTCTTGACGGCCTTGCGCCACTACCTGGATGTGAACCCCCGGGAATACGACATCCACGTCAACTTCACCGGCGGCATCCCCGTGGACGGTCCCTCGGCAGGCACCGCTATGGCCGCCGCCATATACTCGGCCTTTACCGGCATCCCCGTGGACAACCGGACGGCCATGACGGGGGAGGTGTCAATCAGGGGCTACGTCAGGCCCGTGGGCGGCGTGGTGGTAAAAGTCGAGGCGGCCCGGACGGCGGGGGCCCGGCGGGTGATCATTCCCCAGGACAACTGGCAGGAATCCTTCCGCCGGCACCGGGACGTGGAAATTGTGCCGGTCGAGACCTTGGGCGACCTGCTGCGGGAATGCCTCCTGCTGCCCGAGGGCTATGAGATCGCCCGGCGGGACCCGGCGCCGGCAGCCAAAGGTTCCCAAGAGGAAGCGGGCCGCTCCCGGGGAATGGAATGGGGTGCATACCGGCTGCGGGCAGGGGAAAGGGCGTCTCCATGAGCTGTCAAACCCTGCTGCAGGGGGAGCGGGTGCGCCTGCGCCCCCTGGAGGAGAGGGACTTGCCTTATCTATGCCGCTGGGAGCAGGACCCGGTGGTGGACAAGTTCTGGGGGAGCAAATTCCAGCACAGCCCCCGGCCTGAAATGTGGCTGGCGGATCTCCAAGGCAGCTCCCACCGCAGGGGCTTCGCCATCGAAACCAAGGCGGGCCTCCTCATCGGCGACCTCCAGTTGGAAGACATCGACCACCGGCAAGGGACGGCGGAACTGCGCATCTGCATCGGCCACGACGGGTTCCGGGGTCAAGGCATGGGCACCGAGGCCGTCTCCCTGGCCGCCGAATACGCCTTCTCCCAGCTGGATCTGCGGGCTTTGTACGTCCGGGTCGACCTGGCCAACTGGCAGGCCATCCGCTGCTACCACAAGTGCGGCTTCGTGGCCGAGGGCATCTTGGCCCGGCCCGGCCGCCGGGGCCGGACCATGGCCCTCATGGTGCTGAAACGGGGCGGTGACGGTCCGGTCGTGCTATAATCCAGCCATCGACAGGGCGCCCCTCGTCGGAGACGGGGGGCGCTGCCCATTAATGGCTATAATTACGGCAGACCTTACCCCTTGCTGTGGAAGGAGGCGTCCGCCGTGACCCAGCCCTCGCCCGAGCAGCATACTTTGCCGCCCGCCTATGACCCGGGTCAGGTGGAGGAGCGCATTTACGCCCAATGGCTGGCCGCCGATGCATTTCGCGCCGAGCCCGATCCTGAGCGGGAACCGTTCACCATCGTAATCCCGCCGCCCAACGTTACGGGCTCCCTGCACATCGGACATGCCTTGGACAATACCATTCAGGATATTTTGGTGCGGCGCCGCCGCATGCAGGGCTACGCGACCTTGTGGCTGCCCGGCACCGACCACGCGGGCATCGCCACCCAGTACGT
>Ga0079224_100001860_pt1 | contig 24918 bp, 22 predicted proteins | sample Stecom2015_FD_80414 | JGI IMG/M metagenome (GOLD analysis project Ga0079224, IMG submission 80414) | Agricultural soil microbial communities from Utah to study Nitrogen management - Steer compost 2015 | ecosystem: Environmental > Terrestrial > Soil > Agricultural land | place: USA: Utah... | reverse complement strand
GACGCTTTGGCGCGTCTGGATTACCCGAACTTCGAAGTCGTAGTCATCGACAACAACACGCCGGATGAGACCGTATGGCGCCCGGTTGCAGAGCACTGCCGAAGGCTTGGCCAACGCTTCCGCTTCCTCCATGTGGCGCCGCTCGCGGGGTTCAAGGCGGGCGCACTGAACTACGCACTCGCTCACAGCGCCGCCGACGCCGAAATCATCGCAGTGATCGACAGCGACTACCAGGTCGAGCCTTCCTGGCTACGCGATCTCACGCCGGCGTTCGCGGACCCCAAAGTGGCGATCGTGCAGGCGCCGCAGGACTACCGCGACGGCGCCGAAAGCCTCTTCAAAGCCGTCTGCTATGCGGAGTATCGCGGCTTCTTCCATATCGGCATGGTCACCCGCAATGAACGTAACGCCATCATTCAGCACGGCACCATGACGCTGGTGCGGCGCTCGGCCCTCGAGCAGGTGGGCGGCTGGGCGCAGTGGTCGATCACCGAGGACGCCGAACTGGGACTTCGGCTTTTCGAACACGGTTATGAAGCGTGGTATCAGCCGACCACGTACGGCCGAGGATTGATGCCCGAGCGCTTCGAGGACTACAAGAAGCAGCGCTTCAGATGGGCTTACGGCGCGGTTCAGATCCTGCGCGCGCACGCCCGCACGCTTCTGTCTCGCAGCACATGCCTCACTGCGGGCCAGCGCTATCATTTCGTCGCCGGTTGGGCGCCATGGCTCGCCGACGGCGTGAACCTGCTGTTCAACGTCGCAGCGCTCGGATGGTCCGCGGCGATGATCGTTGCGCCGCACCGCTTCGATCCGCCCCTCATCATGTTTTCGGTGCTGCCCATCGCGCTGTTCACGTTCAAGCTCGTCAAACTGGCGCACCTGTACGTCTCGCGCATCGGCGCAAACCTTCGCCAGACGTTCGCCGCCGCACTCGCCGGACTCGCCCTGTCGCACACCATCGGGGTCGCGGTGGTCAAGGCCGCGTTCACGCGCAATGAGCCGTTCTGGCGCACGCCCAAGTTCGGAGGACCGAAGTTCCTCGGTAAAGCGCTGGCCGCCGCCCGCCAGGAAGCGCTGATGCTGACCCTTCTGTTGCTCGCTGCAACCGGACTCACCGTACAAGTGCGGATCGGCGGCGTCCTGCTCGGCGTTCCCGAGGAATTCAAGGGTCCTGACTCATCCTTGTGGGTAGCCGTGCTGCTGATCCAATCGACGCCATACGCCTGCGCGCTGCTCGTTTCGTTGATCAGCGCGCTGCCGGCGCCTGCGCGCTGGCTTGGCCTGACCCGCGACGCCGCAGCCGCCGCATTGAGACGTCCAGAAGGCGCGTAGCCGCTGCTGCAAGGGCCTCATCGTTGCGGCGTCGGGCGCCGCGAGAGACTCATGGCCTGTAAAAGGCGCCGGTCCGTGTAATTCATCCTCGGTCCTTTCCGCAATTGTGGGCTGCGACAGGCGCACAGAAAATTCGCGCCATGACCGACGCTTTGCTGTTGTCTCGAATCCAGTTCGGATTCGTCGTCAGCTTTCACATCATCTTCCCGGCTTTCACGATCGGCCTGGCGAGCTGGCTGGCGTTTCTTGCGGGCGTTTATCTGAAGACCAAGCAGACGATATGGCGCGAGCTGTACCTGTTCTGGCTGAAGATCTTCGCGGTCTCCTTTGCGCTCGGCGTCGTCTCCGGCATCGTGATGAGCTTTCAGTTCGGCTCCAACTGGGCGGAACTGTCTGCGCGCGCCGGCAATGTGCTCGGACCGCTGCTCGCGTACGAGGTGCTCACAGCCTTCTTTCTTGAGGCGACCTTCCTCGGCGTGATGTTGTTCGGCTGGCGGCGCATCTCGCCGCAGGTGCATTTCTTCGCCACGCTCATGGTGGCGCTCGGCACGCTCATCTCCACCTTTTGGATCATCTCGGCGAACAGCTGGATGCACACGCCCGCTGGCCACGAGATCGTCGACGGTGTGTACGAAGTGCGCGACTGGTGGCGCGTGATCTTCAATCCCTCCTTCCCGATTCGGCTCGCGCACATGGTGCTGGCCGCCTACATCACAACGTGCTTCGTAATCGGCGGCGTCAGCGCGGCTTATCTACTGGCCAATCGCCATCGAAAATCCGCGAGTCTCATGTTGAAGCTTGCAGTCGCCTTCGGCGTGATCGCCGTACCGGCCCAGGTCGTCATCGGCGACATCCATGGCCTCGCCGTGCACGAGCACCAGCCGGTGAAGCTGGCGGCGATCGAAGGGATATGGGAAACGGAACGCGGCGCGCCGCTGTTGCTGTTCGCATGGCCGGACGAGGAGCAGGAGGCCAACCGGTATGCGGTAGGCGTACCGAATATGGGCAGCCTCATCGTCACTCACGATCCGAACGGGGAGATCGCCGGACTGAAGGCGGTTGCGCCCAGCGAGCGTCCGCCGGTGGCGCCGGTGTTCTTCTCGTTCCGCGTCATGGTTGGGATCGGGGTGCTCATGCTGTTGCTGGTGATCGCATCGGCGGTTCAGTGGCGGCGCGGTCGTCTCACGGAATCGCGCGGCCTGCTACGCGCCTGGAAGTGGATGACGCCAGCTGGGTTCATCGCCGTCCTGGCCGGCTGGTACACCACTGAGATCGGTCGCCAGCCTTACGTCATCCAAGGAGAGATGCGCACGGAAGAGGCGCTGAGCGCCGTCGGCGCGGGCAGCGTCCTGACCTCGCTGCTGGTGTTCGTCACCGTCTATTTCTTCGTGTTCATCGCCGGCGCGTACTACCTGCTGCAGATCCTGCGCAGAGGCCCGCAGCCCGCAGACCAAGCCATGCTGCATCCGGAGGACAAACGCGCCGCCCGGCCGCTGTCGGCCTCGGAGGAACCGTTGGAAGCGTGAAGACGAAGCGGTTGGCGGTTAGCGGCTGGCGGTTAGTTCGGAGGCTCTGCGGGCCTGGACGACCACGACGCCTTTCTGACTATCCGCTATCCGCTTCTAAGTCCGCCATCTTCTAGCTGAATCGCCGCCATGGAATCCGCGTTGCCAGTCATCTGGTTCTTGATCATCGGCTTCGGCGTCCTGATGTATGTGCTGTTGGACGGCTTCGTGCTCGGCATCGGCGTGCTGGCGCCGTTTGCCGAGACGCCGGACCAACTCGATCACATGATGAATACCGCAGCGCCGATCTGGGACGGCAACGAAACCTGGCTGGTGCTCGGCGGGGCCGGCCTGCTTGCGGCGTTTCCACTCGCGTACGCGATCATCCTGTCAGGACTCTATCTGCCGGTGCTGCTCATGCTGGTGGCGCTGGTCCTGCGGGGCGTCTCATTCGAATTCCGCTTCAAGGCGCGAACCTCCAAGCGGATCTGGGGCGCCTGCTTTGCGTTCGGCTCGATCGCCGCAGCGTTCGCCCAGGGTCTGATGCTGGGCGCGATCGTCGAAGGCATGCCGCTCGAGAACAATCGCTACATCGGCGGCGCATTCGCATGGTTCGGCCCGTTCCCGATCCTCACCGGCGTCGCGCTGGTGTTCGGCTATGCCCTGCTCGGCAGCACCTGGCTGATCATGAAGACGCACGGGCCGACGCAAGATCTCGCGTTCACGCTCACGCGCCCCCTGGTGGTCGTGGTCGTCGCATTCATGGCGATAGTGAGCGCCTGGCTGCCGTTCCTGAGCAGCCAGATCATGGCTCGCTGGTTCGACAGCGGCAATTTCCTCTGGTTGTCGCCCGTGCCGCTGCTCGCTCTCATCAACGCCGTGCTGCTGTGGTTCGCCGTGCTGCGGCGCGCCGATCATGCACCATTCGTCCTGGCGCTGACGTTTTTCGCGCTCGGTTTCCTTGGGCTGGTGATCGGCGTGTGGCCCAACATCGTGCCGCCCGACCTGAGCATCGTGGAAGCCGCCGCGGCGCCATCCTCGCAGGCTTTCGTCCTGATCGGAACGATCATCATCCTGCCGGCCGTGCTCGGCTATACATGGTGGTCGTATTCAGTGTTCCGCGGCAAGATAGCGGCGGACGCTGGCTATCACGACTGATCCGCCGATCGCATCGCGCTCCCGCAGAGCGGCCGAGCATTCAGAATCGCAGCGCGCCAGAGTAAGCTGCGCCGTTCGGCGGCGATCAATTCACGGTTTACGAAAATGCCAAAGACTCAGCGGCCGCAGGGCGGCGTACGCCTGCAAAAGGCCATGGCCGACGCCGGCGTCGGCGCGCGGCGCGACTGTGAGGAGATGATCGCAGCCGGCCGGGTCAAGGTGAACGGTCGAGTCGTGCGGTCGCTGCCCTGCTTCATCGACCCGCTGCGCGACGTCGTAGAGCTCGACGATAAAACGCTCGACCTGAGCGGCGCGCGAACGGCGAGAAGCGCCGGCGACGGAAAGCCGCGCGCTTTCATCTATCTGCTCGTCAACAAGCCAAAAGGCGTGATCACCACCACGCGCGATCCCGAGGGGCGACGCAACGTGCTGGATTTCGCGCCGCTGTCGCTGCGACGCACGGAACGGCTGTTCCCATTGGGTCGGCTCGACGGCGACTCGACGGGACTGCTGCTGATCACCAACGACGGCGATCTAGCCTATCAGCTCACGCATCCCAAGTTCGGCGTGACCAAAGAGTATCGCGTGCTGTGCACGGGCCTGGCGACCGACGAGCAGCTCCGGCGCCTGCGTGAAGGCATGTATCTGATCACGCCGACGCAAGCTGGCGAGAAGTCGGCGAAGAAGGCTTCGATGGAGTCAGTGCGCGTCCTCAAGCGCTACGTAGACCGCAACCGCGGCGATCGCACACTGCTCAGCGTCACGCTGCGCGAGGGACAGAACCGCGAGATCCGACGCATGCTGGCGCGGGTCGGCTTGAAGGTCCGCGAGCTCGAGCGCGTGGCGATTGGTCCGCTCAGGATCGGCGATCTCAAACCCGGTCAGTCCAAACTACTGGGCAAGAAGGACGTCGAGCGCCTGCGCTCGGCGGTGATGGAGAGGAGCGGTTAGCGGTTGCTTGCAGACGAATCGTGACCGACCGCTCCGTCAATCTCCCAATCGACGACGTACTGCCGGCGCTGCGCGAGGCGTTCGGCGCCCACCGCAACGTCGTGCTGCAGGCGCCCCCTGGCGCCGGCAAGTCGACCGGTGCGCCGCTCGCGCTGCTGCACGAGCCGTGGCTTGGCGAGCGCAAGATCGTAATGCTGGAGCCGCGTCGGTTGGCCGCACGCGCAGTGGCGCGCCGCATGGCTTGGCTGCTCGGAGAGCCGGTAGGCGCCACTGTCGGTTATCGCACGCGCCTGGAATCGAAGGTCGGGCGGGAGACGCGGATCGAGGTTGTCACCGAAGGCATTCTGACGCGACGCCTGCAGCGAGATCCGGCGCTGGAAGATGTCGCGCTCGTCATCTTCGATGAGTTCCACGAGCGCAGTCTCAACGCTGATCTCGGCCTGGCGCTGTGTCTGGATGCACAGGGTGCGCTGCGCGAGGACCTCAGGATACTGGTGATGTCCGCCACGATCGACGGCGCCGGCGTCGCGAGCCTGCTGGGAGATGCGCCGCTACTGAGCGCACCGGGTCGCGCGTTCGAAGTCGAGACGCGCTGGTATGAGCCGCCGGGCGGTCGCAGCTCCAGCGCGGCGAGCCAGGGACTGCGCCCGGAACAGATCGCCGAACGCCGCATGCTGAGTGCGCTGCGGCGTGCGCTCGAAGAAGAGCCCGGCGATGTGCTGGCCTTCCTGCCAGGTCAGGGAGAGATCCGCAGGCTGCAGCGCATGCTCGAGGAACAGGGCCTACCGCGCGGCGTACGCGTGGCGCCGCTTTACGGGGAGCTCGCGGGCGACGACCAGGACGCAGCCATTCGCCCGAGCGCGCCGGGCGAGCGCAAGATCGTGCTCGCCACCAACATCGCCGAAACCAGCCTCACGATCGAAGGCGTGCGCGTCGTCATCGATGCGGGACTCGCTCGCCGCTCGCGGTTCGATCCAGCGTCGGGCATGAGTCGACTCGAGACCGTTCGCATCTCGCGAGCTTCCGCAGACCAACGGCGTGGCCGCGCCGGGCGCATCGCCGCCGGCGTGTGCTACCGCCTTTGGACCGAAAGCGAGCATGCGGCGCTCGCCGCGCAGGCGCCGCCCGAGATCGTCGAAGCGGATCTCGCGCCGCTCGCGCTCGAGCTGGCGAACTGGGGCGTAAGCGACCCGCGCATGCTGCGTTGGCTCGATCTTCCGCCGGCTGCGACGTTCGCCCAGGCGCGCGATCTCCTGCGGGCGCTCGAGGCGCTGGACGACGCCGGACGCATCACCGACCACGGCAAGGCGATTGCACGCATTGGCGCGCATCCAAGGCTCGCCCACATGATCGTGCGCGCGGCGCAGTCCGGGATCGCCCGCCACGCGCTCGATATCGCGGCCGTGCTGGGCGAGCGCGACCTGCTGCGCTTTGCCGCAACGGAACGCCATGTCGATCTGCGCTCACGCATCGACGTGCTGCGCGGCGGGTCGCCGCCAACCGGAGCGCAAGTCGACGCCGCCGCTCGCCAGCGCGCTTTGCGCGCGGCGGACTTGCTCGGCCGACAGATCGAGCATTCGAATCAGCGCGGCGCCGCGGCGGCCAGCGCGGACGTCGGGCGCCTGCTCGCGCTCGCCTACCCGGATCGACTGGCGCAGAACCGGGGCGGGGGGCGCTTCCTGTTGTCGAGCGGCCGCGGCGCGCAGCTTCCCGCGGGTCAGAGCCTGGCCAGCGAGCAGTTCCTGGTCGTAGCGGATCTCGAGGCGGGCGCGCGCGACGCAACGATCCGCCTCGCGGCGCCGATCGAGCGTGCTGCGCTCGAAACGCAATTCGCCGATCGGATAGAGCATCGCCAGAGACTCGAGTGGGATTCACGCTCGCAGGCGGTTCTCGCTCAGGACGAGCGCTGGCTCGGCGCACTGCTGCTTGGCGAGCGCCGCATCGAGCGGCCGGACAGCGCCCGCGCCGTCGCTGCGATGCTCACAGGGGTTCGCGAGCTGGGCTTGAGCGTGCTGCCCTGGACGAAGGAGGCGCGCGCGCTCCAGGCGCGCATCGAGTTCGCCCGTCGCAGCGGCGTGCGCGCTGCTGCGCCCTGGCCGGACGTGAGCGATGCGACGCTGCAGGACCAGTTGGAGCGATGGCTCGCGCCGTATCTTGGCGACATGAGTCGCCGTGATCATCTTGCACGTCTGGACATGCACGGCATCCTGCTCGCCATGCTCGATTGGGGCCAACAGCAGCGGCTGAACGAAGCGGCGCCGACTCACTTCACCGCGCCGAGCGGCTCGCGCATCCCGATCGACTATTGCGCGGAACAGCCCACGGCCGCCGTGCGCCTGCAGGAGATGTTCGGCCTGCAGCGCACGCCGATGGTGGGCGACGGGCGCACGCCCGTCATACTGCACCTGCTCTCGCCCGCGCATCGCCCCGTACAAGTCACGCAGGATCTCGCGAGCTTCTGGGCGCGCGCCTACGCGGACGTCAAGAAGGAGCTCAAGGGCCGCTATCCCAAGCACCACTGGCCGGACGATCCGCTCACTGCAATCCCGACGGCGCGCGCCAAGCGTCGCGGCCGCTGAATCAAGGACGCGATGGCCTACTCCGCCGAAGCCGTGCAGAATGAGACTCATCGCTTTCGGAGTATGTTTCATGCTCGCCTCGTGCGTGGAAAATTCCCACGGGCGACGCGCCCCGCCCGCGCCGCCGCTGCGTGCGGATCTTCCTTATCGACCGCCCGAGCTCGAAGCCGCGGCGCTGAAGCCAGCTCGGCGGCCGCCCACCCCCGGACCGAGGAAAATGGATAAAGAACTTCGCGATCAACTTGCCACCCTGCACGCGGAGCTGGCGCGCGCCCGCTCAGTGGACCCACAGTCACGCGAGCTGCTGATCACGCTGCTCAACGACATCACTCGTCTGCTCGGCGGCGGCGCCGCCGAGCAGACCCAGGGAGACCGCTCGCCGCGCGAACGCCTCGGAGAGTTCGCAGTGCAGTTCGAGGCCGAACATCCGGCGCTAGGCACGGCCCTGCGACAGGTGGTCGACACGCTTGCGAAAGCAGGCATCTGAAGCCGAACGGGCGGATCGCGCTGCGCGCGACCGCTCAGCCAACCGTCTTCGTCAGCCCAGGAGGACGCCCGAGATGTCCCATGCCGATCGCTATGATCCGAACAACGTGTTCGCCCGAATCCTGCGCGGCGAGATTCCTGCATTCAAGGTGTACGAGAGCGACACCGCCCTCGCCTTCATGGACGCGATGCCGCAATCAGACGGCCACACGTTGGTGATCCCAAAGGTGAGCGCCCGCAGCCTCTTCGACATCGAGCCTGATGCGCTGGCCGAGCTGATCAAGACCACACAGCGCGTGGCGCTCGCAGTGCGCCGGGCGTTCCGCCCTGACGGCATGCGGCTCATGCAGTTCAACGAGGCGGCCGCCGGGCAAACGGTTTTCCACATTCACTTCCACATCATTCCGTGTTACGCCGGCGTCGAGCTCAAAGGCCACAGCCGCGAATTCGCCGACCAGAGCGTGCTCCAGCAGCATGCCGAGCGCGTCCGACAGGCGCTCGCGCAGGACTGACCGGCAGATCAGTCTGGCCGCGCCTGCGCAAGACTTGGGTTTTGCGCTAGGCTCAACCCGTTCGGACCGTCAAGACGGATGCGCCATGAGCCAGAAGATCTACAAGGTTGCCGAAGATTTCGCCGCGCTCGCCCACCTGCGCAGCGCCGATTATGCGCGGCTCTATCAGGAATCGGTGCGTGATCCGGCCGGCTTCTGGGGTCGGATCGGCCGTCGGCTCGACTGGCTGCACCCGTACTCGAAGGTGAAGGACACCAGCTTCGACGAGCGCGATTTCCGCATCCGCTGGTTCTACGACGGCCGCCTGAACGTCGCGGCCAACTGCCTGGACCGACATCTGACGAAGCGCGCCGACAAGACGGCCATCATCTGGGAGGGCGACGATCCGAAGCTCTCCGAGCACATCACCTATCGCCAGCTACATGAGCGCGTATGCCAATGCGCAAACGCACTCAAGGCGCTGGGCGTCGGCAAGGGCGACCGCGTCACGATCTACCTGCCCATGATCCCGGAAGCGGCGATCGCGATGCTGGCGTGCGCCCGCATCGGCGCAATCCATTCGGTGGTGTTCGGCGGCTTCTCCTCCGATTCGCTCGCCGGGCGCATCGCCGATTGCGGCTCGAGCGTGGTGATCACCGCGGACGAGGGCATTCGCGGCGGGCGACGCATTCCGCTCAAGAGCAACGTCGATCTCGCGCTCTCCGGCCGCGATACAGAGTGCGTCAAGCACGTGCTGGTGGTGCGCCGCACGGGAACCCGAGTACCGATGTACACACCGCGCGACCAATGGTACGAAGACGTGGTCGCAAGCCAGTCCACCGAGTGCGCCCCCGAAGCAATGGACGCTGAGGACCCGCTGTTCATCCTTTACACGAGCGGCTCCACGGGCAAGCCCAAAGGCGTGCTGCACACGAGCGGCGGCTACCTCGTGTTCGCCGCCGTGACGCATGAGCTGGTGTTCGACGTGCGCGAAGAAGACATCTTCTGGTGCACGGCCGATGTCGGCTGGGTGACAGGCCACAGCTACGTGGTCTACGGTCCGCTCGCGAACGGCGCCACCACAGTGATGTTCGAAGGCGTGCCGAACTATCCGGACGCCGGCCGTTTCTGGCAGGTCGTGGACAAGCACCAGGTCTCGCTCTTCTACACGGCCCCGACCGCGATCCGTGCGTTGATGCGCGAAGGCGAGCAGCCGGTAAAGCACTGGTCGCGCGCCTCGCTGCGCCTGCTCGGATCGGTGGGCGAACCCATCAACCCGGAGGCCTGGGAGTGGTACCACCGTGTGGTGGGCGATGGGCGCTGCCCGGTGGTCGACACCTGGTGGCAAACAGAGACCGGCGGCATCCTCATCACGCCGCTGCCCGGCGCCATCGACCAGAAACCGGGCTCGGCCACGCTGCCGTTCTTCGGCGTGCAGCCGGTGATCGTCAACAACGAAGGCGCGGTGCTCGAAGGCGCCTGCGAGGGCAATCTCGCCATCGCCGACAGCTGGCCAGGACAGATGCGAACCGTGTACGGCGACCACCAGCGCTTCATCGATACGTACTTCAAGACCTTTCCGGGGCTGTACTTCACCGGCGACGGCGCTCGCCGCGATGAGGACGGTTACTACTGGATCACGGGCCGCGTCGACGACGTACTGAACGTCGCGGGCCACCGCCTCGGCACCGCGGAAATCGAAAGCGCGCTGGTGGCGCACCCGAAAGTCGCCGAAGCGGCGGTCGTCGGCTGCCCACACGAGGTCAAAGGCCAGGGCATCTACGTCTACGTCACGCTGATCGCGGGCGTAGAGCCGAACGAAGCGCTGCGCGCGGAGCTGCGCGAATGGGTAAGGCGCGACATCGGCGCCATCGCCACGCCCGACTTCATCCAGTGGGCGCCAAGCCTGCCAAAGACGCGCTCCGGCAAGATCATGCGCCGCATCCTGCGCAAAATCGCCGCCAACGAGCACGACCAGCTCGGCGACACGTCCACGCTCGCCGACCCGGGCGTGGTGGAGAGCCTGGTAAGCGAGCGCATGAATCGGGGATAGAGAAGGTAAAGAAGAAGCGGTTAGCGGTTAGCGGTTAGTGAAGAAGATGCTCGTGGCGCGCGGTCAATATCCCACAGGCTGAACGGCGCACACGTCAGCGATCAGTGAAGAAGGCGCTCGTGGCGGGCAGCGGCTCCGGCGGCGGCCGGCGGGCGCGGCAGACGCACAGGGCTGGCGGCGCTTACTCTGACTAACCGCTAACCGCTTCTCGTCCGCTAACCGCTATCCGCTTCGAATCTTCCCGCGCCCACCATCCGCGGCCGATAGAACTCATCGTCGAGCGGGCGCAGCTCCACCGAGCGGCCTGTTTGCGGAGCGTGGATGAAACGGCCTTCGCCCGTGTAGATGGCCACGTGCGACACGCGCCGGCCGCCAATCCTGAAAAAGAGCAGATCACCGGGCGCGAGCTCGTCGAGGGGGATGCGCTGCGCGGCGGCGAACTGCTGGGCCGCCGTGCGCGGCGTCGCGATCCCGAGCTGGCGGTGCACGTAGCTCACCAGCCCACTGCAATCGAAACCGGCGGGAGTGTCGCCGCCGTATCGATACGGCGTTCCGAGCAGCGCCATCGCCCTCAGTGCGATTTCGTTGCCCGTGAGAGCTGGCGGCGCACCGTCGAGCGGCGGCGGCCTGACAAGCGTCGTGGAGCACCCTTGCAGCAGAACGCCGCAGAGCAGGCACGCGGCCCAGAGCAGCCGAGCAGTCGAGTTTTTCATCGTGATCGCATCCTTCAGCAAGCCAGGGTCCGATCATCCGCGTCGAGAGCATGCCGTGATCGAAGCCTGGGCGTCACGTCATGAACATATTGTGAACCTGGACGGCGACATATGTGTTGTACGCAATGCGCGTGGTAGTGTGACCGCATGACTCCGCGACAGAGCATCGGACTGACAACCACACTCCTCGGTTGCCTGCTCGCTATGGCGGCGCGCGCCGAGCGCGCACCCTGGGACGGCGTGAGAGCCGACGCCATTCGCGGTCATGTCGAGTTCCTCGCGAGCGACCTGCTCGAGGGCCGCGCCGCAGCGACGCGCGGCTACGATATCGCCGCCGCTTACGTGGCGGCGCAGTTCCGCCAGGCCGGCCTGGAGCCGGGCGGCGATGAGGGAGACTACCTGCAGAACGTGCCGCTGCTGGAAGCCACGCCCGTGCTGCCCGGTTCCGGCGTGCAGTTGGTCCGCGAAGGCGAAGCGTACGCATTCGAGTACGGCACGCATTATCTGCCGTTCGCGGATTTTACTTCGGCCAGCTCCACGTTGACGGCGCCCCTGGTGTTCGTCGGCTTCGGCGTGCAGGCGCCGGAACTCGAGTATGACGACTACGCGGGCGTAGATGCTCAGGGCCGCATCGCCGTAGCGCTGAGCGGCGCGCCCGAGCATTTTCCCGCCCACCAGCGCGCCTATCACTCCTGGAGCCATCGGAAGTGGAGCAAGCTGATCGAACACGGCGCGGTCGGCCTGGTCATGGTGGACTCACTGGTGGACGCACAGCGCGTTCCATGGGAGCGGAAGGTGGCCATGAGTTGGACGCCGCAGATGCGCTGGCTGAGCGAGGACAACGCGCCGCAGAACGCCTATCCCGAGCTCAAGTTGCGCTTCCTGTTCAACCATGAGGCCGCCGCCAGGTTGTTCGCCGGCGCACCGCTCGACCTCGAGCAGGCGCTCGCCAACGCTCAGGCCGGAACGGCCCAAGGATTCGAATTGCCGGGGATGCTTACGTTGACGGCCACCACGGGTCTGCGCCGCACACAGAGCGCCAACGTGCTCGGCCTGCTGCCTGGCGCCGATCCACAGCTCAGAGACGAATACGTCGTGCTCACTGCGCATCTGGATCATCTCGGCCGCGGCGCGGCCGTCGACGGCGACACCGTCTACAACGGAGCGCATGACAATGCGCTCGGCGTCGGCGTCCTGCTGGAAACGGCGCGCGCGCTGGCGGGCGGTCCACGCCCGCGCCGCTCGATCCTGTTTGCGGCGCTCACCGCAGAGGAAAAGGGGCTGCTCGGCTCGGACTACCTGGCGCATCGCGCGCAGCAAGACGGGCGACGGGTGGCCGCCAACGTGAACGTGGACATGCCGCTGATTTTCGCTCCGGTGCGCGATTTCATGGCGCTCGGCGCCGAGCATTCCTCGCTCGGCGCGCTCGCACGCAGCGCGCTGTCGGCGGAGGGTTACCGGATGAGCCGCGACCCGGCGCCAGAGGAAATCGCGTTCATCCGCAGCGATCAGTTCTCCTTCGTCAAACGCGGCGCGCCCGCCATCGCCCTGAAGAGCGGGCTGCAATCCCGCAACGAAGCAATCGACATAGCGGAGCTGCAAAGGACCTACCGACGCACGCACTATCACCAACCGAGCGACGACCTGTCGTTGCCGATCGATTATCCGACCGCCGCCGATCTCGCGCGCGTCGCCGTGCGCATTACGCTGCAGGCGGCCAACGGCCCGCGCCCGCGCTGGAATCGGGGAGATTTCTTCGGCGAGCGATTTTCAGCGAATTGACGGCTTGCCGCGCTCCGTGACGTGCGTCACGCTTTACGGCGGCGCGTTCGATTCGCGCGCTCCATGAGCATAGATTCGGCGCCGGACCGACAGCCGAACGACACATCGGAGCCACGCCCGGGAGGCGCTCCATGCACATGACTGCGGTAGAACTTGCAGAGCTGCGTCGCTCGTTCGACGCGTGCGACGACGATGGCGACGGCTGGATCACCGGCGCGGAGTTCGCCAAAGTCCTCCAGGCGCTCGACTCCGATCTCTCGGTCGACGAATGTCTGCTCGCCTTCGAGGCGACCGATGAAGACGGCGATGGACGAATCAGCTTCAAGGAGTTCTGCGATTGGTGGTCGCAGTAAGCCTAAGGAGCCGAACTCTCCTCATTCCGACTCGCCCCGCAGAAGACATAAGCAAGCCGCGTTCGTGATCCGGCGCGCAAATTCCTGCATCCACGCAACGATTGCGATTTTCCCCTAGCTGTCGAGCCCCGCCTCGCCGCCTACGCTTGCCCGACTCCGCGCCGATGAAGCCATGCAGGAGGCACAAGAGGCATGAGCGAGCAGAACCTTTCTGGAGGGCCGACGCCCGGGCTGCGGCTGGGTGATCCCGTGAAGCTGAAGGAAAGCGGAGTGGACCTGCGCGGCGACGTCTGGCGACTGTGCGCCGGACGCTACGTGGTCGTACGTTGGGCCGACGACTGCCGCACGACGCATTGCGAGCACGCTCTCGAATACGACAACTCGCGCGGCCGCGCGGACTGGGCGAGACACTTGGCGCATGAAGACAGATGCGAATAGGCAATAAGGGGATGCGGATACTTCAGAGGCAGCTGCGCCATTCATCAGCGGCTTGGCGGGTCTGACGCTGAATGCGCCGCGAGCCCTCTGACTATCCGCTATCCGCTATCCGCTTCCATCTTCCCCGCCATCCGCCTCTGTCTTCAATGCATATAGCTCCCGCCGTTGATATGGATGAACTGGCCATTGATGTACGAAGCGTCCTTCGAGGCCAGAAACACGTAGGCCGGCGCGATCTCGGACGGCTGCGCCGGGCGCTTCATGGGATTGTCGGCGCCGAATTCCGCCACTTCCTCCGCCGTGAAGCTCGCCGGAATGAGCGGCGTCCACACCGGCCCGGGCGCCACCCCATTGACGCGGATGCCGCGCTCGATGAGCTGCTGGGCCAGTGAGTACGTGAGCGACTGGATCGCGCCCTTGGTCGCCGAGTAGTCCGCCAGCTTCTTGGCGCCGCGTACAGCGGTGATCGACCCGGTGTTGATGATGCATCCGTTCTCGCCCATGTGCTCGAGCGTCGCCTGCGCGAGGAACATGTAGCCGAAGACGTTCACGCGGAAGGTCTGCTCGAGCTGTTCCTCCGAAATGTCTTCCGGGGCCTGCTGCTCGTACTGCTGGCCCGCATTGTTCACGAGGATGTCGATCGCTCCGAAGCGGCCGGTCGCCTCCTTGACCGCCCGCCTGCAGAACTGCGCGTCCGAGACATCGCCGCGGATCAGCAGGCACTCGGCGCCTTCGGTTTCGACCAGGCGCTGCGTGTGCTTGGCGTCCCCGTCCTCATCGAGATAGATGATCGCGACCGACGCGCCCTCCCGCGCGAAATGCACGGCCACGGCCCGACCGATGCCGCTGTCGCCGCCGCTGATGATCGCCACCTTGCCCTCGAGCTTGCCGCTGCCGCGATAGTCGTCGCGGATCGACACAGGCTCGGGGGCCATTGCGGACTGCACGCCCGGCTGTCGCCCTTGCTGTTGCCCGGGCTGCGGAGTTCGTTGCTGGTTCGCCATGAGGCGCCTCGAATGCGCTGAACAACTCAGCGAACGCAAGCAGGCGCGACAAAGTTCGTCGACCTTGCCGCCCAGCGCGACCGCGCCGCGACCTTCCGACGCGACGTAGGCGCGAGCGGACGATCGCGCCCGCGTGGGCGGCGCGCGACTCAGGAACCTCCGAGGCGACCAAGCGCTTCCAGCCCAAGGAGGATCGGCCAGCCGTACTTCCGAGGCGCTCGCAATCGACGGAGAACATCCATGGCGTACGATTACCCGCCGCACCCTTCACGCAGCCGCGAGCGCGAGCGTCGCGAGCGCATGCGACGCGGAGAAGACCGCGATCCCTACGTGAGCGGGTCCGAGCGACGTTACTTTGCTGATCGCAACGGTCCTGCGGCGCGCGCCTTCGAGGGAGCGCGCTCCTATCCGCACGGCGGCTATCCGGAAGAGACGGGCTACCAACACGAACGGCGGCCCGATGAGAACGACGATCGACGCGCGACGCGCGAGGCCTACGAACAGGGACGCGGAAGCGGCCGTTACGCAGCGTTCTACCGCCGCTGGGGCGAACAATCGCGCCACCCTGACTACTTCGGCGCCGGCGTGTATTACGGCGGCGGCTTCGGCGCGGCGCCGGGCGCCTACATGAGCGGCGCCGGAACCTGGGGCGCGCCAGGCTGCGCCGGCATGGACGTATTCAGCAGTCGGCGCGAGCGGCTGCCCGAAGGCGGCCGCATACCGTCGGGCCGGCCTTCATATCGCGGGCTTGGACCGAAGGGCTACGAACGTTCCGGCGAGCGGCTCAGAGAAATCATCTGCGAGCGACTGACCGACGATCCCCGCATCGACGCCAGCCAAGTCAGCGTGGAAGTCGACGCCAAGACCGTGAAACTGACCGGAGAGGCGCCGGATCGCCGCTCCAAATACGCGATCGAGGAACTCGTCGAGCGCTGCGGGGCGCAGGACGTCGACAATCAATTGCGAGTGCGCGCACGCGCGCTGCATGGCGCGCCGTAGGCGGTTGGAAGCCTTCGGCAGGCGCCAGCCGCGCGCTGGTCGCCGCTCGAGTCATGGGCGCAAGTCGCCAAAAAAAGGCCGCGCCTCGCGGCGCGGCCTCAAGTGCGCATCCCCCAACATGGCGTGCGATGGGTTCTCAGCGGGCGCCCCATCGTCCTGGGGAGGTCCATGCGAGGCGGTGCGCAGTGTGGTCGCTCAGCTCTGCTGACGGTGCTACTCCACCAGTTGATTACGCACGGCGTACGCGGCGATCTCCGCGTTGCTGCGCATTCCCATCTTCTCGAGGATGCGCGCCCGATACGTGCTGACGGTTTTCACGCTGAGCCCCAGCTCGTTAGCCATCACCGCCGGCGAGACGCCGCGTGCGATGCGCGTGAACACTTGCAGCTCGCGCTCGGACAGCCGGTTGTGCAGCGGGCCTTCTTCGTCCGCCGCACACTCCGACGCGAGCAGCTCGGCGACCAGCGGCGTGATGTAGCGCCGTCCGGCGCCCACCGCCTTCACCGCTTTCACCAGCTCCTCGGGCACGATCATCTTGGGCACGTAGCCGTTTGCGCCGGCGCGCATCAGGCGCACGGCGAAGCTGCGCTCGGGATGCATGCTCAACACCAGGATGGCGAGCTCCGGCCGGTCGCGCTTGAGCTGCTTGAGCAGGTCGATGCCGCTCTGGCCGGGCAGCGTGATATCCAGCACCACCACGTCCACTTCCAGCCCGGCGTCGAGCTGTTCGAGCGCCTCTTCGGCCGAGCCGGCTTCGCCGACCACCTTCAGCTCCGGCTCCTCCGACAACATTTCGCGCACGCCGGCGCGCAGGATGGCGTGATCATCGACGATCAGGACGCGAACCGGCGTATGCACCGCTGGCGCGTTCTCGCGGTTTTCGCTTTCACGAACTTCCAACATCATTGACTCTCCCGGAGATTGTCCCCGAGCCGTGCGCCCGCACGCGGGGCGATGTGCTCGCCAAGCCCCTCGTCGCCCTCATCTCCTCCGAAACTGCGCGTCTGCTCGCGTCCATCGCGGTGCTCGCCGCCCACGGCGTACTCGTAATCCATGGTCAGGCCCTGCGCGCGATAGGCGTTCAGTCGGTTGTAGAGGGTCTTGAGACTCACGCCCAGCAATGCCGCCGCCCGCGTCTTGTTTCCGCCGCATTTCTGCAGCGTAGCGAAGATCATCCAGCGTTCCACGTCGGCAAGATTGCAGCCCACCGGTATGCGCAGCGACTCGATGCGCTGCATCTCCACCGCCGGCTGAGACGCACGCTCTCGCTCAGCCTGGTCGGCGGACAGCTCCTGCGGGGGAACGGATGGGGACTCCCGGCCGTAGGTGGCGCGCGGGTCGCCGGGCTGCGCTGCGTTGCTCACTGGCTGATTCTCCATACGTGCCCCCGAACTACGTTCTTGAGGTGAGTCCCATCGGGCCGGCCGCTCGGGCGACTGACTCATTTACAGGCTAGAGAGCAGAAAACCGCACGGCGCAGGGCAAAAGTTCCCGGCACGCCGGACTTTTTCCGTCGGCGCTGCGCTGCGGCGTCAGCCCGTCAGTAGGATCGTTCCCACACCGCCCGACGCGGGCGGCGGCTTCGCGGCCGTCTGCTCTGCGTCTTTCGGCGCTTCGTTCGGGATGAACGCCTCGACCTGCGTGCCCAGACCCTGCGGCGCGCTGGTTATGGTGAGCCTTCCGCCGACTTGGCGCATGCGCTCGCGCATCCCGATCAGGCCGTGGGACTTGGGTTTGGAGAGGTCCTCCTGGTGCACGCCCACGCCGTCGTCCGCGACGCGCAGCCTCACGCCCTCCGGCGTGCGCGCCAGCTCGATCTGCACGCGCGTCGCCCGGGCGTGCTTGCTGATGTTGGTGAGCGCCTCCTGCACGATGCGGTACAACGCTATCGACCACGCAGGATCGAGGTCGTCGAAATCCTCGACCACGTCCAGCTCGCACGGAATGCCCGTGCGGCGGGTGAATTCCTTGCAGTGCGACTGCACTGCGAAGGCGAGGCCGAGATTGTCGAGGAGGCTGGGCCGCAGCCCTTCGATGACCTGGTGCTTGAGCTCCACCGTCTCGGCCAGCAACTGGATAACGCGCTGCAGCCGCTCGCGCACCTCTCGCGGCGCATCCCCAGGCAGACGGCGCTGCAGCCAGTTCAGATCCATGTTGATGGCGGTGAGATTGCTGCCGAGCGTGTCGTGCAGCTCGCGTGCGAGTGAAGCCTTCTCCTCTTCGGACACGCGAATCAGATGCTGTGACAGCTCGCGCAGCTCCGCGGTGCGCTGCTCCACCAGATCGTTGAGGTCCTGATTGCTCTTGAGCAGCGCGATCTCCGCATCGCGGCGCTCGCGCCCGTAGCGCTGCAGCAACTTATTCAGCCAGATCAGCACGGCCGCCGTCACGATCGTCGCCAGGAGCGCAACTCCTACCGCCACCCATAAGTCGAACAGCACCTCTCGCCGCAGCGATTCGATGCGCGCGTCCTCCTCGGCGGTGATCCGTTCTACGATGCCGCGCACGCGGTCCATGGTGATCGCAGCGCGGTCGGAGGCTGCGACGTCGGCGCCGCCATCCGGACCCGGATGAGGACTGCGCTCGATGGTCTGTTCAAGGCGGGCGATGGCGGCGGCGGTCAGCTTCTCGACCTCCGCGATGTCGGCCTGTCGTTCCGGGTTATCGCCAATGAGCGCGCGCAGTCGCTCGATCTCCTGACGCCAGCTGCGCATGGCGCGGTGGTATGGCTCGAGATACCCGGTCTGGCCGGTGAGCAGATAGCCGCGCTGACCGGATTCGGCGGCGGTCAGGACCGACTGAAACGTGTTCAGTGCGCGCTTGATCTCATAAGCGCGTGCGTACTGCGCGTGCGAGGCCATGGTGGCGCCGGAATTCACGATCAGCAACGAAGCGTTGACCGCCAGCAGCCCGATCGACAGCACGATCGCCGCTATGACGCGGAAGGGAACTCCGCTGACCGGCGCCGGCGGCGCTTCATTCGTGCGAATAGCCTGGTTCATTGCGGTTGGCGCAGTGCGTCGGAATACAACGCCTGCAAGCAATTTTCGGTTCCGTTGTAGGCGTTCCAACCGACGAAGCGCAACGCGGAACCGCCCGCGGCGGGCGCGGGTTTCTTCGTGAGCGAACATCAGCAGAGGACGTCACCGATGAAGGGCAACTTACTTTGGATCGCCGTCGCCGCCCTAGCCATGGCGGGGTGCAATCAAGCCGAATCCCCGGCGCAGGTGCAGGAAGACGTGGCCGACGCGCGCGCCGACGCACAACGTGACATCGCCGACGCCCAGGCAGACGCCCAGGAGCGTATGGCGGAGGAACGCACGGACGCCGAAAGCGAATGGGGCCAGCAGCCCGGCGAAGACCTCGGCGAGAACGCCGGCGAGGCGGCCGCCGACAGCAGTTACAAGGTGGCCGTGGCGCAGGCGGAAGCCACGCATCGCATCGCGATGGAGAAATGCGAAGGCCTGAGCGGCGACGCGCAAGCCGACTGCAAGGAGCGCGCCGACAATGAGCTGGAGAGAGCCAAGCGCGACGCCGAAATGCGCCGTGATGGGGCTGGCTAAGTCGCTCCCGGCGCAAAGCGGAGCGTGAGGCGGCGTGCGATTCGCTTCCATGACTGAAGCGCACAGGCGCGCCTCCTCGATTCGAGCGGCCCCAGGGCTGTCGCTGCTGTTAGCGGCGGCGGTCCTGGGGGCTGCGCTGGCCGGGTGCGCGCCGACGCCGACGCAGCAGCCTGCGGAAGAGGCCATCGAGGACGGCGTCTTGACCGCCAAAGTGAAAATTGCGCTCGCGGACGACCCGCTCACGAGCGCTCAGCAGATCAGCGTCAGTACTCACAAGGGGGAAGTGCAGCTCAGCGGGCTGGTGCATACACAAGAAGCGCGCAACCGCGCCCTGAGACTGGCGCGCGATGTGCACGGCGTCAGGCGGGTGCGGGATGCGTTGCAGGTGAGCAGCGGCGGCGATCTCTAGGGAATCTCTGATTTGCTCTGTTTCTGTGATCTCGAGCCGCTCGAAACGCCTTGCATTGCGGGCATTTCTTTGGGCTGAGCCGTCAGGGTAGTAGGTTAATCAGAGCTTCCCTAGATCGACGCAGCCGCCCGCTCTGCGTCGTGGCGACTGATATCATCCTCGGGCCTTTACCGACGACGCGCAGCCGCGCGAGGCGAGCACGATGCGGCGCGTCGCCCGGAGGAGTTCATGAAGCTCTACACGTTCTTCCGCAGCTCCGCCGCGTATCGCGTACGCATAGCGCTCAATCTGAAAGGTCTCGAGTACGAGCCAATCGCCAAGACCTTCGCGAAGAAGGAGCACCGCGCGGCCGACTACCTGGCGCTGAATCCACAGGGATTGATCCCGGCGCTCGAAGTCGAGGGCGCGACATTGGCGCAATCGCTGGCGATTATCGAGTATCTGGATGAGAAGCATCGCGGGCGGCGGCCGCTGCTCCCTGACGACCCGCTGGGGCGAGCGCGCGTGCGCTCGATGGCGCTTGCGATTGCGTGCGACATTCACCCGCTCAACAACCTGCGCGTACTGAACTACCTGCGCAAGGAGCTGCAGCAGGACGATGCGGGTGTGAACGCCTGGTACCGGCATTGGATACACGTGGGGTTCGAAGGCCTGGAGGCGCAGGTCAGTGCATACTCCGCCAGCCAGCGATACTGCTACGGCGACGACGTCAGCCTGGCCGACGTCTGTCTCGTTCCGCAGATGTACAACGCGCGCCGGTTCGAAACCGATCTGACGCCCTTTCCCAGATTGTGCGCCATCAGTGCGCATCTCGAATCGCTGCCCGCCTTCGCCGCTGCACGACCAGAAATGCAGCCGGACGCAAGATAACGGCGACTTCTTTCCTCGCCCATTAACCTACCGCCCTGACGGTTCAGCCAAAGAAAGCCCGTAATGCAAGGCGTTCTCGAGCAGCTCCAGATCACAGAAGCAGAGTAGATCAGAGATTCCTCGAACCGTCGTGGGTTGCGGTGGATCACGCCCCGGCCCTGCGCCGCGTGTGAACTCGCTCGCCGCGCCTGCGCCCTGCTTCTCCTCCCCGACATGGTCCGGCGTCTCATCGGGAAACCACTGAACGCCGTAGCGGTGTTCGCCTGCAGCGCCGAGCGCCATTTCGCGCAGGCCCTGATCGGCGTGCATACGCATTCAAGAAGCGCGTGCGCCTACCGATATAACCGTACGCAGCCGCTGAAACCGCGCACCCCTAACCGATGATGAAGCAAGCGTACGCAGCGGCGCACGCCGTGCATCTGCACATGAAACGAAACTCGCAATAAGAGAGCGCGACGAGGCGGCCATGGGCCTGATCAAGAACATGCGTATACGCACCAAGCTCCTGGCTATGCTGGCGCTGCCGGCGCTTTCGTTGCTGTACTTTTCGATGGCGGGCGTCGCCGAGAAGAACCGAGTCAATCTCGAGCTGGAGCGCCTGCAGTCGATGATGGGCGTGTCGGTGCGCATCGGCGCGCTGGTTCACGAGTTGCAGAAGGAACGCGGCATGACGGCGGGCTTCATCGGCAGCAACGGCGTGAAGTTCTCCGCCGAGCTGCAGGCCCAGGCCTCGAATTCCGAACGCGCCGTCGCAGAATACGAGAGCAGCCAGGCGGCGCTCGATTTCGAGCTGCTCGGCGCCGCGTTTCGCTCGAAGACCGATCGGGTCCGCGATCGTCTGCAGACCTTGCGCGGCACGCGACAGGCGGTTGCAGCAAAATCCATCACGGCTGCGGAAGCAGTGGCGTCCTACTCGACGGCGATCGCCGAGCTGATGGCGTTGACAGGTCAGATCGCCACGCTTTCGAGCCAGGCTGAGATCAACCGCGCAGCAACCGCGTACGCCAATCTGCTGCAGGCCAAAGAGCGGGCCGGAATAGAGCGCGCGCTGTTGACTGATGCGTTCGCAGGAGATCGCTTCACGCCGAAGGCCTATGCTTCTTACCTGGGAAACGCAGCGGCTCACGACACGTATCTGACCGTGTTCGAGTCCTTCGCAGCGCCACAGCAGATCGCCTTGCTGCGCAGCAAGGCGAGCGGCCAGATCGCGCAGGAGGTCGCTGGATTCAAGCAACTCGCGGAGGATCGCGCGCAACAGGCGAGCCTCGGAAAAATAGACGCCGACCGCTGGTTCGCCAGCGCAACGGCGCGCATCAACGCATTGAAGGAGGTCGAAGACCAGGTAGCAGGCGACCTGCAGGCGCTGACCAGCGCGACGCGCAGCCAGGCAAGAGCGGCGGCGATGCTCTATATCGCACTGTCCGCGTTCGGCGTATGCACCACGCTGCTGATCTCCTATCTGATCGTGCGCGACATCACCCGCTCACTCGGTCAGGCCGTAGAAGCGGCGGATCGACTCGCGCAGGGCGACCTGACGACGCGTATCGACGTTCGCTCCGGCGACGAGACCGGTCAGCTGCTCTCGGCCATGAAGCGCATGATGGAGAAGCTTTCGCAGGTCATCGGCGAAGTGCGCGGCGCAGCGGACCTGCTCAGCTCGGCCTCCGAGCAGGTCAGCGCGACGGCGCAGACGCTGTCGAGCGCCGCCTCGGAACAGGCAGCCGGCGTCGAGGAGACCTCTGCATCCGTGGAGCAGATGTCGGCTTCCATCAATCAGAACACCGACAACGCCAAAGTCACCGACGCCATCGCGGCCAAGGCGGCTCGAGACGCTGCGGAAGGCGGCGAAGCGGTCAGTGAAACCGTCGCCGCGATGCAGCGTATCGCGGAGCGCATCTCCATCATCGACGACATCGCTTATCAGACCAACCTTCTTGCACTGAATGCGGCCATCGAGGCGGCGCGGGCCGGCGAGCATGGTCAAGGCTTCGCCGTAGTCGCCGCAGAGGTTCGCAAGTTGGCCGAGCGCAGTCAGGTGGCCGCTCAAGAAATCGGCGAGGTAGCCTCTTCGTCAGTGCAGCTGGCCGAGAAGACAGGAGCGCTGCTCACGGAGATCGTTCCCTCCATTCGCAAGACCGCGGAGCTGGTGCAGGAGATCGCGTCGAGCTCGCAGGAGCAGGCTCGCGGCGTTGCGCAGATCAACACGGCCATGAGTCAGCTCGACCAGACCACCCAGCAGAACGCCTCCTCGAGCGAAGAACTGGCCGCAACGGCGGAAGAGATGAGCGCGCAGGCGCAGCAGCTTCAAGCCGCCATGAGCTTCTTCAAACTCACGTCCTCGCCACGCGCTGAGCGAGCCGCCGTTGCGGCGTCGCCGAGCCGACGGCATCCTTCGACGAGGGCGCTTCCCAGGTTGCCGCTGGGAGCAGTCGCATCGGCCTGAGCGGCTCACATAGGGCCGCGGCGAGAAACCGCGGTCTTGCTCGCTCCGACGAGCGAAGACAAGCATGCCGCGCGCCGGCGCGCCTCGATGAGCAGCGGCGCCGATGGATCCATCTGGGAGTCTGGCGTGCGTCGGGCTTGAGACGCCGCCCGATTCGCACACCACCCCGCGGCAGGCGCTCGCGCATCCTGTTCATCACGCGGTGGCCCACCGCATGACGTGTCGGCAAATGCATGCAGTCGCCCGGGGAACTGCTGCTGCAGTCCGGCGATTTCTGCAACGCGCCTGCACCACAACGCGGAACCGCGAACCAAGCGGTCTCGAGGGGCCCACTCAATGCCAGATCAGTACGGAACAAAGCAGTCCGTCCATTTGCTGTGGACCGGCGGATGGGATTCGACTTTTCGCCTGTTGACGCTGCTTCTGGTGCAGGGGCGTTGCGTTCAGCCGTACTACATTCTAGATGACGCCCAGCGCCGCGCCGTACCCGCCGAACGTGCAGCCATGCAGCGCATCCGCAACCTCATCGAGCAACGGCGCCCTGAAGCCGCCGCGCGGTTGCTGAGCACGACAGAGCAAAGACGCGACGCAGTCGCGCCCGACCCGACGATCGCCGTACATTACGAAAACTGTCTGCGCCACACGGTCATCGGCGGCCAGTACGAGTGGCTCGCCCGCTTCTGCAAGCAGCGCGGTCTCGACGGCCTGGAGCTGTCGATCCACCGCGACGACAAGGCTCGCCGCCTGCTGGCGAGTCTGATGGGCGCAGACCGGTATACGCTGGATCCTCGCCACGAGGGAGACAGCCGCTACGAGCTGTTCAAGTATTTCCGCTACCCGCTGTTCGATGAGACCAAGATCGATATGCGCGAGCGCACACGCGAACTCGGGTTCGATGAATTCATGCAGCTCACCTGGTTCTGTCACACGCCGCGCCGAGGCCGGCCTTGCGGCGCTTGCAATCCGTGCATCTTCACGATCGAGGAAGGGCTCGGCGAGCGGGTCCCGGCCGTCGGCCGGCTGCGCTACAGGGTGCGCGTGATTCCGCGACTGCGCGCTTGGCTCGCGCAGTCACCGAGGCTCTATCTGGGCGTGCGGGCGCTGTACAGGAGGCTGCGGGGTGGAAGCAGCGGGGGATTGAAGCGGATAGCGGATAGCGGCGGTTAGCGCGCTACCCGTTATTCCGCTTCAGCAACTCATCAGCAGCCGCCAGCAGCACGCACAAGGCCACGCCGTCCGCCGCCGCAGCGATTTCCGCAGCCTCCGGGAAGCTCGGTGCGATGCGGATCGTGCGGTCGTGCGGATCGCGCCGCAGCGGATGCGTCGCGCCCGCGGGCGTGAGCTCCACTCCCGCTGCTTTCGCCAGCTTCACGACCTGCTGCGCGCACCCGTCCAGCACGTCCAGGGTGATGAAGTAGCCGCCCTTCGGCTTCGTCCAGCGCGCCACGCCCGAAGCGCCGAGATGCTCGGCGAACCGCTCGAGCACTTTGTCGAACTTGGGAGCGAGAATCTGACGATGGCGGTCCATGAGCGCGTCGATTCCGGCGGCGTTCCTGAGCAGCCGCACGTGGCGGAGCTGGTTCAACTTGTCGCCGCCGATAGTGCGCTTCTCCATGCGCGCGAGATACCAGGCGACATTGTCCGCCGAGCTCGCGAACAGACCGACGCCGGCGCCGGCGAACGTGATCTTGGAGGTCGAACCGAAGATGTACGGGCGGTTCGGACGGCCATGGCGCGCGCACGCCTCGCTGATGTCGGCGATTGCGATCCGCTCGGGCGTGAGGTG
>Ga0079224_100001859_pt1 | contig 24919 bp, 28 predicted proteins | sample Stecom2015_FD_80414 | JGI IMG/M metagenome (GOLD analysis project Ga0079224, IMG submission 80414) | Agricultural soil microbial communities from Utah to study Nitrogen management - Steer compost 2015 | ecosystem: Environmental > Terrestrial > Soil > Agricultural land | place: USA: Utah... | reverse complement strand
TAAGGCAGCCGTATTACTAAGCAGTATAGTAGCGCTGTACATTATTCTAGTCTTCATACAACCACACTGGGCTATCAGTATCCCTTTATGTATGTTATTAGGTGCAAATTTGGCAGCTATCGGCTTTAACATCATGCACGATGCCGGACACAATTCTTTCTCGGACAATAAACGCCTGAACACCATATTATCCTACACTTTAAACCTCCTCGGCGGGAATATATATTTCTGGAAGCTTAAGCATAACGTTGCCCATCATACCTACACGAATATCGATGGAGAGGACCACGACATCGAGGTTAAATTTATGCGGATTCATCAAGACCAGCAATTAAAAAAACATCATCGTTACCAACATATCTATTTTATATTCTTGTATAGTATCTCCTATTTAGCCTGGATTTTCTATCAAGATTATGAAAAATACTTCCGCCAAAAAATGGGGAAAACTTCAGAAACCTTTCATTTCCCTCTACGCGAAAAAATCATCTTTTGGACAAGCAAAACGTTACATTTCTTGGTGTTTATCGTTATTCCTATGATTTCTGTAGGGGTTTTACCCACATTGATAGGCATTCTAGTGGCTGGAACCGTTTGTGGCTTAAGCTTGGCAACTGTATTCCAACTGGCACATGTCGTAACAGATACAGAATTCAAAACAATAGATGAGTCCAAGGTAGAGGAAGAATGGATGATTCATCAACTTCAATCCACTGCAAATTTTGCGACAAGGAGTAAAGTACTGACTTGGTTACTCGGCGGATTGAACTTTCAGGTGGAACACCATCTGTTCCCCAAAATCAGCCATGTACACTACCCTGCTATCAATGCCATAGTACAACAAACGTGTAAGGAGTATAATATACAATATATAGAATACCCAACCTTTTGGCAGGCTTTTCGATCACATATTAAGGTTATACAAGCTATGGCGCGCTAACAAGCATTTCAATTCAACTAAAAAATAAAAAAGAAATATTTGTTATTTACAATTAATTAAACTTACCTTTGGGGCATATAAGGCGCTGCCTCTGCTTTTTCTGACTTTGTTCAGTTCTCGCTTTTTCAGTAGCCATTTTACGTTATCAAAATAATATCTATAGCATTCTGTTGATGGGCATCAAAAGTCTTCAAGCCTGAAATTCTCCTTATTATTTACTGTTAACTGAATAGACAACGTTTTGTCAAAGCAAAACCTTGTTCAAAAAATAGTTTATACCCTATCATTAGAAAAGGTATATAAGAACCTCCACAATTGGAGTAAAAAAGAAAGAAAAATGACATTCAATAATTTAGGGTTAATAGACACCCTTTTAAAAGCCATCGATGACATGGGTTATACGACGGCAACAGAAATACAACAACAGTCTATTCCAATAATTCTGTCAGGAAAAGACATCATCGGATGTGCACAGACAGGTACAGGCAAAACAGCGGCTTTTACACTCCCTATTTTACAGAACTTAGCCGCAGATAAGCAGAAATATAAACACCCACGAGTTTTAGTTTTAGCCCCTACTCGAGAATTAGCTTTGCAAATTGCAGAAAACGTAGGCCAATACAGCAAGTACCTCCCTATAAAACATACCGTTATCTTCGGCGGAGTATCACAGCACAAACAGGTAGATGAACTGCAACGCGGCACAGATATTCTCATTGCTACTCCAGGTCGCCTATTGGATTTGGTACAACAGGGTTACGCGCGCATCGGAAGTATAAAGACACTTGTTCTCGATGAAGCAGACAACATGTTGGACATGGGCTTTATCCATGATATTAAGCGTATTCTAAAGCATATTCCTACCAAAAGACAAACGCTATTCTTTTCGGCCACCATGCCACCTCCAATACGTAAATTTGCGAATACCATATTGACCAATCCAGAAGAAATCAACGTCACACCAGTCTCCTCAACAGCTCCTAAGGTTGTACAATCTTTATTCTTTATTGAGAAGAAAGAAAAGGCGGCTTTTCTTATGGAATTGCTCCGGGAAAGTGGTCTGACCCAAACATTGGTGTTTACACGCACCAAACATGGAGCCGATAAACTGGTTAAAGTACTAGGTAAAAATGGTATTATCTCAGCAGCCATCCACGGAAACAAATCGCAGAATGCCCGTCAAAATGCATTATCTTCCTTTAAGAATGGTAAAATAAAGATATTAATTGCTACAGATATTGCGGCTCGCGGAATAGATATACAGGAATTACCACAGGTAATTAATTATGACCTACCGGTAGATGCGGAAACCTATGTGCATAGAATCGGACGAACAGGTAGAGCCGGCAAAGATGGCCTAGCTTATTCCTTCTGTAGTGAAGAGGAAAAACCAGCACTGAAAAATATACAAAAGTTAATCGGCTATCAACTGCCGATAGCACAATAATAAAATAGAAATAAATTAATTCATCAATAAATAATAATACAATGCAAGAAGGAACAGTAAAATTCTTTAACGTTACCAAAGGTTTCGGTTTTATCACACCAGCTAATGGTGGCCAAGATGTTTTCGTACATATCTCTGGTTTAGTTAATGATGTACGTGAAAACGACTCAGTAACATACGATGTAGAGAATGGAAAAAAAGGTCTTAACGCCGTTAATGTACGTGTAGTAGGATAAGTTATTTAGCCTAATAAAGAGAAAAGGGTATGTACAAAATGTACATACCCTTTTTCTTTTATATCAATTCGATTTCTGAAATCTGGTTACCCTGCTTCGTCCGAATGTATTTATATTTGACATTCTGGTTTAGCTGCAACACCATGCCGGCTAATGTATCATTGAAATAAACAGTATCCCTTGTCTGATTATCCCGGACGAAACCATAATGTCCGGCTTCGTTATAATAGGATACCTTTCCATACTGAAATTCTTCCGTAGGGTCTTTTGGCCGTTCTAAATCTGTTTCTTTAAATTTATAGGGCTTTTCAGGCGGACGATCCGAGATATTTCCAAATTCATCTACATAAGCAAACATATCCTCCAAGGATTTGCCTTTGCTATTATTGGATTTGTTGAACTCCCGTCTTTCCAGTTTTTCTTGTTTCTTCTGTTGCTGTTTTTTTGCTCGTTCTTTTTTCTTGAATGTTAATTGATTTCTTGACATTAAAAGGGGTTAAAATAAAAAAATATTGCTGCTGCAAGTCTTAAAGTAGCGGAAATAGCTTTGGAAAAGAAATAAAAGCCTTTTTAAGAGATGTTTACAAATATACGATTTTAACCCGAGAAAAACGAATAGATGCTTTCTCTTCATAAGTCTTGTTATGTTTATTTTCTTTGATCAAAATTTCTTTGCCACCTGAGCCGTGGCAAAGAAATATACAAGAAAACCTCGCCTACAACATCGTTGTAGGACAGACATAATCACTCACATCAAAACCACCCGACTCTTTAATAGCTTTGAATCCTCCTTGAATATCAATCAGATTTTCATAACCTCGCGCTTTTAGAATAGAGATAAAAATCATGGAGCGGTATCCTCCTGCGCAATGTACGTAATACGTCTTGTCTTTATCCACCTCCGAAAGGTGCTCGTTAATATAATCCAAGGGCATATTTTCAGCACCAATAACATGTTCGGAGTAATGTTCACTCTTTTTACGTACGTCGAGAATATGCAATTCAGGGTCTCTTTGTAACCTTACGTGCAATTCTTCTACCGGAATGGATTCAATACGATCTATTTCATTTTGGTCAGCTTCCCAAGCTTCAATACCTCCGTCCAAAAACCCAATGGTATGGTCATAACCAACACGTGCCAGCCGCGTTACGATCTCTTCTTCCCTCCCCGGTTCAGCCACAATCAAAATAGCTTGACGAATATCTGGAATCAATGCACCAACCCATGGCGCGAAATTACCATCAATACCAATATTTATGCTGTTCGGAATAAACCCTTTCGCAAAATTTTGCGGTGCGCGGGTATCCAATATTAGCGCATCATTCGTATTTGCGGCATGTTCAAACTGCGTTGGATCTAAAGCTTTCAATCCTTTATCCAGTATTTCATCGATGCTTTCATAGCCTTGAATATTCATCAACACATTTTCGGGAAAATATGCGGGGGGAGGCATCAATCCATCCAATACTTTCTCCACAAACTCTTCTTTGCTCATCGGCTGAAGGGCATAGTTCGTCCGTTTTTGATTACCCAATGTATCGCTTGTTTCTTTACTCATGTTTTTACCACAAGCAGATCCTGCACCATGGGCTGGATATACAATAATGTCATCCGCCAAAGGCATAATCTTATGGTGTAACGATTCGTATAGATGTGCTGCCAACTTCTCCTGTGTCAAATCTGCCACCACTTTTTGCGCTAAATCTGGACGCCCCACATCGCCTATAAATAATGTATCTCCTGTGAACAAGGCGATTTCCTTTCCCTGTTCATTCATCAATAGAAAACAAGTGCTTTCCATGGTGTGACCTGGCGTATGGATAACTTTTATCTGTGCTTTTCCAAGCGCTAACACCTCACCATCTTCTGCAATATGTGCATCAAACCCTGGTTTTGCCGTTGGACCATACACAATAGTTGCTCCGGTCTTCTTCGCCAAATCCAAATGACCACTTACAAAATCGGCATGAAAGTGAGTTTCCAAAACATATTTTATCTTTGCTCCTCGCTTTTCTGCTTTACGGATATAAGGTTCTACTTCCCTAAGTGGGTCTATGACTATGGCTTCGCCATCGCTCTCTATATAGTAAGCGCCCTGTGCCAAGCATCCGGTATAAATCTGTTCAACATTCATGTTCTTTCCTTTCTTCTTTAACTACTGAAATAAAGATAGGACTAATTTATAGCCCTAGGGGTAACCTAAGTTACACTATGATTTTTCAGTTATCTTTTAATACAAGTACCTCAATATTATTACGATGCAAGCGAATCTTTCCCTCTTTTTCCAAAACCTTAAGCAAGCGTGAAATTACAACTCTTGAACTGTTCAAAGTATGCGCAATTTCGTGGTGTGTTTTGTTGATAACAGGTGAATTATTGACTTTGACCGTTTCTTGGAGATAATTTTCTAAACGTTCGTCTAGATGCATAAAAGCAATGCTATCAATAGCGGACAATAATTCATTAAAACGGTTATTATAACTTTCAAGGATAAAATTTCGCCAAGAATGATACTTCCCCATCCATTCCTCCATTTTCCTTACTGGAATCATCAGCAATACACCTGCATTCTCGGCCACAGCCTTAATCTCGCTTTTTTTATCACCCATACAACAAGCTAACGTCATGGCGCATGTATCTCCCTTTCCTAAAAAATACAACAAAAGCTCTCCTTTGTCTGCATCTTCACGCATCACTTTTATTGCACCACTTAGTAGCAGTGGCATCGTTTTGATATACCTACCAATCTCAATCAGCACATCGCCATCTTGAAAGGCTTGCAACTGACCAACGACAATCAGTTCTTCGATCAAAGGCTTTTCAAAAACACCAGTATAAACATCATAAAGTAATGCTTGCTTGTCCATATTAATGTGGTAATTTATCTTTTAGCAGGCCATAGAGCCAAGTGCCTAACAAAGCCCCCAATATCACCACTAAAATAGGTAAATATCCGGCACCCAACAAAACAAACATCGGCCCTGGACAAGCCCCCGCTAAAGCCCAACCCAACCCAAAAATAATTCCGCCAAAAAGATACCGGGAAATACTTTTTTCTTTGTCAGCTATTTTAATCGTATTACCCGCTACGTCCTTCATTTGTTTACGCTTGATATATTGTGTCCCTAATATCCCCAATATCAAAGCAGAACCTATTACTCCGTACATATGAAAAGACTGAAACTGGAACATCTCAAAAATCCTGAACCAGGATGCTGCTTCGGACTTATACATCACAATACCGAAGAAAATGCCGACTAATAAATATATAATATTCTTTCTCATTATCTTATCCTTAATTCTTTAAAACAACAGTGGGAAAATCAAATGTACCATAAGAAGTCCTCCGATAAAGAAGCCGATAGTTGCCAGCAAAGAGGGCAACTGCAAATTGCTCAATCCCGAAATAGCATGTCCCGAGGTGCAACCTCCTGCATAACGGGAACCAAAACCGATAAGCATTCCTCCTCCTAATAAAAGTAGTACTGTTTTCACATCTGAAAATGCCCCATCGCCATATAATTCCGTAGGAGCATAAGCCTGCCCTGCACTTTCAAAACCATGTCTTTGAAGTGTAGCTACTGTATCAAGGTTAATTTCGGGAACTTGTTGAACAGCAAGATAATGCGATGCAATATACCCACCGATTACAGCACCTAGAAGAACCCAAAGATTCCAACTTTGGGACTTCCAATCGAAGCAAAAGAAATCACAGGTCTTCCCTGCTCCACAGATACTACACATAGTCCTAAAATTAGATGATACGCCAAAGCTTTTCCCAACATATAATAGGGTGAACATCGTCAAAGCTATAAGCGGGCCTCCTACATACCAAGGCCAGGGTGCTAAAATCCATTCCATATAATGATTTAATTGTTATTGCTACAAAAATGAGGTAATAAGTGGAAATACTTGGTTACATAGGTTACAATTGGGGAGAGTTAGATATTTCCCTCCACAAACACCTCCCTAAACAGTATATAGGCTCCGATAATTAGAATAAGATAAGCAAATAGTTTTTTGAGGCTTTTGCCATCCATTTTTCGGGACACGGCAAAACCAATAAAAAGTCCTAAAACAGTAAGAAAAGTATAGGTCAGGATCATTAACCAGTCAAATTCTGCAAACTTCTCTAAATCACCCAATACACCGAAAAACGAGTTGATCGCAATAATAGCCAGAGAGGTTGACACGGCTCGTTTAATGGGCATCCTAAAGAAATTAATCAATGCAGGGATAATCAAAAAACCACCACCAGCGCCTACTACACCAGTAACCATACCTACAAAAACACCTTGCCCAATGACTAAGCTCAAAGGTGTATTGACACGTTCGGGAATAATCGTCGTATCATTATTAGCGCCCTTAATCATTGAAATAGCGGATGCCAGCATAACAAAGGCAAAGATAATCATCAACAACACCTCCTGCTCGAACTCCCAAGGGCCGATATGAATAACATCCGGCACTAAAGGCAAAATAAAAGTTCTTGTGATGAATACCATTACTAAAGATGGAAGACCAAAAGCGAATACTTTTTTCACATCCACTTCCTTTTCCCTATATCCTTTCACAGCACCAACAAATGAGGTAATACCAATTGCAAACAAAGAATAGGTTGTCGCAAGAATCGGATTCACTCCCATGAGATAAACCAATATAGGTACTGTCAATATTGTTCCTCCACTACCAACCAGCCCTAATGTTATACCGACTACAATCGCTAATATTAATCCTATTACCATATCTGGTTCTTTCTTCTTTACTCTTGATTCTTTACTCTTTTACTCTTGATTCTTTGCTCTTTACTCTTCTTCTTCGTCTACAAATGTCCAATAATAAATTTTAATCCCAAGCAACTTCGGTTACATTTCTCCGATATCACAAAAAATAATCTTTCCATTCCTTTAATATCAGTCGGTTTAGCTATTTTTGCAGGCAAGATGTCAGATTTAAAATATAACCAAAGAGGTGTATCCGCAGGAAAAGAGGATGTACATAATGCGATCAAGAACATTGACAAGGGTTTGTTCCCTAAAGCTTTCTGCAAGATTATCCCAGATATTTTGGGTGGCGATGAGAACTGGTGTAACATTATGCATGCCGATGGAGCTGGCACTAAATCCTCTTTAGCCTATGTGTACTGGAAAGAAACAGGTGATGCTTCCGTATGGCGCGGTATAGCGCAGGATGCTATCATTATGAATATTGATGACCTACTTTGTGTAGGGGCAATAGACAATATCCTGCTTTCCTCAACTATCGGTAGAAATAAAAACTGCATCCCAGGTGAAGTAATCGCCGAAATCATCAACGGCACCGAGGAAATCCTGGAAGAACTTCGCAATTTAGGTATTGGTATCTATTCTACAGGAGGTGAAACAGCTGATGTTGGGGATTTGGTGCGTACTATTATTGTAGACAGCACTGTAACTTGCCGTATGAAACGTGAAGATGTCATCTCCAACCACCGTATCCAAGGTGGAAATGTTATCGTCGGCTTGGCTTCTTATGGCAAAGCAAACTACGAAAAAGAATATAATGGCGGCATGGGATCCAATGGGTTAACTTCCGCACGCCATGACGTATTTCACAAAGCCATAGCAGAGAAATACCCAGAAAGCTACGATCCAGCAGTGCCTTATGAATTGGTATTTGCCGGTGGTTGTGCCTTAACGGATAAAATCAAAACAGAGACCGGAGAGGAAGTTACGGCAGGCAAATTGGTGCTCTCTCCAACACGTACCTATGCACCTGTTATTAAAGCAATTTTAGACAAATACCGTAAACAGATTGACGGCATGGTTCATTGTTCAGGAGGTGCACAAACCAAAGTGTTGCACTTTGTAGAAGATGTACACGTCATAAAAGACAACCTCTTCCCTATTCCTCCACTATTTGAGCTTATCCAGAAGCAATCTAATACAGATTGGAAAGAGATGTATAAGGTATTTAATATGGGCCATCGTATGGAACTGTATGTATCCGAAGAAATTGCTGCTGATATCATCGCTATTTCCGAGTCTTTTGGTATTCCTGCACAGATTATCGGACGTGTAGAATCTGCTTCGCAGAAAAAAGTGACCATCCGTTCCCCTTTTGGAGAATTCATATACGAATAGCACAATGCCTGTATTGCCTCAGAAGCCCATCATTGGCAGTGTGGAAATCGTAGACCTACCCGAGCTTGGCTTGTATAACATACAAGCGAAAATCGACACAGGCGCGGCAACATCGGTATTGCATTGCGAGAACTTTGAAATTTTTGAGAAGAACGGACATCGTTATATCCGCTGTGAACTTGACGAGCATCCGGAGACAAAACAAGGGAAATTTATCACCATTACTTTCCCTATTCACCGGGAACGCGTCGTCAAAAGTTCTTTCGGACAGGCGGAATTACGCCACATCTTTATTACAAAGATTAAGTTATTTGACACATTATTTGACATTAAACTATCTGTAAGAGACCGCTCAAACATGTCCTATCCCATGTTGTTGGGACGAAATTTTATCAATAAAAAGTTTTTAGTGGACGTATCACAAAAATATTTAGCTAAAAACACAGGTTAGCAAAACCTGACACACCGTCTATCTGTTAATTACAATAAAAAAATACATCAAGTGAATATCGCTGTCTTATCTACGAATAGAAATCTCTATTCGACACGCCGTTTCGTTGAAGCGGCTGAAGCCCGAGGACATAACTGTCAGGTCATCGACCATAGCAAATGCTACGTCGGTATCCAACAAGGCAAGCCCACTATACATTATAAAGGACAGGATCTGTCCCACATTGATGCCATCATTCCGCGTATCGGCTCCTCCATCACGTTCTACGGATCGGCTATTGTCCGACAATTTGAAGTTATGGACGTCGTGTCAGCTAATCCTAGTCAAGCGATTACACGTTCGCGCGATAAACTGCGCTGTATGCAAATCCTCTCCGGTGCTGGATTGGGATTGCCAATAACTGGTTTTGCTCGTTCGGTATCTGACGTGGATGATTTAATCAATATGGTTGGTGGAGCTCCTTTGGTCATCAAATTATTGGAAGGTACACAAGGTATAGGCGTCGTTTTGGCAGAAACCAAAAAGGCGGCATCTTCAGTAATAGAAGCTTTCTACGGACTTGGAAACAACATCCTTATCCAAGAGTATATTAAGGAAGCTCGAGGAACTGATATACGTGCTTTCGTTGTAGATGGCAAGGTAGTCGGTGCTATGAAACGCACGGCTAAAGAAGGTGAATTTCGGTCCAACCTACACCGTGGAGGAACAGCTGAAATCGTAAAACTAACACGAGCTGAGAAAGAAACGGCCATCTCGGCTGCAAAAGCCATGGGACTAACTGTAGCTGGAGTGGATATGCTCCCTTCCGCCCGCGGACCGCTTATTCTGGAGGTAAACTCTTCCCCAGGACTGGAAGGTATCGAGACCGCTACTGGTAAGGATATAGCGACCGAAGTAATCAAATATCTTGAAAACCAGTATACCATTAAACAGGCATCAGTACCGACAACCGGAAGAAAAAGAAAAGTAAAAAAGGAAAGTAAATTATAAGAAAAGCGGTTTTGAAAATTTCAAAACGTAAAAATGCGTCATTGCGAGGAACGTAGTGAGGAAGCAATCTGCATCTTTGCCATCACTCCCGCTCAAAGCGGGACTTCGATACCTCGCAATGACGGTGACGGCAAGCTTTTTGGAATCAGCTATTGATAGCTTTCCAAATCATATCTTTAAGCTGCTGAATATTTTTCCCTGACACGGAGGATATAAAAACTGATGGTATTCCTTGTGGCAAAGTTTCAGCCATCTCTTGTTCCAATTCATCATCCAGCATGTCTGATTTTGTAATAGCCAACAAACGTGGTTTGTCTACTAATTCTGGATTGTATGCGGTGAGTTCATTCAACAAAATCTGATATTCTTCTTCAATACTTCTATCAGTATCCGCAGGAACCATAAACAAAAGCACTGAATTACGCTCAATATGACGCAGAAAACGGTATCCCAATCCTTTGCCTTGTGATGCCCCCTCAATAATACCGGGAATATCAGCCATTACAAAAGACTTGTTATCCCGATAGCCGACAATCCCCAAGTTAGGCACTAAAGTCGTGAAAGGATAATTGGCAATTTCGGGTTTAGCTGCCGAAACTACAGAAAGTAATGTAGATTTACCCGCATTCGGAAAACCGACCAAACCCACATCGGCTAGCACCTTCAACTCCAGTATGATCCACTCTTCTTTACCAGGCATACCCGGTTGTGCAAAGCGTGGAGTCTGTTGTGTAGAAGATTTAAAATGCCAATTTCCCAATCCGCCACGTCCACCTGGCGTAAGAATTTTTGTCTCACCGTCTTCTGTAATTTCAAAAAGGATCTCGCCGGTTTCAGCATCTTTCGCTATCGTGCCCAAGGGCACTTCCAATATATCATCCTTACCGTTTGCCCCACTTCGAAGCCCGCTTCCCCCCGGTTCGCCATTGGCGGCAATAATATGTTTGCGGTATTTCAAATGCAGCAACGTCCAATGCTGTGTTGACCCTTTGAGGATAATGTGACCGCCACGACCACCATCTCCACCATCGGGTCCACCTTTGGCAGTGAACTTATCACGATGCAAATGCGCCGAGCCTGCCCCTCCATGTCCGGAGCGACAACAGACTTTCACATAATCAACAAAATTAGAACCTTGCGCCATATATTAGATATCAGATAATAGCAATAAGATGTCAAGCTATTTGCTTGAAATCTCATTGTAGTCGTTAAAAAATTATGCTTTATAGCTATCTACAACAGCAGTTAAAGAAGCAAAAATCGTGTCGATATCGCCAATACCATTTACTTTAGACAGCTTACCTTGTCCTTCATAATATGGCAACACATGGATTGTTTTGCTGAAGTATTCCTCAATGCGTTTTTTAAGCTTATCTGCAGCGTCATCAGCACGGCCAGAAATTTCCTGACGTTTAGCGATACGCTGTGTCAACTCTTCTTCGGTTACATCCAAAGCCACTACACCAGAAATCTCTTCACCGATAGAAGCCATGAAAGCATCCAAAGCTTCAGCCTGTCCTACCGTACGTGGAAATCCATCAAAGATAAACCCTTTTGCTTGCGGGTTTTTCTTGATTTCTTCCTCTAACATAGCAATCGTTATCGAATCAGGAACCAGATTACCATCTGCAATAATTTGACTTACTTGTTGTCCAAGTTCAGTCTGTCCTTTAATATGTGCACGGAAGAGATCTCCCGTTGAGATATGTACTAATTGATATTTTTCAATTAACTTTTCCGATTGGGTACCTTTACCAGCCCCTGGAGGCCCGAATAAAACGAGGTTTAGCATGAGTTAAGTATGTTATGTTCGCAAAAAAAGCCTAATCCATCTTTTTGAGAATTAGGCTTCGCTATATTACTTCGTGCGCTCCAAGGGAGTCGAACCCCTAACCTTCTGATCCGTAGTCAGATGCTCTATCCAATTGAGCTAGGAACGCGTCTACCATTACTTCCTGACTTATGGCCTTTTCTGTTTTGGTGATGCAAATATAGCGAAATTCAAGCGCGACACAAACTTTTTTTCAATTTTTGTTAAGCTATATAAATTGTATTTGCACACCACTTAATGATTAGAATGTCCCCCATAACATCATAGATTATGATAACCAAAAGTTATAGCCCATAAAAAAGTGTCATTTCCATGTCATGCCATCTTTCAAGAGATTTGCAACATGGAACAACAAAATACAAATCAAGACACTATATCTGATATAAAAGGAATACTCCGCTATGTTAAATTTTTAGCCGTGCTGTGTATCATCCTGTTGATAGTTGTGCCCATACTACTGCATGTCAACGCAGGCAGATTGCCTTCAGTGGAAAACGAAGAAAAAAATTCAACAGCAGAAACAGCAATCCTAACCGACAATTTCCAAATTCCACCTTTTGACGATACAGAAGAAGGTCGGATGGCTGAATATGGATACCGCTTGATTACCGAAACTTATGCCCTTATAGGTCCTGGGACAGCATTGGCCATAACAGGCAACAGACTGGCTTGCTCAAGCTGTCACCTCGAAGGTGGAACCAAACCCTATGCAGCACCCTACGTAGGGTTGAGCGGAATATTCCCTATGTATTCGGGTAGAGAAGACCGGGTTGGGTCGCTGGAAGAACGAATCAACGGCTGTTTCGAACGGAGCATGAACGGGAAAGCCATCGATGTCAATAGCAAGGAAATGCGCGCTATGATGAGTTATATTAAACACATCAGCAAAGATGCACCTGTCGGAAATCGAATCAAAGGACAGGGCTTTGTAGATTTTGTTGCTCCGGATAGACCAGCGGATATAGAGAAAGGCGCTTTGGTCTATAAAAACACCTGTCTATCATGCCACGGTGCCAACGGTGAAGGCATCAAAGGGATTGCCGGTAATAGAGAAGGTGGTTACATTTATCCACCTCTATGGGGTGATGACACCTATAACGATGGTGCTGGCATGGCGCGCTTGATTACTGCCGCCAGATTCATTAAAGGGAACATGCCCTACGGGGTGACCCATGATGCGCCTCAACTCAGCGACGAAGAAGCTTATGATGTAGCTGCATATATTAATAGTCACAACAGACCTGAAAAAGCAAATAAAGAATTGGACTACCCCAATCTGGCCAAGAAGCCTAAAGATTGCCCTTATCCACCTTATAACGACAATATTCCACAGGAACAACATAAAATTGGCCCATTTAATTTTTAAACGAAAACACAGTACACATGAGACAGAAATTCATTCTATTGGCATTTATCGCTATCGCGTGCTTAACGACACAAACACATGCACAGGAAGCATTGGAACAGAACAAGCTCTACAACGGAGCACAAGCTACGGAGCAAGTCTATAAGGCGATCTATCAAATGGATAATGGTTCGCCCGAAATTATCAAGAAGACGATTCGGAATATCAACAACCTGCTGAAAGATCCGAGGCTAAAAGGAAAAGTGCAGATAGAGCTTGTCGCCTTTTCCGGTGGCACAGAAGCCTACCGCAAAGGCAGCGAATACGAAGAAGCCATCAAGGGACTGATTAATCAGGGCGTCATCGTTGCCCAATGCTTGAATACGCTACAAGAGCGAAAGATTAACAAGAGCGAATTATACGATTTCCTGGCTTACGTACCAACAGGAAACGGAGAGCTTCTTATCAGAGCCAACGAAGGTTGGACAATTATCAAACCATAAAGAAGTAGACACAATGATATTATTTAAAAAACTTGTTTACGGCGTTTCGCTGATATTTCTTACGACCGCAGCAACTGTTCAAGCGCAAGATGCGCACCGCTTTGACCCACCGTGGAACACAGCTCCGAAAGCTGCAGTTGAATTTACAATAAAAGGGATAAATAACGTACCCGATCTCTATGGAGATATTGTCGACCCGCAGCTTGTTGTCTTTTTTGCCGGTAATCAGTTTATGTGCATTGACGAACTTTTGGAAGGTTTCAGAAAGAAGCATCCTCATATCGAGCGTATTTTTGCAGAAACATTACCTCCAGGTATATTGGCAAAGCAGATTGAAGGCGGTTCGTTGACCATTGGAAACCTGCGCATTACTCATAAACCGGATGTATATACTGCCGGGAAATCAAGGATAGAATTGATGGAGGATCATTTTAGCCGGATAGAAAGCTACGCCTATAACAAGCTAAGCCTTATGGTGCCGTCGGGAAATCCCCAGAAGGTTCATAAGCTGGCGGATCTTCAATCCAAAAATGTGCGGGTAAGTATGCCTAACCCTGCTTGGGAGGGCGTTGGCCGACAGATAGAAATTGCTTATAAAAAAGCTGGCGGAGATGCATTACACCAAGCAATAATGGAAAAGAAGGTGGAAGACGGCTCAACTTATCTCACACGCATTCATCATCGGGAAAGCCCTTTGAGAATACTTTTAGGAGAGAGCGATGCTGCACCTGTTTGGACTTCTGAAGTCGTTTACCAAAAAATGATAGGGCATCCTGTTGATGAAGTAGAAATCCCACAAGAACACAATATCAGGTCAACATATCGTGCCGGTAGGCTCAAAAATGCACCCAGACCTGAAGCGGCAGATTTATTTATGGAATACCTGATTTCCGATGAAGCAAAGGAAATATATAAAAAGTATGGATTTGAAGTTGAATAGCCGGATATATAGAAATTTTAAGTATAATTGGTCATGATCCATGTTGATTTCAAAATATTGGTGTTTATTTCTGCTGCAAGGAATCTGAACTTTACGAGAGCTGCGAAGGAGATGAATATCTCCCAACCAGCTGTCAGCAAGAACATTCAGGAACTCGAAGCACAGGCTGGCCGCAATCTTTTTGAAAGGAGCGGACATCGTTTGACGCTCACAGAAGCTGGACAATTGTTCTTGAAGCATGCTATACGGCTCACCTCCATTTACGAAACACTTAACGGAGAATTAGGTCTACTGGATGGTGTTTTATTAGGTGAGCTTAGACTGGGGGCAAGCACGACCCTTTCTCACTATATCTTGCCCGAAATATTAGCAGAATTCCACCTCTCGTTTCCAAGCATCAACGTAAAAGTTCTTCATGGCAATTCCAGAAAGATAGAAGAACTTTTGTCGGACAAAACCATAGATTTAGGGGTGGTAGAAGGACTATCGGACAATTCATCGATGAAATACGAGACTTTTCTTAAAGATGAAGTGGTGTTGGTAACCCGGAAAGGAAATCCCAAATTAAAAGGAAAGGATACACTTTCGCCCAAACAGCTTATGAACTTGGAATATGTGCTCCGAGAAGAGGGCTCCGGTACAAATGATGTCATCCAAAAAGCTGTTACGCTAGTAGGGATAGATTGGCATTCGCTGTATGTTAAAGTACATCTGGCAAGTACGGAAAGCATCAAGAATTTTCTGTTGAAGACGAACTGTTTTTCCTTCTTGTCGGTACACGCCATCTCCAAAGAGTTGCAAAGCGGCGAATTGGAAATCGTTGACGTAGAAAACCTTAGTATGGAGCGCAACTTTTATTTTGTCAGGCCGCACGGAGTCATCGGTCACTTACCCGAAGCTTTTAGAAGATTTGCCTATCAGCGATTTGAAAAGAATGGCATTTTCCATCCGGATGGTTGATACAACCATCCGTTTTCCCAAGAAAAAGTCAAGCTAATAATCCATCAACCTTCAACTTCTTGAAAGCCTCGATGACGCCTACCACTTGAGCAGGTTCCTTAGCATATTCCATTGCATCAAAAAACTTAACCGCTCCTATTTCATGACTTGGCACGACAGCTTCTTTTAAGTCATACAGATAGCAGTCCTGTTCCATTACGACATCTTTCTGCTCTCCATAAGCAGGCGCGGTAATATGGCAGTAGTATTGTAAATCCTCTGCATCAATCTTCAGCGTAAGTTCTTCCCATATCTCTCTTTGTAAAGACCGCAGGGATGTTTCCCCGGCATCCACTTTTCCACCGGGAAGATACCAGGCCTTCTTATTGTTGCTGTAAGCCAAAAACAGTTTATTGTCCTGCACGACAATCAATCCAGCAGTTTTAATAATTTTTGTCGACATCGGGTTATTCTTTAAAACAAATGTTCAAAACTACAAAAAGACATCGTTTATTCTTAAGTTTTTGTAGCTTTATCTATTGTGAACACCACCATCCATATCCGACCATTCATCAATAGTGACAAAGCCGAGCTTTTAACGCTGTTGCAGTTAAACACACCAAAATACTTTGACCAAACCGAGTTTGCAGATTTCAGGACGTATCTGGATCAGGAGGTTGAGCTATACTTCGTTGTAGAGATGAATGGAATTTTAATCGGTTCGGGAGGGATTAATTTTGAGGACGACCAACAGATAGGAAAAATCAGTTGGGATCTGATACACCCAGACTTTCAAGGTATGGGTATTGGAGCAAAACTATTGTCCCATCGGTTGAATATCCTCAAATCAATGAGCAATATCAAAATCATCATGGTAAGAACCTCTCAGCTTGCTTACAAATTTTATGAGAAGAATGGTTTCGAACTACAGGAAATACATCAGGACTACTGGGCTCAAGGCTTCGATATGTACAAAATGATATATCCACTTGATGACCTAATCAAAGACCGTAACTGTTAAAACCAAAAAGGTTAACTTTGCTCCAAATTATATATAACGCATGATTAGCATCAATAAAGAACATATTTTTCCTATTGAAGACGTATTATTCACATTTGCTTTAGCATCCGAGGCTGCAGATGTATTCACAGGCTACCGACTTTTAATCTGTGGTATTGGCAAAGTTAACGCAGCCTATAACCTAACAAAAGCCATTCAGCAAAAGAAACCTTCATTAATTGTAAATCTGGGTTCTGCCGGGAGCAATCATTATCAAAAAGGCGAGGTTATCTGCTGTACAAAATTTGTACAAAGAGATATGGATGTACGCGGATTAGGCTTTGACCTATACGAAACACCCCTGTCGGGATTACCCATTGTCCTAGAATACGGATTGAAGATGGAAGGTCTGCCTGAAGCTATTTGTGGAACGGGTGATAATTTTGAAATGGCACATGCCGAAACTATTTACAATATCGTGGATATGGAGGCCTATGCCTTAGCTTTGGTCGCTAAACAGGAAAATATCCCGTTCCTTAGCCTAAAATATATTTCAGACGGTGCGGATGACAATGCAGCTGAGGATTGGACAGTCCAGGTACATAAGGCAGCTGTTGCTTTCGGTGAGGTACTCAAGTTAAATAGCAACAAAATTTCAATATAAATCCAACTTTTGCCCAAGCATGCAGAACTATATCACGCAAGACACAACCTTCAATAAAGACGAACAACTCCCAAGAGGCGAGTACGAAAATTGTATTTTCAATGGTTGCAATTTTTCCGATAGCGATCTTTCGGCTTTCAAGTTTATAGACTGCGTTTTCAACGGATGCAATTTCACATTAGCGAAAGTCAACCAAACTGGTTTTCAAAATGTACAATTCAAAGATTGCAAGATGCTCGGACTACACTTCGATACCTGCGACGATTTTGGTCTTTCTTTTTCATTTGACAATTGTCAGTTGAACCATTCGTCATTCTATAAAACAAAAATCAAGAAAACCATTTTTAGGAATTCCCTATTGCAAGAGGCCGATTTTGCAGAAGCAGACCTCTCCTCAGCTATTTTTGATAACTGCGACCTAACACAAGCCGTCTTCGACCGTACGATATTGGAACGTGCAGACTTCAGAACTGCCCGACATTATTCCATCCCTCCTGAGACCAACCGTATCAAGAAAGCAAAATTCTCCTTATCGGGTATCCCCGGGCTTTTGGACAAATACGATATCCAGATTGAAAATAGTTAAAGTGCATAAGTAAAAGCTGAACAATATTATTTCAACGACTTATGAACCAAATTAGCTCGGGGTCGTACAAAATAAGTGTATTACTCCTTCTCTGGAACAATCCATAAAAATACTTTGTCTCCGCCCATTTCAATTTCTCTTTCTGGTTCCCAATCACCCATATCGAAAGCATGCGATACCACACGCGTACCTGGTCTTAGTTCCTCCATGATTTTAGGACGCAGTTTCAAGTTCACTGAAGGTAAAAGATACAAAGTCAATACATCTGCTTTGCTAAAATCAAAGTCAAACAAATCACCTTCAATAAATTTCACCTTATCAGCTAACCCTGCTGCCTGTGCATTTGCATTAGCCTCTTTGATGCGTTGCGGATCCAAATCAATTCCTGTGGCTATTGCTCCGCGTTTAGCCGCCGAAATCACAATCCTACCATCTCCACAACCTAAATCGTAATGGATATCACCTGACTTGATACCAGCAAGGTCAAGCATAGCATCCACGACAGCCTGATTGGTGGGTACATACGGCACATCCAATTCTTTTGTCTGCGCAAAAGTTTGTAGGCCTCCCAAAACAAAAAGGACTACCAAAAAATTTCTTAAAGTTTTCATACACAAATAACGTTAAATATATTACACAATTACATCTTCTCACTTCCTTTGCCAGGCATGAGCCAAAAAAACCACATTCCTAATGCAAGTACAATGATACCTAACCATGCTCCTTTGCCTGCAAATACCAAACTAGAATACAGCAGATACCCCGAGCTTAAACAAAATATAAACGGCAAAACAGGATAAAATGGGACTTTAAAAGGTCGCACAGCTTCTGACTCTTTATAGCGCAGCACAAAAAGTGCAATACCTGTACATAAAATAAAGAACCAAAATACCGGCGCTGTAAAATCGACCATAGATTCGAATCCACTACGGGCAAAAGAACCGATAACAATCAATACTGTAGCAATAGCTCCCTGAATGAGTAACGCATTTACGGGTGTAGATTTACGTGATTGCCATTTTCCCATAAAAGAAAAGAACGGAAAATCCCGTCCTAAAGCATGATTGGTTCGCGCGCCTGTAAAGATTGTCGCATTTGTAGAAGTCAATGCGGCTATCATCACTAACAAACCGATAAAAACAACGCCTGCTTCACCCATTGTTATCCGCATCATGTCTACTGCTACCGCATCTGACTGTGCAATGCCTTCCATACCAAGCACATGGAGATAAACCAAATTGATGAGCAGGTAAATCCCTGTGATCAGCAATATACTCACCACCATTACCGTCGCCATTTTTTTACTCCCACCTCGCATCTCGGCGGAGATGTACCCCGCCTCATTCCAACCACCGAAAGTCAACAGAACCATAATCAGTGCCGCCCCCATCGCCTTTGCCATATGATTGCTTTGCTCGAGGCTTTGAGACTCAGCTACAACCCCATCCCCCCGTCCGAAAAAAAGACCAACAATCACCAGAATAAAAAGTCCAATGAACTGCAAACTAACCAATATCTTTTGTGCACTTGTCCCGACATGAACGCCAACAATATTCACCATGGTCAATCCAATGACCACAATCGCCGCATAGATGGACGAAGAATAAGGGCCAATAGCATACAATTCTGCCATATAATCACCCACGATAAACGCTAACAAAGCTATGGAACCAGTCTGTATAACACTCATCCTTGCCCAAGCAAACAGGAAGGCAAACCGTCGACCAAAAGCTCGATACAGAAAGTGGTAGTCTCCTCCTGTATTTGGAAAAGCAGCTGTCAACTCCGCATAGCACATCGCACCTACCAACGACACTACACCGCCCAAACCCCACACGAATAAAAACAACTGCCAGCTGCCAGTATGCGATGCGACAATTGACGGTGTACGGAAAATACCAGCTCCTACTACAATCCCTACAATGACAAAAACCGCATCGGTGACACTCAGTACCTGCTTTGGCGTGTTAACCCTTTCTCCCTCACGATCCAAAGCAACGTCCCTATTCTGGTAAGAGCTTGTTTTCCCTTCCTTCATATAATGTATTGAACTTTAATAGAAAAATATGAAATAAATCGCCAATAATATAACAATGGCAACAATAATTGTCCAATTCACATTTTTCCCTGCAGGCTTGTCATCAGGTTCGTCCTTTACTACATCCGCAACTTCTTGTTCTGGTGCACCTTGAATCTCTTCATGCTCATCATATTTTCTCTCATTCTCTTCCATAATATTATCCTCCTTTTATACGACATTAAATAAAAAGCCATCGTTATGTAAAAGAACAACTTAGCGAAGGTTTTGGTTTTACCAAATGGAAGAAAGGCTATTCGTATAGAAACTTTAAACAAAAATCCCCTCATTAGAGCTGTCCTAAGCGTTTCGGGTGCACGACAGATTACAGCAACTCCTCGTTGTCGTCATTGCGAGGAGGTACGACGAAGCAATCTGACAACGAAAAAATCAGATTGCTTCGTTCCTCGCAATGACGTTTTTTCAGAACCGGATTTTGTAATGCATCTGCAAAGGCAAGTCGGCGAAGAACAACAATAATGAGGGGTTTCCTAAAGAGGATTAGAAAATTACAATATCGCTTCTCTAACCCGAACCAGTTTTTCCATCAAACCATCCAACAGATCAAGGTGCAGCATATTGGCTCCATCAGATTTGGCATTTGCCGGGTCTGGATGCGTTTCAATAAACAGCCCATCTGCACCAACCGCTATAGCTGCTTTGGCAATTGTTTCGATCAATGCAGGTTTACCACCTGTTACTCCAGAAGTCTGGTTAGGTTGTTGTAGGGAATGTGTACAGTCCATAATCGTCGGCACATCAAATGACTTCATCTCTGGTATTCCACGAAAATCTACAATCAGATCCTGATAGCCAAAAGTATTACCCCGATCTGTCAAAAAGACTTTATCATTCCCCGAATCCTTAACTTTATCCACAGCAAACTGCATTGAACCAGCCGACAAGAATTGTCCTTTCTTGATATTGACCACTTTCCCGGTTTCAGCAGCTGCAACCAACAGTTCTGTCTGACGACAAAGGAAAGCTGGAATTTGCAATACGTCCACATAAGCCGCTGCCATCGCAGCTTCATGGCTTTCATGTATATCCGTTACAGTCGGCACACCAAAAGTACGTCCCACCTTTTCCAATATCTTCAATGCTTTCTCATCTCCAATACCTGTAAACGAATCCACACGCGATCGGTTCGCTTTGCGATAAGAGCCTTTAAAAATATATGGGATACGGTATTTGTCAGTAATCGTAACAATACGCTCTGCTATACGCAAGGCAATTTCTTCACCCTCGATAGCACAAGGACCCGCCATTAAGAAAAACTGAGTCGAATCTCCGTTTTTGATAGCAGGCAAATAATGTAGAATCATATTTTAAAGTTTGTGGCTTTAAGCTGTATGCTTTAAACCGTAATCATCTGTATAATTTATTTAAAGATTATCGCCTACAGCCCCTATTGCCGTAAGTTTTATTTTAAAGTTTCCCATTTAAACCTATAAGGTTTTTCCTGATATGGCGGTTTTCGTGAGACCCCATTTTTCTAATGGATATATAACCAAACCTTATAGGTTTTTATTTTAAAGTTATCGGGCTGATGGAAGGAATATCTCAATACTCAATACTAATTCCCTAGCTCTGACATAAACTTGATACGCATCAACTGAATATCCTCGTAGGTGTAATCCTCTTCACCCAATTCGCCCAGTGCAGTATCGATGGAGTCCACCTCTGCGCTTTTGAAATAATCATAAACCTCATCCTGACGATCTTGGTCAATCATTTCATCCACGAAATAGCCGATATTGAGTTTTGTTCCTGAGTTTACGATGGATTCCACCTCTTTCAATAGGTCTTCATAGCTGATACCTTTTGACGAAGCAATGTCATCCAACCCGATTTTACGGTCTATATTCTGGATAATGGATACTTTCAAAGCAGACTTGTTCGCCGTGCCCTTTACAATTAAATCCTGTGGTCGGTCAATCTCATTTTCCTCTACGTACTTCTTAATTAGCTCTACAAACGATGCCCCGAACTTCATAGCTTTACCTGCTCCAACCCCCTGTATCTGCTTCAATTCATCCAACGACACCGGATAATGCGTACACATCTCTTCCAACGATGGGTCTTGGAAAATAACAAACGGAGGTAAAGATTTTTGTTTGGCAATCTTCTTGCGCAAGTCCTTCAACATCTTCAATAGTTCCGCATCTAGTGCACTGGAAGCTTGCATCATATCATCTCCGCCCTCTTCTTTCGCTTTTTCCATCGGACGGTTAAGAACGAACCGCAATGCATAAGGATTCGCTATATATTTCCGTCCACTTTCCGTCAGCTGTAACAGCCCGTAATGGTCAATATCTTTCTTGAGGAAATCGTTAAGCTGAGCTTGGCGAATAAGTGAATTCCAATAATTCACACCCTTTTCCTTACCTTTTCCGAAAAGAGTATGTGTATCATGTTTATAGGAAGATATCGGTTGATTGTTCTGTCCTACCATGACATTAATCATGTGGTGGTCATCAAACTTCTCTCCTTGCTCCTGAATAAATTTCAATACATCCAGAAGTGATTCTTCCGCGTCAAAATAAGTCTTTTCTGTACGACAGTTATCACACATATTGTTACAACCAGTCTCGTCGAACTGCTCTCCGAAATAATGTAATATCTGTTTCCTTCGACATACCGAGGATTCCGAATAATCGATAACCTCCTTGAGTATTTGTGTTCCTATTTCCCGTTCGGAAACAGGTTTATCTTTCATGAATTTTGTCAATTTTTCAACATCCTTCTCAGAATAGAATGCCAGACAATAGCCTTCGCCTCCGTCACGTCCCGCACGGCCTGTCTCTTGATAATAGCCTTCCATCGACTTTGGAATATCATGGTGGATAACATAGCGCACATCCGGCTTGTCTATCCCCATACCAAAGGCAATGGTCGCGACAATTACCTCTACATCTTCCATAAGGAATTTGTCTTGTGTGTCTGCCCGTGTCTTAGCATCTAAACCTGCATGGTAAGGCAACGCCTTTATTCCATTGATATTCAACACTTCCGCAATCTCTTCTACTTTTTTACGGCTTAGACAGTAAATAATCCCTGTTTTCCCACTATTGGCTTTTATAAATCGGACAATTTCTTTAACAACATCAATCTTCGGACGTACCTCATAGTAAAGATTCGAGCGGTTGAACGAAGACTTGAACAAGGTAGCATCGTTCATTTGGAGGTTCTTACGGATATCCGACTGCACTTTGGGTGTAGCTGTAGCAGTCAAAGCAATGATAGGAATATTTTCGCCGATACCGTTAATAACTTGTCTGATTTTTCGGTATTCCGGACGGAAATCATGTCCCCATTCCGAAATACAATGCGCTTCATCTACTGCTACAAATGAAACCTTTATCTGCCTAAGAAACTGCACATTATCTTCTTTGGATAAAGACTCAGGCGCTACATATAACAATTTTGTCTTTCCATCAGTCACATCCTGTTTTACACGAGTAATTTCTCCTTTATTGAGCGAAGAATTCAGAAAGTGCGCAATACTATCTCGTCCACCAAAAGCCCGCAACTGATCCACTTGATTTTTCATCAAGGCTATCAGCGGAGATATAACGATTGCCGTTCCCTCGCTCATCAACGCAGGCAGCTGATAGCAAATAGATTTACCCCCTCCCGTAGGCATAATCACAAAAGTATCCTTTTTATTGAGGATATTCGTGATGATAGCTTCCTGATCCCCTTTAAAGGTATCAAAACCAAAAAACTCTTGCAGATTGTCAAATAATGACTTTTCTATTTCCATCGACTGTTGAACAAAAAATTAGTTAGACCTGTACCTCTTTTGAATCTGAAATAACTTACTTTTGTAATTTCTAAAATAAAATTAGACATTTTTTCCGTGATACACAACATTGATATCAAAAAGACAGCCATAGACACCTTACTCCTTGAAGCCCATGCTTTAGAAGGATTGGTGCAACATATTGACACTGACTTCGAAAAGGTCATTCAATCCATATTAGAGCTGGATGGACGGGTCATTGTAACAGGTATAGGAAAGAGTGCTATTATCGCTCAAAAGATAGTAGCCACTTTCAACTCCACAGGTACTCCGGCAATCTTTATGCATGCTGCAGACGCCATACACGGTGATTTGGGAATTATCCAGAAAAATGATCTCATCATCGCTATTTCTAAAAGTGGAAATACACCTGAGATTAAAGTACTTGTTCCTTTTTTAAAACAAACTGGCAATATTTTGGTAGCCATGGTTGGTAATTTAAGTTCTTTTCTGGCACAACAAGCTGACTACATCTTGAACACGACTGTGGACCGTGAGGCCTGTCCGAATAACCTTGCTCCTACAACTAGTACCACTGCCCAATTAGCAATGGGCGATGCGCTCGCTGTGTGTTTGCAAACCTGCCGACAGTTCTCTGATCGGGATTTTGCAAAGTATCATCCGGGCGGTGCTCTTGGTAAGCAACTTTACTTAAAAGTAAGTGACCTTTCCGATAATAACGGCAAACCTGCCATCGACACAGACGCCTCCATCAGAGAAGTTATCATCACGATTACCAATTTCAGATTGGGTGCTACGGCAGTGCTATCCGACAACAAGATTATTGGTGTTATCACCGATGGAGATATCCGACGTATGCTGGAAAAGCACGAAGATCTCAGCAATCTTACCGCAAAAGATATCATGAGTCAGAATCCAAAAACAATTGAAAAATCAGTTTTAGCGGTCGATGCCCTACATAAGATGCGTGAAAACAATATCACACAGCTCTTGGTCACGAATGAGGGTCAATACGATGGCATCATTCATATACAGGACTTATTGAAGGAAGGTATTATTTAGTTTTTTGTTTAAAGGTTAG
>Ga0079224_100001858_pt1 | contig 24925 bp, 24 predicted proteins | sample Stecom2015_FD_80414 | JGI IMG/M metagenome (GOLD analysis project Ga0079224, IMG submission 80414) | Agricultural soil microbial communities from Utah to study Nitrogen management - Steer compost 2015 | ecosystem: Environmental > Terrestrial > Soil > Agricultural land | place: USA: Utah... | reverse complement strand
TGATGCTCGTCAGCGAACAGGTCAGTCTTGATAGCGCTAAGCGGTTTCATCGGTGCAGGCTGTAGGTTCAGGACCTCGTAATTTTACCAAGGGCGGGCAAAGCGGAGGTTTTTCGAGGCGCCCTTAGGTATACGCTTGTACGGTCCATATGAGGCGTCGCATCGACGCCTGTCGAGGCTCAGGGTGGAACCGACCGATACCCGCAATCCCGATCACTATCATCGCGTTGTCGATTGCCAGTGGGCCTGCCCCGCGCACACCGACGTTCCAGAATACATTCGGCTCATCGCCCTCGGGCGCTTCACAGACGCCTATCTGGTCAACCGCGAATCGAACGTGTTTCCAGGCATTCTCGGGCGCGTCTGCGATCGTCCGTGTGAGCCTGCGTGCCGCCGCGGCAGGGTGGAGGAAAAGCCGGTGGCGATCTGCCGCCTGAAACGCGTCGCAGCAGATCATCGCGACGATGTACGCCCCTACTTGCCTAAGGCTCCCGAGCGAAAGAACGGCAAGCGCATCGCCTGCATCGGAGCCGGCCCCGCCTCGCTCACGGTCGCCAACGATCTCATGCCGCTCGGTTACGAGATCACGATGTTCGAGAAGTGGAGCGCGCCGGGCGGACTCATGCGCACCAACATCCCGGCGTTCCGTTTGCCCGAGCGCGTGCTCGCCGAGGAGATCGGCTACATCATCGATTTGGGGGTGGACCTGCGTCTGAACTCACCGGTGGCGAGCCTGAAAAAATTGCTCGCCTCCGGTGAGTTCGACGCAGTCTTCGTCGGCAGCGGCGCGCCCAAAGGCAAGGACCTGGAGCTGCCCGGGCGGCGCGCTTCGGCGGCCGCCGCAGAGCACATCCACATCGGCATCGACTGGCTCGAGTCGGTGGCGTTCGAGCATGTGCGCAGCATCGGCGAGCGCGTACTGATCATCGGGGTCGGCAACACGGCCATGGATTGCTGCCGCACCTCCCTGCGTCTCGGCGCCTCCGACGTGAAGGTCATGGCGCGCAAGCCGCGCACCTTTTTCAAAGCCTCGGATTGGGAGCTGGAGGACGCCGAGGAGGAGAACGTCGAAATCGTCGTGAACCGCTCGCCCAAGGCGTTCGTCATCGAGCAAGATAAGCTGGTCGGCATGCGGTTCGATGTCATGGAATACGACCTCGACGCGCGCGGGCGCATCACCGCCGAACGCGTCGTGGGCGAAGAATTTCTGCCGTGCGACGACGTGATTCTTGCGATCGGGCAGGAAAACGCGTTCCCGTGGATCGAGGACGACCTCGGTCTGCAATTCGACCGCTGGCATGTGCCGAAGGTGGACGAGCGGACGTTCCAGTCCACGCGGCCGGAAGTATTCTTCGGCGGCGATGCGGCCTTCGGACCAAACAACATCATCTGGGCGGTGGAGCACGGCCATCAAGCGGCGATTTCGATCCATCGCTTCCTCCAGGGTCTGCCGATACACGAGCGTCCGCCGCGCCAGCTCAACCTCACGAGCCGCAAGATGGGCCTGCACGAGTGGGCTTACAAGAACGACTACAACCCGGCCGAACGCCGGCTCATGCCGCACGTGGACCTCAAGGAACGCTTCAAGAAGGTCAACATCGAGGTGGAGCTGGGCTTCACCGCCGAGCAAGCCGCCGCAGAAGTGCAGCGTTGCCTCAACTGCGACGTGCAGACCGTGTTCGATGCACGCCTGTGCATCGAGTGCGATGCGTGCGTCGATATCTGCCCGGTCGACTGTCTGACGATCACTGTCAACGGCCCGGAAGAAGACCTGCGCAAGCGCCTGAAAGCGCCGGCGCTGAATGCGGCGGAGCCGCTGTTCGTTTCCACGCCGCTGCAACAGACCGGCCGAGTCATGGTCAAGGATGAAGACGTCTGCGTGCATTGCGGGCTATGCGCCGAGCGCTGCCCAACGGCCGCCTGGGACATGCAAAAATCTAAGATCCGGATTCCTTACGCGAGTGACGAGAACTCTCCATCATGCCTCACCCAGCCGAGCCGCAGGACCGCATAAACGATTTCGTCCTTAAGCTCGCGAACGTCAACGGCACCGGATCCGCGAGCGCCAACAGCCTGCTGATGAAGTCCATTTTCCGGATGGGAATTCCGGTGATGGGCAAGAACTACTTCCCGTCCAACATCCAGGGCCTGCCGACCTGGTACGAGATCCGCGTGACGCGGCAGGGCTACGTCGCGCGGTCGGGTCGCGTCGACATCATGGTGGCGATGAACGCCGAGACCTATGCGAAGGACCTGAAGGAAGTCAGCCCCGGCGGTTACCTGATCTACGATTCGACCTGGCCGCGTCCGGCGCTGCTCGGTCGCGAGGACGTCACTATCCTCGGCGTCCCGATCGCGCGCATGTGCAACGAGACGTTCACAGGCGTGCGTGCGCGCACCCTGTTGAAGAACATCGTGTACGCCGGCGCGCTCGCTGCGCTGCTCGACATCGATCTGGACGTGATGCGCAGCATGCTGGGCGAAAGCTACGCAAACAAGAAGGCGCTGCTCGACTCGAACGTGAAAGCGCTCGAGATGGGCTACGACTATGCGAAGGAGCATTTCGCCTGCCCGCTGCCGATGCGGGTAGCGCGCATGGACAAGACCGCCGGTCACATCATGATCGACGGCAACACAGCCGCGGCGCTCGGCTGCTTCTATGCCGGCGCCACGGTCGGCGCCTGGTATCCGATCACTCCGTCGACCTCGATCATGGACGCCTTCAAAGGGTTCTGCCAGAAATGGCGCGTCGATCCCGAAAGCGGCGAGCGCAACTACGCGATCATCCAGTGCGAGGACGAGCTCGCCGCCATCGGCGCCGTGATCGGCGCGATGTGGAACGGCGCCCGCGCGTTCACACCGACCAGCGGGCCCGGCATTTCGCTGATGAACGAATTCATCGGCCTCGCCTATTACGCGGAAATCCCGGCAGTCATATTCGACGTTCAGCGCGTCGGCCCTTCGACAGGCATGCCGACCCGCACCCAGCAATGCGACTTGCTGATGGCTGCATACGCCTCGCACGGCGACACCCGCCATGTGCTGCTGTTCCCGAACAGCCCGGAGGAATGCTTTTATATGGCGGTGCAGGCGTTCGATCTAGCCGAGCGGTTGCAGACGCCAGTGTTCGTGCTGCTGGATCTGGACATCGGCATGAACGATTGGATGTGCCCCACTCTGCGCTGGGACGACGCCTACCGGCCGGATCGCGGCAAGGTGCTCGGCGCGCAGGAGCTGGAGAAGATCGAGAAATTCCATCGCTATTTCGACGCCGACGGGGACGGGATTCCGTATCGCACCCTGCCTGGCGTGCACCCCAAGGGCGCTTATTTCACCCGCGGTTCCGGCCACAACCAGTATGGTGGATACACGGAAGACTCCGCTGAGTACCAGATCGTCGTCGACCGGCTGAAGCGGAAATTCGATACGGCCAAGAGCCTCGTGCCGCGCGCAGTCGTCTCTGGCGGCGCCGGCCGCGAAGTCGGCCTGGTTTCGCTCGGCAGTTGCGACGGCGCGGTGAACGAGGCGCTCGATATTCTCGCGCGCCTCGGCGTGCGGCTGAATTACATGAGAGTGCGAGCGTTCCCGTTCGGCGAGGACGTCGAGGAGTTCCTGGCCGCGCATTCGCTCATCATCGTGGTGGAGCAGAATCGCGACGCCCAGCTGCGCAGCCTGCTGACGCTCGAAACCGCCGTCGACAAGGCGAAGCTGCGCTCGATCCTGCATTACAGCGGACTGCCGATCTCCTCGAGCGTTATCGTGGACGGCGTACTGAAGGAAGTCGGGATGCAGAAACGCTTGGCGGTCGGCGGTTAGCCCAAAGGCCCTCACACTGTTCGCGTCGCCATCGGATCTCTACTCCCACTCGCCACTGACTGCCAAGGAAGCTCTGACTAACCTACTGCCCTGACGGCTCAGCCCAAAGAAATGCCCGCAATGCAAGGCGTATCGAGCGGCTCGAGATCGCAGAAACAGAGTAAATCAGAGATTCCCTAACCGATCTGCCAACCGCTGACCGCTTTCCCCCATGACCTTCATCGCGAAACCCAAAGTCCATCATCCCGGCTTGCCGAAAAATGAGTTGGGGTTGACGCGCCGCGCCTACGAAGGCGCGATGTCGACGTTGTGCGCCGGCTGCGGCCACGACTCGGTCACCGCAGCGATCATCGAAGCGGCGTGGCAGATGTCGCTGCGCCCCGAGCAGGTGGTGAAGCTGTCCGGCATCGGCTGCTCCTCCAAGACCACCGCGTACTTCGTCGGCGGCGGCCATGGCTTCAACTCCGTACACGGCCGCATGCCCTCGATTGCGACGGGCGCCAGCGCTGCGAACCGCGAGCTCCATTACATCGGCGTCTCCGGCGACGGCGACACGTTGTCGATCGGCTTCGGCCAGTTCGCACATGCGATCCGGCGCAATCTCAACATGCTGTACATCATCGAAAACAACGGGGTGTACGGCCTCACCAAGGGCCAGTTCTCGGCTTCGGCGGATATCGGCTCCAAGGCCAAGCGCGGCGAGCAGAACATGCAGCCGCCGATCGATCCGGTGCTGACCGCGCTGACGCTGGGCTGCACATTCGTGGCGCGCAGCTTCTCGGGCGACAAGGAGCAGCTCGTGCCGCTGATCAAGGCAGGCTTGGCGCACAAGGGCTTCGCGGTGCTCGACGTAATCTCGCCGTGCGTGACGTTCAACGATCATGAGGGCTCGACCAAGAGCTATGCGTACGTGCGCGAGCATTACGAAGAAGCCGTGCATGCCGACTTCGTCCCGCCGGCCGCGCAGATCACGGTGCAGTACGCTCCCGGTGAGACAACGAGCGTCGCCATGCACAATGGCGGGCAGATCGTGCTGCGCAAGCTCGACCCGTCCTACGATCCCACGCACCGCGGCAAGGCGTTGAACTACCTGCGCGAGAAGCTGCGGCAGGGCGAGCACGTCACCGGCCTCATCTACATCAACGAGAGCACGCCGGACTTCCACGAAGTCAACGCCACGAGCGCGACGCCGATCAATCGGCTTCCCTATGAGCGCCTGCACCCTGGCGCAGCAGGGCTGGAAAAGATCCTGCAGCGGTATCGCTGAACCTGCTTGGCCCCCTCGGGTCCAGACGGACGCGCGGCATCGATCGGCTGGACTTCAGGACCTGCGACTCAAAGCTCGAACAGCACTTCCGATTTCTCGTAGACGCGCGCGATCCGCTCTCCGTCCCAAACGTAGGCGAGCGCCGGGCCGGCGACCGGATTGCTCACGGCTCGCGGCTTGAACGCGGCGACGCATTCGCCTCCTTGGTGGCGGACGCTGCGATATACGAGACCCCAGTCGCCTTTGTCCCGGCGGCTGCGGGCAAACTCCTGCGAGAATGCGTAGTCCTGAGGATCATGCAGGCGCCTGTAGCGCGGCGCCCGGATGTCGGTGAACGGCTGCAAGGGTCGACTCACGTACGCCCGCATGTCGATCTCGCACGCCGGCTCACGCGTCGCCGCGAGGAACTTGCCGCGATGATAGGCGGTCTCGCGGATCGAGGTCTCCAGCGAGCGCGCTGCGTAATAAACGCCGTACGATCCGTCGCTGAAGCGACTCGGCCAGCCGATGTGGGTGAATGCAGCCATGACGATGCTGGCGTTCGGCCCGCGCACGCGATCGGCCTCCGGCACGACGGGCGCGACGCCGCTTTCATCGCGCAACCGGTCGTTCGTGAGGCTCTCGATATACCAGGCGGCTTCCATCTGCTGCGGGTCGACGATGTGCTCGAACACGTTGACCGGCGGATGTTTCGCTGCAACCGTGCGATAGATTTTTCGCCAGCGCAGAGTGACTGCACGCGGCTCAGCCACGCTGCGCATCCAAATAGCGGCGCACGTCCGCAAGATCGATCACCCGCCCCGCCAGCATGCGTTCGAGCGCCGATTTGCCGCCGAAGCCCTGCGCCGTGTTCGGCTTGCGGATCCAGGCGTGAGCGGCCTCCTGCGTCGGCAACAGGATGCGCAACGACTTGTACACCCCCATGATGTAGCTGATGCGCTCCAGCGTGTCCGGCGAGAGCTTCGCGGCGCGCTCGCTCTTCCATTTGAAGAAAGTGGAGCGCGGTGGAGCGCCGAGCAGCACGCGCTCTTCCTCGGCGGACAGTCCCCATGCGGCTGTGATGTTGAAGAAGGCGGTCAGGGCCGTGGAGCCCAGCGTCTCATCGTTGAAATCCCGGTCCTGGAAGGAGCGCGGCTGCAGCATGAGAGCGAGTCCTGTTATAGAGTGCAGACGAAAATACTCTCGTTATGGACTAATTACAACCTGCTCGCGCACGGCGCCGCCGGTACGCCGCGTCCCGAATCGGCTGTCGCAGGCCTTGGTATGAAGGCGCCGCAGGCTTCGCTATGATCCGCGCCGCCGGTAGGCGCATCTGCACAGGAGTCTCTCGCATGAGCTCGCTCTTCGATCTGACAGGCGCCGTCGCCATCGTCACCGGCGCGAGCCGCGGGATCGGCCGCGCCATCGCCGAACGACTGGCCGAGCACGGCGCCAAAGTCGTCGTCTCCAGTCGCAACCTCGACGCCTGCGAGGAAGTCGTCGACGCGATCCGCAAGCAGGGCGGCGAAGCATTCGCCCACGCGTGCAACATCGGCCGCAAAGAACAACTGCGAAGCCTGGTGGACGCGACGCTCGAGAAATGGGGCGCCGTCGACACGCTGGTCTGCAACGCTGCGGTGAACCCCTACTACGGGCCGTCCATCGGCATGACGGACGAGCACTACGAAAAGATCATGAGCAGCAACGTGCGCAGCAACTTCTGGCTGTGCAACATGGTCCTGCCGCATATGGCCGAGCGCGGCGGCGGCTCTATCATCATCATCTCCTCTGTCGCAGGGCTGCTCGGCTCCTCGACGATCGGCGTGTACGGCGTCTCCAAGGCCGCCGACATGGCGCTGGCGCGCAACATCTGCGTGGAATGGGGAGCGAAGAACATTCGCGCCAACTGCATTGCACCCGGGCTGATCCGCACGGACTTCGCCCGCGCGCTCTGGGAGAATCCCGAGACATACGAGAAGGTGGTTCGCAACTATCCGCTGCATCGGATCGGCGAACCGGATGAGATCGCTGGCGCCGCCGTATTACTCGCGGCGAAGAGCGGCTCGTTCATCACCGGCCAGACCATCGTGATCGACGGCGGGGGGATGGTCAGCCGGGGCGAGTAGCAGAGCCGGTCGCCCAGTCCGCACGGCAAGCATTTTGCGCCACGCAGAAATCCGGGCCGAACGTTCTTCAAGGCGGCTTTGACCGGCCCGTGCGGGCAGGCCCGCGAGCGCCCACCAGCACGCCGCCGATCTCACTTCTCTGACTTCGGGTTCCCAGAAATCAGCGCGCGGGCGCTGAGCGCAGCGCCCGGAAAATCCGAGAACACGCCGTCGATCCCCAGATCGAAGAACTGCAGATATTCGTTCAGCGGATCGCCGCGATATTGCGGCGCAAGCGTGGGCGCTTCGCTGCGGAAGGTGTACGCATGCACGCGCAAACCGGCCGCATGCGCCTGTTCGATGAGTGCTGTCGGCGTCAGCGCCGACTCGCCGGCGGCGTACAGGATCTGCCGTTTCCACGGGCCGATCGCATTTGCGTAGCGCGCTATGTCCTCGAGCGTTTCGGGCGGAGCGTTTCCGCGCGGATCGCCGTACTGCGGGATAGTCACTCGCTGCACGCGCACCCCCGCTGCGTCATAGACGAGGAATCCGTCGCCGAGCAACTGCACCAGAGGCGTGTCCGTTCTGGCGCGCAGATACTGCAGATTCGCGCTGTCGAACGATTGTATGAACACGGGCGCATCGGCGCCTTCGAGTCCGCGCCGCCGCAGAGCGTCCAGCAACCGGTCCTCCAAGGTCAGCCCCAGCGCCCGATGAAAAGATGGGTGCTTGGTCTCGGGATACACGCCGATCGGCCGGCCGAGTTGCGCGGTCCGGGCCTGCACCAGATCGAGGATTTCCTCGAACGTGGGTATGCCGAACTTGCCGTCATAGTCGCGTGAGCGAGCCGGATTCGGCTGCACCGCCCGCAGTCGCCCGATCTCCTCGAGCGTAAAGTCGCTCGCGAAGAAGCCAGTAACCTGAACCCCGTCCACTTCGCGCGTCGTGCGCCGATCCGCGAACTCTGTACGCTCCTGCACGTCAGTGGTGTCGTCCAGCAACGGCTCGTGACGGGCGATGAGATGACCGTCTTTGGTCGCCACGAGATCCGGCTCGATATAGTCGGCGCCGAGCTCGATCGCCAGTTCGTAGGAAGCGAGCGTGTGCTCGGGCCGATGCCCCGATGCTCCACGGTGAGCGATCACGATAGGAGCCTCGCCGTCCAGGGTGCGCCACTGACGCCGCAAGAGAACCTCTGCTGTCGAAGAGCGTCAGGCGCAGACTGCAGTGCGCATTAATCGACTGACGTCGCATGCTCCGGAACGCTACGCCTGCGGCGCCTGCGCCGCAACCGGCGTTCCCACGCATATCCAGCATCGGTGACTACTCGCCAGTCGCTCGTGCATCATAGCGAAACGCTGAACCAGCCGCGGCTACTCCCATGAAAAGGACGCTGATCGTGCTCGCCGTGGTGCTCGCCATTCTCGCGTCGGGCGCCATCCATTATCGCGACTGGATCGTCATGATGATCGCACTCCAACGGCTCGCCCCCGACCGAAGCTTCGGCGAGAGCGCCCCGCCGCCGGCGCCTGACTACTCGGATCCGACGTCATGGGCCGCCCTGCCGGAGCGCGCCGATCTTGCGGATTCGCTGCCCGGCGGCGGCGTCGAGGACCGACAAGCGAGCGCCGAGGTGGACGTCTTCTTCGTACATCCCACGACGTTCTACAAGGCCTCCCATTGGAATCAGCCGCTCGACGACGAGCTGGCGAACCAGATCACCGATGCTTTCGTGATGCGCGGGCAGGCTTCAGTGTTCAACAGTTGCTGCCGGGTATACGCGCCGCGTTATCGGCAGGCCACTCTTTACTCTTTCATGGATTCGAGCGGCAGCGGGGCGGCCGCGCTGGAGCTCGCGTACGGGGATGTCGAGCGGGCCTTCGATTACTTCATAGAGCGCTTCAACCAGAACCGACCGTTCATTCTCGCCGCCCACAGCCAGGGCTCGCTGCATTTGCGTACTTTGCTCGAGCGACGGATCACGGGTACGGCGCTTCGCGAGCGGCTAGTGGCGGCCTACCCAATCGGCTTCAACATCGATCGCGAAATGATGAGCAGGGCGACGCCGGATATTCCCGTGTGCGAATCCGCCGAACAGCTTGGATGCCTGGTGAGCTGGAACGCGGCGGGGCCTGACATGACCCCCTTCATGGATCCGAAGGGGAATGTCTGCGTAAATCCCCTCACTTGGCGCGCCGATGACGAGCTGGCATCGCATGAGCGCAACCTCGGCGCCGTCTTTTATCCCGGCGCTCCCACCGGCCGCCTCTTCGACCTCAAGGCGCTGCCGCCCGCGTATCTGCAAGCCAAGCCTGTACTGGAAACCGCCGTTGCAGACGCACAGTGCAAAGACGGCCTGCTGGTCGTGAGCGAACTGCGCTCGGAGCATTACACCGCACGTCCAATGGGCCGCGACAACTTACACTTGTACGATTACGCGCTGTTCCACATGAACCTGCGCCGCAACGCACAGCACAGGGCCGAGCGCTACCTGCAGACGCACCCGCGCATCGACGGCGAGTGAGGCGCGGTGAAGCATGATGCAGCTGGAAGGCTTGTCAGCTGCAACCCGGCTGCTGTCTGAGGAAGCTCGAATCAACCTGCCGCCCTGACGATTCAGGCCAGGGAAATGCACGGCGTTTCGAGCGCCTGGCGATCGCAGACACGCCGTAAACCGGAGATTCCCTGGCGCGGCAATGGAGCTGTCCGACTGCTGCAAACCAATGCGACGCACTCAGTCGCTTAGTCAGCCCAGAATCGCCTCTCGACGATACAAGCGGACCGCGAGCCAGACGAGCAAGCCGCCCGCCGCGAGCGTCGTACTCGCGCTCACCAACGCGTGCACCGGTGGAATCTCATCGCCTCGCATCAGACTCGTAGCGAGCAGGTGCTGGCTGAGACTTGGAACCGCCATGAGCGCCGTGCTCGGCTTCGTGCCGCTCACCACGGCGAACATGATCGGTGCGATGGGCAGGAACATCACTGCTGACAGCCACGATTGCGCCTCGCGGTTGCTGCGCGCGAACGAGGCCGCCACCGTCATGAGGCCCACGCCGAGCGGGACGAAGCTGAGCATGACGAGGAACATGCCCAGGATGACCCGCAGGCCGAAGTTCGCCGACATGCCGAGCGCTTCGAGCGGAATGAAAGCGAGCACGACGCCGAACGCCGCCAGCGTCAGCAGCAACGAGATCGACATGAAGGCGGCTGTCGCGAGCATCTTGCCGACGATCAGCGAGGCGCGGGACACCGGCAGCGACAGCAGCGGCTCGAGCGAGCCGCGCTCGCGCTCGCCGGCGGTCGTATCGATCGCAAGATAGAAGCCGCCCGCCAGCATCGACATGAAGCAGAAGTACGTCATCACGCCGAGCAGCAGCAGCGCACGTCCTGCGGGCGTCGCCACGTCGAGCGTGCGCACGTCCAATGGACGGACTACGTCCGGACTGACGCCGCGCGCCATCAGCCGTAATGCGGCGAGCTGACTGCCGTAGGCCTCCAGCAGGCGCTGTGCGCGCTCGGCGCCTGCGGTGGTGCGGCTGTTCGCCGAATCCATCACGAGGTGGGCGGGCGCCGGCGAGCCGGCCGCCAGCTCGCGGACGTACTGCTCCTCGATGAGCAGCACGAAGTCATGCTCGCCGTTGCGAACCGCGTCAGCGGCCTGCTCCGCCGAAAGCTCGACCTTTTTCACCTCGACGCCGTTCTCGAGCAGGAACGCCAATAGATTCGGCGCATGGTCGCCGCCAGCAACCGCGAGCTCGAGCGGCTTGTCGAGCGTATCGACAGCGCGCTTGGAGAGGATCGAAGCGGCGATCGCAAAGACCACCGGCGCAAGCAGCACGCCGAAGATAAAGGCGGACAGAATGACGCGGCGATCCCGCAGATTCTCGAGTATCTCCTTGAGGAACACCGTGCACACTGCACGCATCATCGGCGCGCCTCCCCTGCCGCTGCGCGCACGAAGGCTTCCTCGAGATCATGAGCCCCGCTGCTCGCCAGTATCCCGGCCGGCGTCCCGCTCATGACGACGCGCCCGTGGGCGATGATCACGACGTGGTCGCACAGCGCCGCCACTTCCTGCATGACGTGACTCGAGAACAGCACGCAGCGCCCGGCGGCGCGCAGCTCGCGCAGCAGCTCGCGCAGCATACGTACGGCGTTCACGTCGAGGCCGTTGGTCGGCTCATCGAGAATGATGGTCTGCGGCCGATGCACCAGCGCCCGCGCCAGGGCGACTTTCAGGCGCTCGCCTTGTGAATAACCCTTGGTGCGGCGATCGGCCACCTCATCGAGACCGAGCCGCTCGATGAGCTCGCCCGCGGCGCGTTTTGCGTGCGCCTTCGTCATGCCATGCAGACGGGCGTAGTAATGGATGTTCTCGCGCCCGGTGAGGTGCGCGTACAGGCCGCTCGCGTGCGGCAGCACGCCGAGCAGACGACGCACCTCGAGCGGCGCGAGCGCGCAGTCATGGCCGTCGATGCGGGCCCGCCCCTGATCGGCGCGCAGCACGGTGCTCAGGATGCGCAGGGTGGTCGACTTGCCTGCGCCATTGTGCCCGAGCAGCCCGGTGATCCGGCCGTCGGCGGCGCAGAAGCTCGCGTCCTCGAGCGCCTGGACGTCGCCGAAGCGCTTGCTGAGTCCTTCAGCTTCGATCATGGCGCAGGCCCGCTCGCGGACATGAGAAAAGGCGCCGGGGAGACCCGCGCGGCGCAGTCTTCATCGAGCGCCGCCGCCGAGCCAAGCTCGATGAACTGCGCCGCCAAACGCGGGATGCAGCCGACCGCGATCTGACCGTGGCCCTGGCCCGCCAGCAGCAGATGAGTCGCATGCTGCAGGCCCGGCAGCACGCGCTGTGCATACTCCGGCGGGGTCGCCGGGTCGGCGCCCCCGGACAGCAGCAGCACTGGAATGTCCGTGCGCAATGGTTCGCTGAAGTCCGCATCGACCGGGCCGCGCGGCCACTGCGCGCACACGGTGCGCATGGCGTGCATGAAGACCGGGCCGATGTACGTGCGCTCGAGCGCCTGTTCGAGCTCCTGGTCCTCGCGCCAGCGCGGCGCATCCTCGCTGCACACGACGGCGAAGTGCATTCCCATCGCGAACAGCTTCTGAGTCGTTCGGCTCACCATCAGGTACTGCGCGGCGAGCGCCTGCGGCCTGCCCTCCGCCTCGGCTTCGTGAATGAGGAACGGCAGAATGGAAGCGGTCTCGTCGGAGTAGCTGAGCAAGCGGACGGCGCCGGCCAACTCGGCGGCACCCAAGCTGATCGTCACGGGTCGCGCCGTCAGCGGATCGGGGATTTCGAGCGTCAACGGCTCGCGAAGCAGCCGTGCGCGCAGCGCTGCAAAGCGCCGCGGCAGCTCCGGAAAGCGCTGTGCGCAAGCGCCGTCGGCCGCGCACCCTTCGAAGAGTGCGTCCAGGGCGCGCTGCGCGGCCAGCGGAATGCCCGGACCCAACGCCTCGTCAGGCGGTATGACGCCGTCGAGAATCGCCGCGCGAACGCGCTGCGGATAGCGGCGCATGTAATGCTGCGCAACGCGCGTGCCGTACGACACACCATACACGTTCACGCGCTCGTAGCCGAGCGCGGCGCGCACCTCATCGAGATCGCGAACGGCGATGCTCGTGCTGTAGAAGCGTGGATCGCTCGGCAGCGCTGCGAGGCATGATTGCACGGCGGCGTCGAGCCGCCCGAGGTCGACGTGGGCCAGCTCGCCGCTGTCGGGCAGCGCACAGTCCAGCCGGTTTGACCGGCCGACGCCGCGTTGATCGACCAGCACGATATCGCGATCGCGGCGTACGCGGGCGAAAGCCGGCGCGACCGAAAGATAGAAATCGCTGGCCGCCTGCCCCGGCCCGCCGCTCAGCACGAAGAGCGGATCGGGCTCAGGCTGCAGGCGTAGCGCCGGAATCACGGCGACGTGCAGCCGCAGTATCTTGCCGCCCGGCTCGTCGCGATTCTCGGGGACGGCAAGCCGTCCGCAGCGCGCCGCCGCCGCAGCATGGGCGGCGGCGCTGCTCAGCTGACAGGACTCCAGCGGCAGAGACGCCAAACCGCTTGCCTGGACCGCGCCGCAGAACAAGGCGCCATAGAGCGCGCAAGCTCGCGCTGCATGCAGCCATAGGGACGGCGCGCCCGGGCGCTCCCGTCGCGCTCGAGGCGGCTTCTGCGTCGCGCCGTTCGATCCAGAGAAACTCATTCGATTGCAAAGCCTCGGCGGCCGCGCGTTGCGGAACCGGTCCTCACGCGCGTTGTCACGGTGTTGAAGCGAACTATGCTCTGCTACATTGCCGGTCTGCGGCCGCGCCCCCGCGGGCCAGCAGTCCTGCGCCGTTCGGCGCAGACCGTCGCAGCTTGCGGGCGGCCTGCCCGCAGTACGTGGCTCAGGAGCCATCGCCCATGCGCATTCACGTCTTCATCTCCGCAGATCCTCGCCCCCTGTCGAGGCCAGCCGGAAACTTACTACACCGCGGCGCCGGCGCGCGCGCTGCAATGAACGTGCGGCTGCGGGGCGGACGGCGGCGCCTCGACGCGCCGCTCTGGGAAACGACATGAACGACGAGCAACGCAAGTGGATCTACTGGGCCATTCCGATCGCCATCGTGATCGCGGCGGCGGCCGCTCTTTACTATGGCCGCACTCGCCAGGCCGAGCCGCAGCCGCAGGTCGCCGAAACGAGCGAGCCCACGCCGGCCGTGGAGCAACCGGTGCAGCACCCACTCGAGACCGAGGCGCCGGCCGAGCCTCTCCCTTCGCTGTCTGAAAGCGATCCGCTCGTGCAGCAGTCGCTGCTCGACTCCTTCGGGCGCTCGCTGGAGCAGTTCCTGATCCCGAAGGACATCGTGCGCAACACGGTGGCCACGATCGACAATCTCCCGCGCAAGAAACTGCCCGTGCAGCGCCTGCCGGTGCAGCCGACGCCTGGCGAGCTGGTCGTGAACAACGACGGCGACGTCACGCTGAGCGCAGCCAACTACGCGCGGTACGAGCCCGCGGTGAAACTCCTGCAGAGCGTCGACGCGGCGCAGGCCGCGCAGCTGTATCGGCGGTTCTATCCATTATTCCAGCAAGCGTATGCGGATCTCGGCTATCCCGACGGCTATTTCAACGATCGGCTCGTCGAAGTCATCGATCACCTGCTCGCAGCGCCCGAGATCGAGGGCCCGATTCGCCTCACGCAGCCGAGCGTGTTCTACGAGTTCGCCGACCCGAGCCTCGAGGAACGCTCGGCAGGGCAGAAGCTGCTGGTGCGGATCGGGCCAAAGAACGCGGCGATCGTCAAGGCGAAGCTGCGCGAGCTGCGCGCCGCGATCACGGCCGGCGAGCAGCCCTTCGAGCCGCAGACGCCGGAGAACGAGCAAGACTAGGCAAGCGTCTATCAACGCCGCAGGTCAATTAGAGACGCATAGCTGGACAATTCAGCGAGAGGCGCGCCGGAACGAGCATCGCGGAGGAGGATGATGAACAAGGCAGTGCTGCTTCTCACGGCGATGAGCGCGCTATTGGGTCTGACCACGCTGCACCTGGTGCGCGAGTTGCGCGCCGAGCGCGCGCAGGCGCAGGAGCTCCACATGCGAATCGCTGAGCTCGAGCGCGCCGGGGAGATTCCGAGTCCTTTCCGCGCGGCGTCGCCGGACCTGCAACTGCCGCCGCCCGCGCTCTCGGCGGCGCCCGAGCCCGCTACGGCGTCTCTTGGACCGCCGGCCGCTGCGCCGGCCGCCAGCCCCGCCGCCGCGGCTGGCCCCTCGCATGAAGAACGTCTGCGCATGATGCGGCGACGCATGGAGCAACAGCGCGCGCTGCTGCGCGATCCCGAATATCGCGCAGCGCTGATCACGCAACACAAGGCGATGTTCGGCACGATGTATCCGGAGTTGTCGACGGAGCTCGAGTTGGACGCCGAGCAGAGCGATCGCCTGGCGACGCTGCTCGCCGAGCAACAACTCAGACGCCAGGAGAGCTCGTCCATCGTCGCGCTCGGCGAGCCGCCTGATCCCGAGCAGATGAAGGCTCTGCAGGAGCGCGCCGAGCAAGAACGGCGCATGGCGGATGCGGAAATTCGCGAGCTGCTCGGCGAGGAAAAGTGGAGCGCCTGGAAGCAGTACCAATCAACCATGGGCGAGCGTCACCAGACGACGCAGTTGCGCACCGAGTTCGCGAACCGCGGTCTGCCGTTGCGCGAGGATCAGATCAAGCCGCTGCAGCAGGCCCTCGCCGAATCACGCCGGCGCATGATGGAGACGCTGGACGCCGCCGCCCACGACGCACGCATTGCAGTCTCAGGAGCGCCCGTCCCATTCACCTCGACGGGCCCGGCGCCTCAGCTCGAGCAAGAACGACAGGAGGAGATCCTGCGGCGGCAGGCGGAGGAGAACGAGCGCTTGCGCATGACGCTGTCCGGCGTCCTCACACCAGAGCAGTTGCAGTATTTCCAGGAGCGGCAAGCAGCGCAGCTGAAGCTGCAGGACGCGCAAATGCGGATGATGCGCGCACAGGCAGAGGCGCGCGCCCGCGGTGAGATCGAGGCCGCTCCTGGCGTCTTCTTCGCGGTGGAGAGCGCAATCAGCGAGTGACGCTCGCCGAATGTTGATGCTGGGTCGAATCGGAAGATTGGGAGTTCCGCCATGTCAAGCACGCGCGCGCTCGCCAACGTCTTCGCCGCCCCGTCGATCGCGGCGGTGATCCTGGCCGCCGGTTGTGGACAGCGCGAGCCGGCCGGCGGGCAACAGCAAGCCACGACGCAGAATCAGACGGAGGCGGCCGCGCAGAGTGAATCCGCAGCCTTTCCGAGGCCGCCGTTCGTAGGGCAGGCGTGGCTCTCAGTCACGCGCGGGCATGCTCCGGGTTCTCTGCGCATCTTCATGGAAGATGGAACATTGTTGATGGATTCGTGCACGGGGACTTACCGGCTGGCGCCGTGGGGCATGGTCGCGCCCGACCGCATTCGCTGGACCGAAGCGACCGTCCCGATCGAGGCGCAGTTCGAACAGACGCGGCCGAACACGCTCACGCTCAGGATCGTCGGCGTCGCCGAGGAGCAGTACTACATTCGCGCCTCGGCGCCGTACGTGTGCCCGTCGCCCCAGTAAGGAGCCCCGAAGAATTCAGCTGCGCGCCCGGTCGGCCGTCCCGCGGCCGCGACCGCCGCGGCGCTTCCGGCGAGCCGGCGCGTGGGCGGCGGGTGCGGAGCGCGCCGCGCGACGTTCGGGCTGATGAGCGGCCGCCACGCGCTTGCGATCATTCGAAGGCGGGCTTTCCTGGGCCACGACGAGCCTGTACCGGGGAACCGGCGCCTGCGGCGCCGGGCGACGCAGCATTCGTTCGATGTCGCGCAGCAAACCGCTTTCGTCCGGAGAGACCAGCGATACGGCTATGCCCGTCGCCCCTGCGCGGCCAGTGCGACCGATCCGGTGCACGTAGTCTTCCGGCACGTTCGGCAACTCGTAGTTGACGACGTACGGCAGCTCCTTGATATCGAGCCCGCGGGAGGCGACTTCCGTCGCCACGAGAGCGCGGATGCGATAGCTCTTGAAATCCGCCAGCGCCTGCGTGCGCGCCGACTGGCTCTTGTTGCCGTGAATCGCCGCGGCCGTCACGCCGTCCTGTTGGAGCTGGCGCGTCAGGCGGTTCGCGCCGTGCTTGGTGCGCGTGAACACCAGGACCTGCGACCAGTCGCCTTCTTGAATGAGATGCGTCAGCAGTGAGCGTTTGTGATCCTTCGGGACCATGTAGACGCGCTGTTCGACTGCATCCGCTGCGGCGTTGCGGCGTCCTATCTCTATTTCCACCGGATCGTGCAGCAAAGACTGTGCGAGCTTGCGGATGTCGTCGGAGTACGTGGCCGAGAACAGCAGGTTCTGTCGCCGCGACGGCAGGTGTTTGATGACGCGCCGGATGTCGGCGATGAAGCCCATGTCGAGCATGCGGTCCGCCTCGTCGAGCACCAGTATTCCCACTCGCGAGAGATCGACCGTGCGCTGCTGCAAGTGATCCAGCAGCCGTCCGGGCGTAGCAACCAGTACATCGACGCCGCGGCGCAAGGCTTCGATCTGCGGGTTGACGCCTACGCCGCCGAACACCACGGCCGAGCGCAGCCGCAGGTATTTGCCGTAGCCGCGGATGCTCTCGTTTACCTGCGCGGCAAGTTCACGTGTGGGCGTCAGCACCAGGGCGCGGGGCGCCTTCGGCGGGTCCGCCTCCCCCATGAGCTTGTGCAGGATGGGCAGCGTGAAGGCGGCGGTCTTGCCGGCGCCCGTCTGTGCGCCGGCGAGAATGTCGCGGCCCGCGAGAACTTCGGGGATCACGCGCATCTGCACGGAGGTGGGCTGGGCGTATTGGCGATCCGCCAGGGCGCGGACCAGTTCGGGCGCAAGCCCGAGAGAGGCGAACGTCATGCGATTGGGTTTCCTTCGAGCCGGCCTTGCAGCGCACAGCGGCGCTAATCCAGTGAAGGCAGGAATGGCTGGCTTGTTCGACGGCCGGGGTCGATGGACCCTTCAGGACGGCGAGACTGACGAGCTGACCGGACGGCAGCTGCGACGAGCTGCGTACTGTACAGACTTCCCGAGGGATTCGTACTGTTTTCTTGCTCCGAACGGCTCCGGGGCCGGTCCTCAGATCTGTCTCGCGCGCGATCCCCCCAGCGACGCTGACGCCGTCTCCAGCGCGCGGCGCAGATCCTCGAGCGTATAAGGCTTACGCAGAAAGCCGACCGCCTGGGCCGTTCGCACCTGCGCGTCCAGACGGTTGACCGTCGCGCCGGTCATCAGCACGGCGGGCACCCCGAACCGCTGGCGCAGCTCCACTGCGGTTTGCACGCCGTCCCCGCCGTCGCCCGCCAGCCCGATGTCCACGATGGCCAAGTCGCTCGGAACGCCGGCCGCCGTCGCAAGCGCGGTGCGCAGCGAGGGCGCCACTCCGCTGACCGTATGCCCAAGATCCTGGAGCATGTCCTGGAGCAACAGGCTGACCTGCGACTCGTCTTCGACGATCAATACTCGCACGTGCTTGAGCCTATCGAACCTGAGAGCAAACAACGCACGTTCCGAGCGGAAAGTTCCGCGGCGCATCAACCCCGTGCGTCGCCCACAATGGAGGTATGGATTACACTTGCCGCCGGGTCCGATGCCGCGAGTTCTGCTACTGATGAGCGAACCCTCCGCCTCGAACAACGGCCCTCGAGTCCTCGTCATCGAAGACGAGATGCTGGTGCGCATGTTCGCCGTCGACGCGCTGGAAGACGCCGGCTTTCTCGTCACCGAGGCGGCGGATGCGGGCGAAGCCCTGTCGATTCTCGAGCAGGACGCCCCGCAGTTCGCAGCGATCATCGTGGATCTCGGCTTGCCCGATCGCTCCGGCGATGAGCTTGCGGAGCAGATTCGCGGCATACGCGGCGACGTTCCCATCCTGATCGCCAGCGGGCGCAGCGAACGTGAGTTGAAGGAGCGTTTCGCCGCGGACGCCGCGGTGGCCGTTCTCGCCAAGCCTTACACCTCCGCACTGCTGCTCCAATCGCTCGACGCCCTGGGCGTCGAGGCCGCCCCGATCGATTGAGCTCGCATGTTTGGGCGTGTTCAAGCCTTTCGAGCGCAAGGCGGAGCGAGCAGATGAGCATCCGCATCGTGCGCCTCGGCTCGGATCGTCACCCGAACGAGGGCTTGCGAATCGGTACGGTCCGCCGTCCGCCCCGCGGCGTGCCGAAGGACGAGTACGCAATCCGCAACATCTACGATGTATGGTTGCCCATGCTGGCGCCGAGCGAAGCGCTGGTGAAAGAGGCGCTGAGCGCCGAAGACGACAAAGCATGGCGCGCATTCGCCCGCAAGTACCGGGCGGAAATGAACGCGCCCGATCCTAGCCGCGTCCTGGACACGCTCGCCGCACTATCGCACCAGACGAACTTTTCCGTCGGTTGCTATTGCAAGGAAGAAAGGCGTTGCCACCGTAGCGTGTTGCGTGAGCTCCTGGCGAGCCGCGGCGCGAGCCTCGCAGACTGAGCTGTCACGGATCAGGGCCAAAGCTCGTCACGGTTTCGCGAAACGTCGTAAGAAAAGGCTGGTGCAGGGAAGCAGGCAGGCGATCAGCGTCGTCGTGTGCGCAGCCAGACGACTGCGAGTACGACCAGGATCAGCAGCACGATAGCGACGATGCGCACGGGATTCAGCGCTCCTGCTCGTCTGCTGATTCACTATGCTGGAACAGAGCCTGCAATCGCGACAGGTCCTCGGGCGTATCCAGGTCGAGCGCCGCGGAAGGCATGGGCACGCGCGTCAGACGCCAGGCGTTGCGCTCGAGAATCCGCCGCGCGCCCTCATCGCCGCGCAACTCGCTCAGCTCGCTGAAACAGATGCGAGGGAAGATCGCCGGGGCGCCGACATGCCCGTCGTAGACGCTCGCCGCGATCCGGCTCTCTTCGCCGCGCCATGCAGCGATCAAACGCTCGAGATCCTCGGCGGCGACGCCGACCTGGTCGCCCAACAGAACCAGCACTGCTTCGCAGCCAGGCGGCAGAGCCGCCACGCCAAGACGCAGCGAAGATCCCATGCCTTCGCGCCACTGACGATTGATGACCACCGAGGCCGGCGAGTGGGCGAGCAGATGCGTCAGCTGCGCAGCGTTTGCGCCCAGCACGACCGTGACTGCATGCCCGGCGACCTGCGTGGCGCTTGCGACTACACGATGCAGCGCCGGGCGGCCGCCCAGCGGCGCCAGCTGCTTCGGCCGGCCGAGGCGCGCAGATTCGCCGGCGGCGAGGATCAGGATGTGGGGATTCGAGGACACTGGGTGAGAAATGGGTTGGAGGCGGTTGACTCGCGATTCGTGGGCTCAGAGCGTCGATTCCGACGGCGCAGGAACCGCCGCACCGGCTCACAGAGGCTACTATAGTGTGGCCCGCGCCGGTTCGCGCTGCGGCCTCGGTCGCCAGCCACGACTCACGAGTCACTGTATCGAGTCACCACATCGCCATGCTCCGCCCCGTCCTCAAAATGGGCGACCCGCTGCTGCTGCAGGTCGCGCGTCCGGTCGAGAAGTTCGACACTCCTGAGTTGCGAGCGCTGCTCCAGGACATGCACGAAACCATGGAGGCGCTGAACGGAGCGGGGCTCGCCGCCCCACAGATCGGCGTCTCGCAGCAGGTCGTGATCTTCGGCGTGAGCCGCAACCCGCGTTACCCGCAGGCGGAAGAGGTTCCGTACACGGTGCTCATCAACCCGCAGCTCGAGCCTATCGGCGAGGAGATCGAGGAGGACTGGGAAGGGTGTCTGTCCGTACCCGGCATGCGCGGGCTCGTGCCGCGCCACGTGCGGCTGCGCTATCGCGGCTTCGATCAGCAGGGCGGCGCGATCGACCGCACCGTCAGCGGCTTCCATGCGCGCGTCGTGCAGCACGAGGTGGATCACCTGAACGGGATTCTCTACCCCATGCGCATCCGCGACCTGCGCAATTTCGGCTTCAACGAGACATTGTTTCCAGGCGTCGACGACTGACGCGCGAGATCAGCCGGGCTGATTCGGTGGATCGACCCGCATGCGGGGCGTCGCCGCTTTCCATTGACGACTCGCCACCCGACTTTCCATGGAGTCCGCCATGTCCGCCGCGCCACAAAATCCGCTTCCCTTGCGTGACATGTCCCTGTTTCGAGAACAGGCCTTCATCGGCGGCCGCTGGCAGGACGCCGCGAGCGCCGCAACCATCCAAGTGGTGAATCCAGCAACCGGCCGCACGATCGGGACCGTGCCGGCGATGGGCGCGGAAGAGACCCGCCGCGCGATCGAGGCTGCCGAGCGCGCCTGGCCCGACTGGCGCGCGCGCACCGCCAAAGAGAGATCGCAGCTGCTGCGCAAGTGGTTCGATCTGATCATGGCGAATCAGGAAGACCTGGCCGTGCTCATGACCATCGAACAAGGCAAGCCGCTGGCGGAAAGCCGCGCGGAGATCGCGTACTCGGCCTCGTTCATCGAATGGTTCGCGGAAGAGGGCAAGCGCGCCTACGGCGACGTGATTCCCTCGCACGGACGCGACAAGCGCATCGTGGTGCTCAAGCAGCCGGTCGGCGTCACGGCTGCGATCACGCCGTGGAATTTCCCGTCGGCGATGATCGCGCGCAAGGTCGCGCCGGCGCTGGCGGTCGGCTGCACGATGGTGATCAAACCCTCGGAGCTCACTCCCTACTCGGCGCTCGCGATGTGTGCGCTGGCCGAGCGCGCCGGCCTTCCGGCCGGCGTGATCTCGGTCGTCACCGGACACGCCCAGCCGATCGGCCAGGAGCTCACTTCCAATCCGACCGTACGCAAGCTGAGCTTCACGGGCTCGACCGCAGTCGGCAAGCTGCTGATGTCGCAGTGCTCGTCCACGGTGAAGAAGCTTTCGCTCGAACTCGGTGGGAACGCGGCCTTCATCGTGTTCGACGACGCCGACATCGAGCTCGCGGTCGCCGGGGCGGCGGCTTCCAAGTATCGCAACGCCGGTCAGACCTGCGTGTGCGCCAATCGCATCTACGTGCAGAGCGGCGTGTACGACAAGTTCGCCGAACGGCTCGCCGAGGTCGCGGCCTCGATGAAGGTGGGCGACGGGCTCGATCAAGACGTGAAGATCGGACCGCTGATCGAGGAGAAGGCGGTCGCCAAAGTCGAGCGGCACGTGCGCGATGCACAGCAAAAGGGCGGCCAGGTCATCGTCGGCGGCAAACGTGGCCAAGGCGCGGGCACGTTCTATCTGCCGACCGTCATCACCGGCGTCAGCCGCGACACGCTGGCGATGCGCGAGGAGACGTTCGGCCCGGTGGCGCCGCTGATGAAGTTCGATACCGAGGCAGAGGTGATCGGCCTTGCCAACTCCACGGAATTCGGGCTCGCCAGTTATTTCTACAGCCGCGATGTGAACCGCGTGTGGCGCGTGGCCGAAGCGCTGGAGTGCGGCATCGTCGGAATCAACGAAGGCCTGATATCCACCGAAGTCGCGCCGTTCGGCGGCGTGAAGCAAAGTGGATTCGGACGCGAAGGCTCCAAATACGGACTCGAGGAATACCTGGAAATGAAGTACCTGTGCTTCGGCGGCATGGACGGCGGCGCGTCGTGAAGGCTCGCGTCAAGTACGTTCAAGACGTGATGTTCATCGGCGAGACTGGTTCGGGCCACAGCATCGTGATGGACGGAGCGCCGGAGGCAGGGGGCCGCAACCTCGGCGTGCGCCCGATGGAGCTGCTGCTGCTGGGCCTCGGCGGCTGCTCGGCCTTCGACGTCGTGCTGATCCTGAAGCGCGGACGGCAGGATGTGCTCGATTGCGTGGTCGAGCTCGACGCACAGCGCGCGCCCGAAGATCCGAAAGTGTTCACTCGCATCGTGATGCGCTATATCGTCACGGGGCGCAATCTCGACAGGCGAAAGGTGGAGCGCGCCGTGCGCTTGTCCGACGAGAAATATTGCTCGGCGAGCGCCATGCTGGCGAAAACCGCGAAGATAGAGCATGAGATCGAGATCGTGGAGAGCGCCTGAAGCGCCGGCGCTGGATCAGGATCTTGCGGCCGCGTACGAAGCCAACCCGCAGGCTGTCCCCGCCATCATGACGGCCGCCAGCGTCGCCACCGTTCCGTCATTGAAGAGACCGACTGCGAATCCCGCGATGGTGGAGATCAAGGACTGAATAGCGCCCATGAGCGCGGAGGCGGCGCCGGCCTTCTGACCATGCGGCGCGAGCGCAAGCGCCGCGACGTTTGGATTCAGGCGACCGACGCTCACGAAAATTGAGAGCTGCAGGACGACGACCATCCATAAGGGCAATGGCCAGCAGTGAGCTCACGAACAGCGCCGCGCTGAGCGCGGTAGGCGTCCATACATGCCGCGCGAGCGCAGCAGCCGGCGTCATGGTGCGCAGCGCTGCGATATTCAAGCGGCTCGCCGTCATGAAGGCGAACCCATTCAGTGCGATGAGCCAGCCGAACTGCTGAGGCGACAAATCGTAGCGCTGCGTCAGCACCGTGGGCGCGCCGGTCACGTAGCTGAACAGCGCACCCATGCCGAAGCCGCCGATCAGACTGTACGCGATGAAGCGTCGATCCAGCAGCAGCCGCAGGTAACCGCGCATGACTCCGACAATGCTCAGCGTGCGGGCCTGGCTGCGCTCCACGGTTTCGGTGAGCACTACGTGCATCGCGATCATGAGCGCGATCCCGAGCACCGCCTGGATCAGGAATGTCGCGCGCCATCCGAAAAACGTGACCACGACGCCGCCCACGGCCGGCGCGACCACGGGGCCGAGCGCCACGATCATCAGCAGCGTCGAGAATGCGCGCGCGGCTTCGGCGACGTCCGAACGGTCGCGCACGATAGCGCGACTGATCACCATGCCGGCCCCTCCACCGAGCGCCTGTGCAACTCTCATGAGGGTCAAGGTCCCCATGGTGGAAGCGAGCGCGCAGCCGAGCGAGCCGATCGCGTACAGCACGAATCCCACGTACAGCGGCGGTTTGCGCCCGAAGCGGTCGCTGAGCGGACCGTAGAACACCTGTCCGACCGTCAGCCCGAGCAGGTAGGCGGCCATCGTGCTCTCCACGCCCCGCTGGCCGAATTCCGCCTCGATGAGCGGGAATCCGGGCAAGTACATGTCGATGGAGATGGGACCCAACGCGGTCATCGCCGCGACGAGCAGCAACCAGCCGGGCAGACGGCGCCGGAAACGTGAAGGTTGGGGCACTAAGGTGATCCGTGGTCCTGGGACTGAGCGCGCGGGGCTCAGCCCTGCAAGACTACGGAATCAACAGCTGTCTTGCATGATGCCGCAGGTGATCCTCCATGAAAGTCGATATGAAGTAGTACCCATGATCGTATCCGGCGTGGAAGCGCAGTTTCAGGTCCACGCCCGACTCGCGGCACGCCGCCGCCAGCAGATCAGGCTTGAGCTGCTCGTCGAGAAAGCGGTCGGCCGAGCCCTGGTCGATCAAGATCGTCGGGCCTGACCAGCCGACGGTGCGCACGAGGTCGGCGGCGTCGTACTGCAGCCATTCGCTCTTGTTCTCGCCGAGATAGTTGCGGAACGCCTTTTCTCCCCAGGGGCATTGGCTCGGCGCGCTGATCGGCGCGAACGCAGAAACAGTGCGGTAGACGTCCGGATTGCGCAGTGCGCAGACGAGTGCGCCGTGACCTCCCATCGAATGCCCGAAGACGCCCTGGCGGTCCATTCGCGCCTGGCCCAGCGACTGGATGATCTCGGGCAGCTCGCGCGTCACGTAGCTGTACATTCTGTAGTGCTGCATCCACGGCGCCCGAGTCGCATCGACATAGAAGCCCGCTCCGAGCCCGAAGTCCCAATCGGCGTCATCTCCGGGAATGCGCGCCTTGCGAGGACTCGTATCGGGACTCACGAGCATCAAGCCCAGTTCGGCGGCGATGCGCTGTGCGCCGGCCTTGATCATGAACGTCTCTTCCGTGCAGGTGAGACCCGCCAGGTAGTAGAGCACCGGGACTGCGCCGTCCTTGACCTGCGGCGGGACGTATACGGAAAAGCGCATCTCCGTGCCGCACTCGCGTGAATCGTGCGCGTAGAAGCGCTGCACGCCATTGAAGCAGCGGTGTTCGGATAGAGGTTGCATGGCGATAAAGCTCGTTAGCGACTAGCCGCGTCTCAATAAATGATCACACTGCGAATCGACTCTCCCTTGTGCATCAGCTCGAAGGCGTCGTTGATCTGCTCGAGCGGCATCGTGTGGGTGATCAGATCGTCGATGTTGAGCTTGCCGTCCATGTACCAGTCGACGATCTTCGGC